>Ga0210006_1002166_pt1 | contig 13072 bp, 11 predicted proteins | sample CryGey02umfilter_2_FD_185452 | JGI IMG/M metagenome (GOLD analysis project Ga0210006, IMG submission 185452) | Groundwater microbial communities from aquifer in Utah, USA - Crystal Geyser 4/10/14 0.2 um filter (SPAdes) (version 3) | ecosystem: Environmental > Aquatic > Deep subsurface >... | reverse complement strand
TTAATTTGCTTTTTTAACTCTTCGTGGTTTATCAAACTCATATGTAAATCCTTATAAATAATTCACTTGATTATGATATCAAATGAATCTCATTTTTTAAGGTTTACACAGTTAGATTTACACTCTCTACAAATGCATCATTTGTGTATGATTTAAATTATCTATTATATTTAAATGAGTTAAATTATTTCTATAGCAAATAATGTCATGAATTAAATCATCTCGTTCGTTTCTATTGTTTCTTCCAAAACAAACCTCATCAAGACCTCTAATTTTGAAAATATTATTTAGATTTTTTCTAAAAGAATTTTGATTTTGACATTGAGATTTCAATAATATTTTGTCATCATTTTTTTGTATTACACTATCAATAATACTGTAAACTTCATTTTTTATAAATTCTCTACTATACGCTTCCATCCACTGAGCCAACGTAAAATACTTTAAATCTAAATATACTGAAGAACTTTCATTTAAGATGCCTGATAAATAATCAAATATCTTTCCATAAGTACTTTTTGCTTCAAACCATCGATTTAAAATATCCTCAATACTGTTTGCATCATACGCAAATAAAAATTTCTCTTTTGCTTTCTCTCTATTCTTGTAGCGCATCACTTCTTGAATTTTATTACCATCAACAGTATAGATAAATTTTTGAATTGCTTGAATATCGCTGCTCAACACAACAACCTCAAAAAATACCCGTAAATCAAAAACTATTTCATTCATCTGTTTTAATGAAACTGGGGCAGAAGTCTCTATACCGATAAAATCGTTTGAAATGTCAATATGACATTTATTTGTCTCTATAAATATCTTTTTGTTCTCATCATTTTTAATCCACTGATCGATGGATGAAAATTTTACATCTACTTTTTTGACGCACATTTCATCATTGACATCAGACGCATTTAAATACAATATTCCAATGTCGATTTTGTATTTTATCAGTATGTCTGATTCTTCATTTAAATGAAAATCTTCAAAAGCTTTGAAATACTGAGCGATTGAATTATTTTCTGGGGTATGTAATGCTTGTATTACGTGACTATAAAAAGCTGTAAATTCAGAATCATCCTCAAATTTTCCATTGATGTTAAATGCCTCTGGATTAGCAAACAATTTTTTAAAATAATGACTTTTGTTCTTTGGTAAAGTTAGAAATATCTCAGATTTATTATCATTTTCATATTTTAATTGACCACAAACATCTAAATCTTCGACTTTAAGGGTAACATTTTTTTCCACTATCTACTCTCCACAATCTTAATCTCATCATCACTCAGTCCATAAAGTTCATACACCATTTTGTCTATCTCTTTGTCGGTTTTTTCTATCTCTGCTTTATATCCACATGCCAAGGTTTTATCGTTTTCAAAGAGGGCTTGCCACTCTTGTTTGAAGTTGCGTTCTGCGAGTTTATCGGCAAATTTGAGTTTGAGGGCTTTTGTGTATTCTGTTATAAACTCCTCAAATGTCAGTTCTTCAAAGTTTTGGAGTTTTTTAGTGAGCTTTTCAAGCCCAAGTTCATTGTGAAAGTTTTGTTTTGTTTCTTGGAACTGTTTGTTAAGCAAAAACATTTCATCTGCTTTTTGAATGTAAAAATCTTTTTCACTTTCTGCTATTTTCTGAATTGGCAAGGTATTCATTTTATTAGCATCTAAACGAACTCTTCCGCCTTTTTCAGAATCACCGAACGATGGAAAAAGATATTTTTTTACAAAATGAAAAAGCTTAGAGTTTAAAACACATTGCAAATATTTATCTGCATTAGCTATAAAATAACAATTTGCACTAATATAATAACCCTCTGTATCAAAATAAAATCCATGATTTAGGGCAGTATGATAATAAATCAGTTTTGACTGTTCAAGCTTGTCGTAGTAATCACATGCACGAAGATTCCAGTAGTTTTTTCCTTTGTCTTGACGTTTAATCAGTTTATCTCTGTACTGTTCAAGATAGTTATAAATACCTTTATAGTCATTTTCTATTTCTAAATCGTAACCAGTAGCAACCATATATCTTCCAGAGTGATTGAGATACCATTTGCCAAAATCATCGCCTTCAACCATTTTTTTGAGTAATTTTTCTGATGCTTTGTCTTGCGTGACAATCTCAGAATATTTCGTTTTGTCGATAATAAAAGCTTCATTTAAACCTGTTTTAATTCCATAATAAACGCCTCCATTTGTATATTCATGTAAAGTCGTATTTACATTTTTAAACTTATTTAAAATGGATGAGACTAAAGGATTTGTAAATTTCCATATTTCATCTGATAAATCACTTTTTTTATACAAAGATGTTTTATAGTCAAAAGCTTGTGCCTCTTCTAGGCTTTTAACCATAAGATAGGCAATATCACTAAAATTTTTCTGATTTTTTATGATGACAATAGCAGGCTCTGTTGAGGCATCTTCAAAAATATTCAGTTCACCATAATTGATGATTTTTTGAATATTGAATTCTTTTAGATAACTTCTTAATTTCATACCGTATTTGCGTTCCATCCACTTATTTGGAGTAATAAAACCAAGCAAACCTTTTTCTGATAAACATTTCATAGAATGTTCGTAAAAGTAAACATATAAATCAGCCGTTGATGTTGCAACATGAGGATACATTAACATATATTTTTCTTTTATATCACTATCTATCATCTCTTGCCTAACATACGGCGGATTCCCAATCACCACATCAAACCCACCCTGTGCAAAAACCTCTGGAAACTCTGCGTGCCAATCAAAAGCGTTTGTCACTACTGTTTTATCGTCAATCAGAGAGTTTCCTACTTTTATTTTGTTGGCTAGTTTTGTAAGTGGTCTGCCTCTTTTTGCGGTGCGTAGCCACAAACTCAGTCTTGCGATTTCTACTGCTCCCTCGTTTATGTCCACGCCGTATAGGTTATGTTCAAGCACCTCTTTTTCTACTTCATACGAGGCAAACAAATCGCCCATGAGTGCGAGGTCGTTTTGAAGTCTTTTGTGTTCTTTGAGCAGATATTCTAAGGCTTGATTTAAAAACGCTCCACTTCCACATGCCGGGTCTAAAATCTTCAAATCAAAAAGCCACGCTTTGTAAGCCAAAAGATTTTCTTTTGTCTCTTGCTCTTTTTTGGTCGGCTTTTTGGGGTTAATGATAACTTCAACTTCTGCAATGTTTAACTCTTGGCGTTTGGCTTCACACAACTTGCCAAGAGTGTTTTGCACGATGTACTCGGTGATGTAGGCAGGAGTATAAAACACACCGTCTTTTTTTCGCTTAGATTGCTTTTTGTCAAAGTCGTTTTCCAAAAGCTGTGCGCTTATCTCTTCAAGTTCGCTGATGGAGTTTTCAAAAATATGCCCTAAGATATTTACAGAGATATCACTTCCAAAGTTGTAGGCAGAGAGGATTTTTGCCCGTGCATCTAAAACTTCATCGTCAATGACAAGCGCATCCAAAAACGCATCATGCGCAAAAAGTCCGCCGTTGTACATAGTAATGTCTAAATCTTCATCGCCTGCATTTATCGCTTTGAAATAGACTTTGTACGAATCGTAAAGGGTAAAAGTTTTGACAAGCTTCTTGACCTCTTTTTGCCTTTGAATTATCGTGCCGATTGTATTTTTTGGCAACAAATCTGTGTCTTCGCCAAAAAGTATAAAGACGATGCGGTCTATAAGTTTTTGCGTTGCATTCAAAAGTTCGAGCTTGTCGGCATGTGGATTGTTGTTTAAAATATTTTCAAAAAGATGGCTTCTAAAAGCTGTGTAATCTTTGTAGAGTTTGTTTGAGATATCTTGCTCGAAGTTGAGTGATTTTTCCTTTATGGCATGTGGGATATTTTTGCTAATACTCTCATAACTTAGAATCGTATGAAGCTTTTTAAACCCCTCATAATCCAAATCAAAAAGAAAAAATCGCTCATACGCAGTGGCTTTGTCAAAATAAAATCTAAGCTCGTTGAAGTTTGAGATGATGACATATTTTGCATGGTTGTTGTGTTGCAAGTAGCCGAATGCTTGACGCACTGCACTCTCTTCGCGGTTGTACTTTTTCTCTAAATCTTTTGTTTTTAAATCTTTTAGCTCGATGACTGCAACAACTTTGTCATCGACCAAAAGCGCACCGTCTGCTTTTTGAGCGTTTGTTTCGTTCTTCTTTTCTCTCTCAAGTGTGTAGTGTTCATCAGATGAGCGGGTTTTAGAGATGTAGCCGAGGCAGTTTTCAAAGATGTCTTCTAAAAAACCATCTTGATAATCTGTCTCTATCCACGAAGCAATCTTCTCTTTTTTTGCCAAAAAGGTTTTAAACTTTTGCCATCTGTTTTCTATGAGTTTTTCATCTTGCTTCTCTATAAACTCGTTTAATACTTTTTGTCCGAAGAGTTGTTGCATAAAATTTTCCATTGTTGTTTTTGATATAGTTTGCTTATTCTAGCTTCTCTATGCTATACAAATAGTTAAGTGAGCAACTCAAAACCAAGAAGTATCTAAACAATCCTCTTTACTCTCTTTTAAAAACTCTTTGTACTCTGTTGCGTTTTTGTCTAGGGCTTTGTACTCTTCATAGAGATAGGTTTTAAATATCGCTTCATCTATGCAGTTGCAGAGCTTTGTATCGTTGGAGTCTTGGCATGTGGAAATGAGTGCTGCTTTTTGTGATTCTTCCCAACCAAAGTAGCTTTTGTAGTAGGGGTAAAGTACCCAGATGGCGAAACCTATAGTGAGAACTACATTGACGAGATACTCTCTTTTTTTCGTTTGAAAGTACTTTTTAATATCGTAAGAAATCAGAAGTAAAAAAACTATCTCCAAAGTGATGTTAAACCAGTCGCTATCTAAAAAATCAAACATTTTTTCCCTTCGTAAGTTTTTTGATAGCCACAGCCGCCATCATCAGACCAAAAGAGGCAGTCACACCCATAAAACTCCCCTTTGCTTTGACAACTGCCTCTTCACTTGAGAAGATAACCGTGTACTTTTTTTTGAAGCCGCGTTTTTTAAGTTCATAACGGATTTTCGAGCCAAAGGCATCTCCGTAAGTTTTCCAAATATCATCGACTTTTATTTTGGAGGGGTCGAGCCTTTTTGCTGAACCAAAAGAGGAGATGAGTTTTTTGTGGCATTTTTGCGCGATGGCGAGTTTGGCTTTTGTGTCATCGATGGCATCCAAAACCAAATCATACGCGTCAAAGTCAAAGTTGTGTACCCACTCTTCATCGATGCGAACATTGATGGCTGTAACCTCTGGATAGTGTTGCTTCAAAGCTTCGACTTTCGCCTCTCCTTCATGCATCTCAGACCACATTTGGCGGTTCTGATTTGTCTCATCGTAGGTGTCAAAATCGACAATCGCGATGTCTCTCACACCGCTTCGCACCAGACAATCAAGACAGAAACTGCCGACACCGCCAACACCCAAGAGGATGATTTTTGCATTTTGCAGCTTCTCGAAATCATCTTCGAGTAAAAGTTTTATACGCTGATATTTCATAAAATCAATCCACCCACTCTTGAAGGTTTTTCATACTTTTGTAAGCACTCAAATCGAGATGAATCGGAGTGATGGAGATAAAACCTGCCTCTATCGCCTCATGGTCGCTCATGCCTACAGCGCCTTCACGCGGAGCAAAACGAAGAGGATGAAGTCCTAACCAGTGGAACTCTTCGCCTCTTGGGTTTCTGTGAAGATGGGAGTCGTTTGCGTAAAAACGGTAGCCTGCATAGGTCACGCGAATCTCTGCTTCTTCTACATCGTGCGGAATATTTACATTTAAAAATTCTCTGTGAGGAAGAGGAAAAGAGCCGTTCATTATCTTCGTTACAAGTTTTTTTATCGTTGCACAGGCAAGCGTAAATTCGCCCTCAGGGTTAGAATAATCCATCACTTGTGAGATAGCGATAGAAGGCACATCATGCAAGACACCCTCCATCGCTCCTGCCGCCGTTCCACTATAGGTAATATCTTCGCCCATGTTCGAGCCGCGGTTTATCCCACTGATAAGCAAGTCAGGCTTTTTATCTTCAAACATTGTACTCAAAGAGAGATAGACACAGTCGCTTGGAGTGCCATCATCGAGTTTATAAAAATCATCATCCACACTCACAAAACGAAGCGGACGTACTAAAGTAAGCGAGTGTCCACATGCTGATTTTTCATTTGCAGGTGCTACAACAATCACCTCAACATTCTCTAACTCTTTTAAAGTAGAGACTAAGCGAAGAAGCCCAGTGGCTTCATAACCATCATCATTTGTGACTAATATTTTATACTTGTTTTTCATGAGAGACATTGTATACAAATCCAAATTAAAAGCTTATGATTGTATGGCATGATAAATGCTGTAAACTCTCAATGAAAACAGTAATCTCCCTTCTTATTTTTACCATGACTCTGCTCTGTGCTTCAACGTTTCAAGAGAACTATAAAGAGCTAAACTCTGCTATAGATAAGCTCTCCAAAAACCTCACGCCCGAAGAGAAAGTCTCTCTCTACTTTTTGGTTTTTTCTACGCATGAGCGAATCACTTCAGCCCTCTGTCTTGATAAAACGCAGAGTTCTTATCTCGAAGATTTAGAGAAAAAAACACTTAACACCCTTGCCAACCTCCATGAAAAAAACAACAAACTCACCGCCAAAGAGATAGAGAAAATCAGAAAACTCTACACAGAGCTGAACCGCGAGGGATTGGAACTTATAAAAGAGCAAAATACGCAACCACAAAAAAACCAAGAAGAAAAAATCATCTATCAAGATAAGATAGTTTATAAAGATAGAGTTGTTTATGAGGAGAAGATTGTTGAGAGAGTGGTTGAGAAAAATGCTCCCCTACTTCTCGGAGGAGTTGGTTTTTTAAGTCTGTTCATTGGCTTAGGTCTCGGATATGTTGTGTTTAGAAAGAGCGCAACACAAGAGCAAATGAGTGACGAGATTCATTTAAAAGCAGAGCAAAACGAGCGTAAAGTTCAAGAGTTACAAGAGAAAAATCACTCTCTCAAACAAGAGCTTGAACACCTCAGCACGCAAAAAGATTCTCTCAAACAGATAGAAAATGAAAACACGCTTCTCATCCAAAAGAACAAAACGCTTAAAGAGGAGCGCGTTTCGCAAGAGAGTTCTCACTCGCAGGCGATAAGAGAGCTTCAAGAGAAGATAGAACAAGTGCAAAAGCAAGTGGAGCAAAAAGAGCTAGAAGTTTGCACCCAAAAAGCGCAAGTGCTAGAGGAGAATCACGAAGAAAAAATTCAACAACTCCAAGAGCAACTCTCCACCCTCTCACAACAAAACCAAGAGGTACATCACATCTTAAATGGTATCTCAGATATTGCAAAACAGACAAATCTTCTCGCACTCAATGCCGCCATAGAAGCGGCGCGTGCGGGAGAGCATGGGAGAGGCTTTTCTGTTGTTGCGGATGAAGTCAGAAAACTCTCAGAGCGAACACAGCAGGCTTTAAATGAGGCAAAAGAGAGTGTAAAACCCTCTTAAAAGATTGCACGCTTAGACAAATAGTGGGTCGCTTGTCGGCTCTATCTCTTCAAAATCATCCACAATCGTCTGAAACATTTTCATCGTTTTTTTCGCTTTGGCAATATGCCCATCAAAAATCTCTTTTGAAGCAGGGAACGCTTCGCTGAGTTCTTGATAGATAAGAATACGTCCATTGATATGTCTCTCTATCTCAGCAAATGCACCACTTAGATACTCTTTTTTTGTTGTGTGTCTAAAGAGGGAGCGTATCATTTTTACGCGCTCTTTGATGGGAATAGACTCATCAATCGCCTCTGCAATTCGCTTTATATCTAAACGTGAGATATAGACTCCACTATGTGCAGGTGCTAAAAGTTTACTTGTAAGTGCATCTACAAACTGTGGAACTGGCTCTTCATCTTCCTTATCTCCAGCATCGTAGTTGGACGCTGTTGCTGACTCTGGGTCTAGCGAACACTTCTCACCAACAAACTTGTCAAACTCTGCTCTTAAGTCACTTAAATCATGTTCATTCATCTTTTATCCTTTTTTAATTGCTCTATATGCCTGCTGTGTTAACGCGTCAATCATACTCTCATACCCTCGATACTCCGCACCAAGTTGCACCGCTCTTGATTTGAGTGCTGAATACTCCTGCGTATTTTTCATGTCAAAGTTGGTAAGTGCCAACTTTGTAACCATATCAAAATTTGCCAACTCTGAAAAGTCTAAAACCGCATCAAAGCCACTCAAATCAATCTGCATATCAGGCGCTATGCGGTTCAAATCAGGCTGGTGAAGTTCCATCTCCTCACAAAAGGAGTTCAACTCTTCTAAGTTATCACTAAAGTAACTCAGCTGAAATCCACATGCCAAAAGACTCAAAGCTTTGGCATGTGGATTTGTTCCGATAATCGCGATTTTAGTCGCTTTGAAATCTTTGAGTTGCTCCAAAAGAACGCGGATGCTGTAAATATCCCCTCGAAGTTTCTCTCCCTCTCTAAAGAGAATATCGCACATTCCACTTCTTCTTGCGAGCGCGCTTGCTTCATCGAGTATGTCAAGACTCTGCGTCACATACTCGTTGGAGAGAATGGCACCGTTGACATGTGATTTTTTCATATTGCTCAGAGTAAAGAAAAAATCATCTCTTCGTATATTCATAGGTAACATCATAAAGTCATCTTGGTTTTCTTTAAATAGCTTGTTGAGCAGTGCAGAAAAACGGCTACTTCCTGCATGTTCGCCTATGTAGCCAAAAAGTTGTGTCTGCTGAGAGATTTGATTTGCATTATTCATCTGTAATTCCCCATAATTCTCTTGCCTCTTCCTCTTCTGTTTTACATCTATAGCAGAGTTTTTCGCCTTTGTTTGTACTAAAGAGCAGGTTACACTCGTCACATCTTCGCACAGCAAAAGAGATGAGATTTTGCACTTGCGGCTCAAAGAACTCTTTTGTATTGTACGCCTCTGAGAGCAGAAGCGCATCTGGCTCGCAAACCTCATGGCAAACACCACATTTGATACAAAGAAAAGGGTCGAAGTCTATCTTTGAGTTTTTCACATCCGAAGTGAGCGCACCTGTTGGGCAGACTCTGTAACACATTTGACATGCTGTACAGAGCGCTTCGTTCATACTTTTTTGAGAAGTAAAACTCACCTCACTCGCATCAACGGTATGAAAAACAGCTGGTTTTTGCACGCGTTTCATCGCTGTAAAGAAGAGCTTTCTTCGCTGTGGAATCCGCTTTGTTTTTAAAAGTGCAATATCCCTTTTATCTAAAGAGTGCTCAATTAACTCATCGGTTGCTTTTTTCACTTCCTGCTCAAAGTTGGCGCGACCTTGGGCGATGGTCTCTAAATTTATAGAGCGAAGGAAAGTTCTTCTATCACTTGTCTTGGCTTCCTCATTTGCTTCAAAAGAGAGCTTTTCAACTCGGATGGAGACCTCTGTTTGCATCGCTTCTAAAAGATAGCTCGCCTCTTCTACATTTTTAAAAATCTGAGGCTGGCAAGTATGCGCGATGTCGCAACGCTCGCAATGCCCCACATCCAAAAGAAGCTCTTTTTTTAAAACTGCCAAAGAGATAAGATGCTCTACACTCAGTGCCGCAATACAAGGGACATTTTTTCGACAAGAGATAAGGTTCCCCTCCTCCTCTAAAAAGTCAAAAAAGAAGTTCGTTGCACTAAAATCATCCAGAGACAAAGCCTCATTTGGGCAGATTGCTTCACATGCCCCACACCCAACACAAGCGGAGAAGTTAATGCTCGGCAGTGGGTTTGTACCAACGACGATAGCCGCAGTTGGGCAGAGAACTTCACACTTATTACACGCACTCTCCCGACTTAGGGAGCGAACGCATTTACTGGTATCTAAAGCGATTAAAGACATTAAGCAGTAAGTTGTGCCAGAAGGTACTCATTGTCGCTGAGAATAAACTCTAAACACATCTCAGCCGCATCATAATAGAGTGGAGTTCTTGCCTCATACTTCATGTTGATAAGATAGAGCGGAGCCCAGACAAGGAGGTGTTTGTTTAAAAACTCTTTTTGAACCTCTTGCAGCTCTTTGACTGCTTCGCTATCACCCTCTTGAAGCGCTTTTGACTCAGCTACACAGAGATGATGCATAAACTCTAACTCGATTCCGATGTGATCAGACGAAACCGTACGTGCCACTTCAAAATCGACCATAAAATCATACGCGCTATAGATATCCGTCACAGGATTTGCCCCGCCAGTCTCTATCATCTGATCCTCTCGGACATAAAAAGTTTCATAAGGAATGAGGTGAAGCAAAGAGAGGTTCACAAAATCAGGGTTAATGTACTCATCCAAAAGCTTCTTCGCAGGAACTTCACTCAGAGGTTTCCACTCTTTAAGCGTTGGAAAGAAGTCTAAGATAGTTGTATCGTTCTTTATCATCTCAAGAGTTGTGACCTCTAATTCCTGAAGAAGGATTCGCGATAAAAGTGCATATAGGTTGACTCTTGCTTGTGTTTGTTGCATACTAAAGTTCTTTATATTGATTTTTAAGTGATAATTTTATCACAAAAGGCTGAAAGTAGAATGAGAGCTTTTTTATGAACTCTTTTTTTTATTTCCACATGCCAAAGGATTTAGATTGTTTTAGGAGTGAGAAGTGGAGATTTGCTCACAGGGTGTAATTTAAAATCTAAGCTGTAAATTCAATTTAAAGTAATTTTTTGTTTTATCCTGAATTACAGTCCCAAATTTATGTCGTGATGTTGATGGTGTATCTAATTTTATATTTTCAAATAAATAATCTTTTAAACTTTCCATATTAATTATATGAAATGTAATTAAATCACCATTTTCTTTTACAACTATTGTTCCATTACTCGCATAAGAGCCATTCCATTTTTTTCCAGCGAAAAAACCTAATAATATATCAACAAGAAACTTCTTTAATTTATTTATCAACATAGCTTTGTCGTCTATATTCAAATGAGTTAAAATATCCGTAGATTCACATAAATAATTTACAATATCAGATAAGTTAGAAATTCTATTCCCGTAAAAAGCGATTAAGATATAACCAATTATTTCAGGTAAGACATTATCAACCATCTTTAAATTGTAATTCATAGTATCTTTTTCAGCTTTTAAATAACGTAATGTGCCACCATTGTTATTTATAGCCACTATTCTATCTCTAAGCTTAGTTGTAGTAGAAATTTGGTTAATTTCAGTAATTTTACTATTGTCTAAACCATCAATCTCAAACATAAAGTTTGTATTACCAGAAGCATTTAATAAAGTCGGCTTACTTCCTAAATATGATTTAATACCAAACCCCTCATTCTCTTTAACAAATGTGCTATGTTCTATATTTAAAACTATATCCGCCTTTTGAGAACTATTACCACCTTTTACAATACTAAATCCTAATGCTGTTTGTATTATGTCAAAATCATTTATTTCAAAAGTGCCACTTCCAGCTTTAATTTGATTAAGAATATTGGCTATTGATTCATCTGTAATGATACTGCGTATGTCTATTTCTGTTTCTTCTTTTGTTTTCGTATGTATAGATTTAATTTTAAAACCACTTAATGGAATAAACTCTAAGTCTAAATTTTCAGTAGTAATTTTATTGATTTTAAAAAAATCACCCGTAGGGTTTAAGTCTTTATCTGACAGTAATAATTTTTGTTCTAACAATATTTTTATAAAAGTAAATAATTCACTCCATTCGCCTTTGTTATTAGTCTTAGTCATTGGCTTACCTCTTTTGTTAAGATTATTCATATATTTAATTACATTACTACCGACAGCCTTAACAGCATCAATAGCTACACTATTACCTAATTGTTTCATAGAATGAGTAGGACTAACAGGAAAATGAAAATCATCAGGAAATCCCTGAATTTTTTGAGCTTCTTTAAATGATAGTCTTTTAACTTCTCCATTAACTAAATAAGCATCCCAGTTTCTTCTATCATCAATATTAGAACCTCTACCGCCTACCCGAACAGTAAAGCCTATCTCTCTACTGCATTCTCCGCCCCATACATCACTCATATTGAATTTTAAAGGTATTTTAGGCGGAAAATTAAAACCCTTTAGAATATCTTCATCTCTGAAACCTATCATAAATGTTCTGGGTCTTAATTGTGGCAATCCATAATCAGAAGCTTTAATAATTTTATGATAAAAAGAGTAGCCTAATTCTTCTGTAAGTATATGCTGAATAGTTTTAAAGGTATTTCCATTATCGTGATTAACTAAACCTCTCACATTCTCTAAAAAAAATGCTTTTGGTCTTTTAACTTTTATTATTTCAGCGATGTCAAAAAACAAATTGCCTCTTTCAGATTTGTGATTATCATCAAAACCGTATTTTTTACCTGCTTGACTAAATGGCTGACAAGGAAAACCAGCACACAATAAATCAAAATCAGGAATTTCTTCTGGCATAATAGTTTTAATATCCTGATTAAATAATCCATTTTTAAATAAATCTGGTGAATGTTTACTAAAATTATGTTCGTAAGTCTTTCTCGCGTGAGTATCTATTTCAGAAGCGAATACACATTTTCCACCTAGCTCATACATAGATTGATGAAATCCACCAATACCAGCAAAAAGGTCTATAAATGTAAATTTTTTATTACTCAAAGATATTAATTCCTCATATTATTTTTAAAAAGTATTCTACAATAATAAGCCATTGTATAAATTGAATTACACTCCTAAAAGAATGGCACTAACTTAAGTAATAATACTACACATTTAGGATGAGTGTTTTTTTATAACTTCAGCTCTTGTAATATTTCTGAGTTACTGAAGGAATTAGAATAACACCCCTATGTGATGTGAGGTTGTGGTGTTGGTTTAGAGTATGATGTTTGGCATGTGGAAATTTAGGTTTTTATTTCCACATGCCAAAAGGTTTAGGTTGTTTTAGGATTGAGAAGTGGAGATTTGCTCATAAGAGTGTAGCTGAAAATAAAACACGAGAGTGTAAATCTAACTGTGTAAACCTTAAAAAATGAGATTCATTTGATATCATAATCAAGTGAATTATTTATAAGGATTTACATATGAGTTTGATAAACCACGAAGAGTTAAAAAAGCAAATTAA
>Ga0210006_1002163_pt1 | contig 13098 bp, 20 predicted proteins | sample CryGey02umfilter_2_FD_185452 | JGI IMG/M metagenome (GOLD analysis project Ga0210006, IMG submission 185452) | Groundwater microbial communities from aquifer in Utah, USA - Crystal Geyser 4/10/14 0.2 um filter (SPAdes) (version 3) | ecosystem: Environmental > Aquatic > Deep subsurface >... | reverse complement strand
GACATTATGATTGACAATGGCGTAATTATAACCGGGACGATAAAAGGTAAGTGGGGACTAATAAAGGCGAATATACCAATTGAATTAAAATTAGGCAAAAGCTTTAATTTAGTTTCGTTCAATGCTGAATCTAAACTGGTTGACAAAAATGAAGTCGAGCGGGAATTGCGCAGTGTTTTAACTCAACTTAATAATACTTTTCGCGCCGAATTGGCAAAATACGATATTACCGCGGCCGGCATGGAAAACGCGGAAATTAGAGGCGAGCAAACATTTGCGAAATTCAGAGGCAAAACTGTTCGGTAGTTTTACTTTTTGTGGTATGATTAAGCCGTTATGAAAAAAGTCAACATTTCGACTAAATTAATGGGCAGATTTGCCGGGAAATGGGTGGTGATCGACCCGGTTAAAGAAAAAATTATTGCCGTGGGGCAAACCCTTGAAGAAATTGACCCCTTGATTACCCGGCCGATCGGAGATTCAAGGCCATCGGGGGAAGTGCCGACGGCGTTTAGGGTGCCGCGTAAAGACGAGGGGCCGTTTATTTTAATCATTCGATGAAGAGTTCGGGTGTTTTCCCCTACAAAAGTGACGCTAAAGGGAATTTCTTTCCGGTTATTTCTGTATCCATCAAGGCGGGAAAAGCCAAAAAAACCTTCTCCGCTCTGGTTGATTCCGGAGCGACGGTGTCTATTTTTCGGGCGGAAGTGGCTGATGTACTAAGAGTTAAATTGGAGAGCGGCAAAGAGATATATTTAGGCGGGGTCGGCGGGCACATTAAAGGTTACTTGCACCGGTTAAAAATCGAGATCGCCGGCAGGAAATTTACCTGTCCGGTGGTGTTCTCGCGCGAATATTTGGTTTCGTTTAATTTATTGGGCCGGGAGGGATTTTTTAAGAAATTCCGAATTATTTTTGAGGAAAAAAACAATCAGTTACAGCTTCACTAACTTACTTTTCCGTGATTCCCAACAGCCAGCTTGACAATTTATCCAGTTTCGATTATCATCGAAAAGAGGCATATATTTTATGATGAAAATCGAAACTGTGTGGTGTCAATTGCTTTATAACATTCTGGAAAAAGGAGAGACCCATTTCCAGCAGCAAATTCTGGCAAAAAAGTTGGCTTTGTCCTTGAGCACGGTTAACCACGCCTTGAAAAACTTAAGAGAAATGGGGGCGGTCCAGATCGGCGGCCGGGGCGGGCAGGTAATCGACTACGAAAAAATTCTCATGCATTGGGCTAATCATCGGCATTTAACCCAGGATATTGTTTGGCGGCAAAAATTAGCCGGGCCGGTTTTGGAAATTGAAGGTTTGTTGCCGCCGGGCAGTATTTTAGGGGCGTATAGCGCCGTGCGTCACTGGTTTGGCGAGCCGCCGGCCGACTACAGCACGGTTTATGTTTATCACCGCCAGCCGCAAAAGGTGATTGAGCGGTTTTCCGGACAAGCCGGTAAAGAAACGGAATTGGTTTGTTTAAAATTATCACCCAATATCCCCTTAAGGCAGGAAACAACCACTTTAGCCCATACTTTTGTCGATTTATGGAGCCTGACCGACTGGATGGCCAAGGATTTTATTAAGCGGATCGAGAAGGAGATCGATGATTTATTATCGTGATAGTGTGACAGAGGCCAGTTGGCGGCTACTTAAGGAATTGAAGCGGCAGTTTAATTTTTGCCTGATTGGCGGTTGGGCGGTGTGGCTGTATACCCATCAGTTAAAATCCAAAGACATTGATATCGTGATTAAACCGGACGAATTGAGCCGGATTAGGAAAAAGTATGAGTTGTTTAAAAACGACCGTCTGAAAAAATACGAATTTCGGAAAGGCGAGGTCCAGATAGATGTTTACCCGGCTTACTATGCGGATTTGGGTATCAAAGCGGAAGAAATTTTGTCTAACAGCCGGATTGTTGAGGGATTTTTAGTGCCGGTGCCGGAAGTGCTATTTATTTTGAAATTGAGCGCGTGGTTGGAGCGGAAGCACAGCGCTAAAGGCAGGAAAGACCTAGTTGATTTGATTAGTTTGTTACAAATTATTGACGGGAAAGAGGTTAAATTAAACCACCCGGGAATTAAAAATCTGACTCAAGAATTACAGGCGATAGCGGCAGTGCCGGAATTAAACTTAAATCGGCACCAATGGTCCAGAGCCAAAAAACGTCTTTTACTTTTTCTGAATGCCCGGCAGTTCGGTTTTTGGAGATTTGCGGGTGCTGTCCGCGGAAAGAATGAGGGATTTTTTTGCTGGCCTCGCCGATGATTTCCAGCCGTCGTAAAACCGAATCCTGGGTTTGCGTGTCTTCAAAAAATTCAGATTTAGTCATGTTAGTAGTATAACATGAAGAGAGGTTTACTTTTCCGTGATTCCCAGTAGCCACAAAACGGCTTGTTTTTTATAACGGCGGTCGCCGCGGGAGTTAATGCGAATCGCCGGCAGTTTGCCGCGCTTGCCCCAGCGTTTAATGGTCAGGGGGGAGACGCGCAATAACTGGGCGACTTCCCGGACAGTCAGCAAATCCGGCATTGAATCTAATGAGATCACAGGTTTAGCGTTTGATATACTTTGATCAGTCATGACGCAGTATATCAAACGGCTTAATAACCTGTCAAGCTACTTGAGTTCGACTTGAGCACCGGCGGCTTCGAGTTTTTTCTTAGCCTCTTCGGCCACTTCTTTCTTGTAAGTGCCGACTTCTTTGGGGGCGGCTTCAGCCAAGTCTTTGGCTTCTTTTAAGCCTAATTCCTGATTGATTTCTCGCAAAGCTTTAATTACGCCGATTTTGTTGGCGCCGCAAGCGGTCAGCATTACCTGGTACTCGCTCTTTTCTTCCTTTGCCTCGCCGGAGCCGGCGGCGGAGGCGGGAGCGGCTGCTACTACTGTAGGCGCAGCGGCGCTAACGCCGAATTTATCTTCTAGCGCTTTAACCAGTTCAGCCAGTTCCAAAACCGTGAGTTTTTCGACGGCCTCAATGATTTTGGTTAAATTGGGGGAAAGTTTATCTGTCATGTTCTTTCACCGCCCCTCGTCCGCCTATGGCGGATAAAACGTAAACTAATTTTCTTAAATTTCCCTGCAAAACATTGACGAAACCGGAGATTGGCGCTTGGAGTGTCCCAATTGTTTTAGTTAATAGTTCGATTTTGGTGGGTAAATTGGCCAAGGTTTCCACCTGGTCTTTGGCTAACGGTTCTTTGGCTAAAAACCCGGCTTTAATCTTGGGCAGTTCGTGGGCTTTGGCAAACTCGGCCAAGGCTTTGATCGGAGCAATTTCGTCGCCGTAAGCCAGCAGGGTAATGGTGGGCCCGGGTAAAATCTCTTTCACTCCCAAGGCCAGTTTCAAGAGAGTGTTTTTGACGACAATCAGCTCGCCGCCGGCCAACTTGACCGCTTGCCGCAGTTCCCGCTGTAAATTGACGGATAAACCGGAAGCATCGGCAAAAACAAGGGACTTGGCGTTTTTAAGTTTGGTTTTAAGAAGATTGACGGTGGCAACGTTTTTTTTGCTCGGCATATTTACCTCGGTAGGACTTGGTTTTGTGCCTACTGTCTTTAGTAATAGGGTATTCTATAATTAATTTATGGATAATGTCAATAGAATATTGGCGGTAGATAAGCCGGTGGGGTGGACCAGCCATGACGTGGTGTCCAAAATCAGGGGGGAGCTCGGGAGGAAAACCAAAGTGGGCCATGGTGGCACCCTGGATCCGTTTGCCACCGGGTTGTTGCTGATTTTAATCGGTAAAGCGGTGAAGCGATTTGACGAAATCAGAACTTGGGAGAAAGAATACATGATGACGGTCAAGCTGGGGGAGGCGACCGATACCGGCGACCCGACCGGTAAAATCGTAACTACTTCAAGTTCGGAACCTGAAGTGTCGCAAAATGAAGTTGAGAGAGTTTTGGCAAGTTTTGTTCCCGGTTATGAACAGACCGTGCCGATTTATTCGGCGGTCAAGATCGGCGGACGGCGCGCTTATAAATTGGCCCGCGCCGGGAAAGAGTTTATTCAGCCAAAGCGCTTCGTCAAAATCAAAGAAATTGAGCTGATCAACCTGCAGGGTCCAACCCTGCAGGTTAAAGTGGTTTGCGGTTCGGGGACGTATATGCGGCAGTTGGCGGTGGATATTGGGGAAAAGCTGGGCTGGCCGGCGCATTGCGCCGCTTTGCGGCGAACGCGGTTGGGCACCTACAAGGTTAAACCTTGTAGATCGAGTTTAAGGCTCGGGCTCATGGAGGAACAGATAAAAGCGGCGGAAATATTTTTTGGCTGGACGCTTTTGATGGCCGCGGTTAAATTATCAACCAGTTGTTCGTCTTTAAACGAGAGTTTTCCAATAATCAGGTGCATTAGGGGGGCTTTGGGTTCGGATTTGTAGTGGATTAGGCCGCCGCAAAACTTTTTGGCGGCCGTTTCCGGGTCGGCGGCAATGGTGTTGTTTTTGGGGTTGGGCATCAGGCCCTTGGGGCCTAAAATCTTGGCATACTTGGCCAGTTTGGGCATCATCATTGGTGCAGCGATTAAAATGTCAAAATCGATTTTATTATCGTTGAGTTTAACCAAAGTTTTCTCGGAAGCGATTTCGACCTTGACGGTTTTACCGGTGCCGTGGGGGAGCTGGAGTTCGCCGCCGACTTTATCCACGAGCAGGTTCAGATGGAGTTCAACCGACGGGTCAAATTTGACCCGGGAAATTGCCTTTAATAATTTAACCGCTTCATCAATAGGGTAGGTCTCGTTGGTTAATTTGGCCTTGGCTTCCAAATAGCGTTTCGAGCGGCCGTGCCTAATCCGCTTATGAATTTCAGCCTTCAAGGTCGGACCTTGAATTGGCTTAGGCTCGGGTTCTTGAGGTTTTTTAACCTTGAAACTAATTTTTTGGCTCCTAACGCCGGTGGCCTTGAGTTCGGCGGTTTCGCCTTGGGACAGATCGACGAGGGCGACTTTTTTCTTGCCCATTAGGCTACCTTAATTCCCATTGACCGGGCCGTGCCGGCGATGATTTTCTTGGCCGTTTCCAGGTCATTGGCGTTAAGGTCTTCCATTTTTTCCCGGGCGATTTTAGCCAGTTGGGCCTGGGTAATCGTGGCGGCGGTTTCCCGGCCTGGGGTTTTGGATCCGTGTTCGATTTTTAACTCTTTTTTAATGAATTCGGATACCGGCGGTTTCTTCAGTATAAAAGTAAACGAGCGGTCTTCAAAAATGGTGATGACCGCGGGGATAACGCCCTGCATTGCCTTGGTTTTTTCGTTGTACTGCTTGCAAAACTCCATGATGGCAATGCCATGCTGGCCCAAAGCGGGGCCGATGGGAGGAGCGGGATTAGCCTTGCCGGCGGGAAGATTTAATTTGAGGATAACTTTTACTTTTTTTGCCATATGGGAGTATATCACAACCTAATCTTCAGCGGCAACCCCGACCTTTTTGGCAATTTTATTGAACATATTGAGAATTCGGTCATATTGGTGCCAATGAAGGACTTCTTTTTCGCGATACTTGGCTATTTCGACCAGGACCGGGTCAATTTGTTGCTGCCAACATTGTTTTAATTTTTTTAGATCTGATTTGGTGGTAAAGCCATTGGTGCCGGTCATGATTTCATTATATTTTTTGTACTTGCAGGAAGTCCAGTTCTACCGGGGTTTCGCGGCCGAAGATCGAGACCAAGACTTTAACTTTGCCTTTGGCGTCGTCGATCGAGTCGACCGAACCCAAGAAATCGGCAAACGGGCCTTCGATGATTTTGACCGCTTCGCCGATGCTAAAGCTGGCTTTGTATTTGGGCGCTTCCATGGTCATGAATTTCATGATGTTATCGATCTCTGATTTAGGCAGCGGTGTGGGTTTGTTGCCGACGCCGACAAAGCCGGTAACGCCTTGGGTGGTGCGCACCGCCAACCAGGAATCGTCGGTCAAAATTAGTTTAACCAGCATGTAACCGGGAAAAAGTTTTTCTTTGATCTGGTGTTTTTCGCCTTTTTTGATCTGGATTTTATTTTGGGTGGGGACGAGTATTTCCAAGATATAATCAGTGAGATTCATGGATTTGGCCCGTTGGTCGAGGGCGGCGGCAACTTTGTGTTCGTGGCCGGAATAAGTGTGGACCACGTACCAATTGCCCGGTTTTTTGGGCTCGGGGTTAATGATCAAATGATTTTCCTGGTTTTGATCAACCGTAATGTCGTCCATATATTAGATGATTAAAGCAAGTAATTTAGTAAAGATAAAGTCCAGCCCGCCCATAAGCAGTCCGGCAATCACCGAAACGACGATCACTATCAGTGTCAGGCGGACCACTTGTTCTTTGGCCGGCCAGACGACTTTCTTGAGTTCGCTGATCGCTTCGTGCAAGAAACGGATTGGTTTGGATTGTAACATGGCAAAGTCTATTATGCCACAAATTGTGTTATACTTAAAACTCCATGATGGCGAAGATTACCAAAGCGGTTATTCCCGCGGCCGGATTCGGCACCAGATTTTTACCCCAAACTAAAGCCATTCCCAAAGAAATGCTGCCGATTGTGGACAAGCCGGTAATCCAGTATGTGGTTGAAGAGCTGGTCAATGCCGGCATTAAAGACATTATTTTAGTGACCGGTTACCACAAGCGGACGATCGAAGACCATTTTGACTCTCCCAGTAAAGACCTGGTGGAAAACCTGGAACTGGGCGGGGCAAAAAAACAGCCGCTATTGGAAGCGGTCAAAGACATTTCCGAAATGGCCAACTTTATTTACGTGCGCCAAAAAGGGCCTTACGGTAACGGCACGCCGCTTTTGAACGTCAAAGACTTAATCGGCAACGAACCGTTTATTTACACCTGGAGCGATGACTTTATTGTGGCCAAACCCTCGCGGTTTAAACAGCTGATCAGCGTTTACGAGGAATTCGGCTGCAGCGTTTTGGCCGGCATCCGGGCCAGGCGCGACGAAGATTATAATCGTTACGGCTTTGCCGGCGGGAAAGAAATTAAGCCGGGATTGATGGCCATCAACCAGTTGATCGAAAAGCCGGGAAAAGCTAAAGCGCCGTCGGACTTGGCCACAGTTTCCGGGTTTTTATTCACCCCGGAAATTTTCGGCTATTTGGAAAAATCATTAACCCAGCTTAAGCCCGGGCAGGAATTGTGGTACAACGACGCCATTAAATTAATGCTGGCTGACGGGAAGAAAGTCATGGTCAGGGAAATCGCCAACGGCAAGTATTACGACACCGGCAATAAATTGGATTATTTAAAAACCGTGGTCGAATTTGCCCTGAAACGAGAAGATATCGGCGCGGAGTTTAAACGGTATTTACAGCATGAACTTAAACTCACTGATTGATCATACGTTGTTAAAACCCACGACAACCCAAACGGAAATTTTGCAGTTGTGTGACGAAACCAAAAAATATAAGTTTTGGAGCGTGTGCGTTAATCCGGTCTGGGTAAAATTAGCCAAAGAGCAGGGGGTGAAGGTTTGCAGTGTGATTGGTTTTCCGCTGGGGGCAAATACTTTAGCGGTTAAAGTAGCCGAAGCCCGGCAGGCAATTAAAGACGGAGCCGAAGAATTAGACGTGGTGATTACTAAACCGGCAGAAATAAAAAAAACCGTCGCGGCGGTTTTGCCTGTTGCCAATAATAAAATAATCAAAGTAATTATTGAAACCTGCTATTTAACTAATCAGGAAAAAATTCTGGCGGCTAAATTAGTGAAACAGAGTGGGGCGGATTTTGTCAAGACGAGTACGGGATTCGGACCCGGCGGAGCCACGGTTGCCGACGTTAAATTATTACGAAAAGTGGTTGGTCCGGATTTCGGCGTTAAAGCCTCCGGCGGGATTAAAACCAAAGAGCAGGCGATGGACTTAGTTGCCGCCGGCGCCAATCGCTTGGGGACCAGTAGCGGCGTTGATATATGCCGGTAGCTAATTTGTTCGGCACTTCGGGAATAAGGGGCTTGATCGGTAAAGAGATTGACGAAAAATTTAGTTTTAAAATAGGCTTGGCTTTGGGAAAGTATCTGGGGAAGGGTCGGGCCCTAGTCGCCCGCGATCCAAGGCCGGGGGCTAAAGAAATAACCCAAGCGTTAATTAAGGGACTGCAAAAAGCCGTGGTTGAAGTTGACGATGCCGGGATTTTAGCCACGCCGGAGCTGACCTGGTATCAGGTTAAGCGCGGTTATGATTTAGGCGTTTCGGTGACCGGTTCGCATTTACCCTGGAACATGATCGGAATTATTCCCACTTTGGCTGACGGAGCCGGTATTTCCGGCGAAGTTGGCCGCCAAATAACAAGGATCTATGAATCATTCTGACTATATCCGGGCTTTATTAACAACCGTTGATGCGGCGGCGATTAAACGGCGGCATTTTAAGATTCTTTTCGATCCGGTTAACGGTTCGGCGATTGAAGCCGGCCGGCAGTTATTTTCTAAGCTGGGCCGGCTGGTAATGATTAATGACTGCCTCGGCCAGAGGCCGGCTCGCGCGTCCGAACCGCGGCGGGAAACTTTAATTGAAACGGCTAAACAGGTAGTTAAAAATCACTGCGATTTGGGCATGGCCACCGACGTCGATGCCGATCGGGTCTTGTTTATCGACGAAACCGGGGTGGTTTTGTCGGAAGATTTGACGGCGGTGATTTTAGCTCACGGCAAAAAAACTTTAGTCACGCCGGTTAATTCATCCGGGATATTTACCGCCGAAGCGAAAAAATGGGGGGGCAAAGTGATTGAATGCCCGGTCGGCCCGCCGGAAATTATTCAGGCGATTAAAACCCACCGGGCCGACTTTGCCTACGAAGAATCGGGGAAGTATTTCTTCCCGCCGGAATTTTTGTGGGCCGATGGTTTGTTGGCGGGAGTCAAAATACTTGAAGCGATGACAGCCAGGCAGCAGATTTTAAGCCGGATCCGCAAGGATTATCCGGAATTTTTTCAGGTGAAACTGGCAGTTGACTGTTCGTGGTCAAAGATGCCGTCAAAGTGGGTTGGGTTTGGTGAAAAGAGGATTTTTGGCGATAGTTTTATGTTTATCCGGGCATCGGGCACCGAGCCGCTGATCCGGATTTTCGGCGATTCACCCAGTAAAAAACAGGCCCAAGAATTGGCCGAAGCCGGCAAAAAAGAAGTCAAGGCAGAATGCGGCCAGTAGGGGCGCATTTATCGATTGCCGGCGGGCTGGAAAAGGCGGCGGAGAGGCTGGTAAAAATGGGCGGCAACTGTCTGCAGGTATTTTCTGCCAGTCCGAAAAGCTGGGAATTGCCGACGATTAATGGCCGGTTGTCTGCGGCTGTCCGGCCGGCGTTTATCCACGCTAAATATCTGATCAATTTAGCGTCGGACAAGCCAGATTTGTTGGCAAAATCAATCGCCAGCCTAAAATATGACTTGCAAGTTGCCGATTTGATTGGGGCCAAAGGCGTCATTGTCCATCTTGGCAGTCATTTGGGCCGGGGATTTAAGGCTGTTTTTCAGCAGGTAACCGAATCAATTGAGATCATACTAAAGAATAGTAATACCAACTCATTACTAATCATTGAAAATAGTGCCGGACAGCAGGGTAAATTATGTTCTCTAATTACTGAAATTAAGTTGATATTTGATGCCGTTAATAGTAGTCGGTTGGCCTGGTGCCTGGATACTTGTCACGCCTTCAATGCCGGCTATTCGATCGGGTCGGCTTCGGGAAATGGCTTGATACAGAATGATATAGTTAACGAGACTGCAAGGACGGACCTTGTAGGCCGGTTAGCCTGTCTGCATGTTAACGATTCCCGCGATGATTTTGCCTCGGGCCATGACCGCCACGCCAATCTTGGCGAAGGTAAAATCGGTTTAAAAAATCTAGCCGAATATGTCAATCACCCCCAGTTAAAACATCTACCCCTGATCATCGAAACTCCCGGGTTTGATAAATCCGGACCGGATAAAAAGAACTTGGATATTTTAAAATCGCTATGCGTTTAATTGCCGGGTTGACAGTGGGGTTAATTTTAGGTTTTTCAGTTTGGTATTTTTGGCCGAAAGAGAAAAAAGTATTTTTATCACCCGAGGGGAAGTGGACTTTTGAAAGTAAACCATTCGAGAAGTATAGTTTTCCTAAACTTCGGGAGCGGGTTTTTATTCCGGACGGAATTTGGGTCGAGGGTAGTAATTTTTACTATTGGGCCGACGGCCATAAAGTCAGCGGTCAGATCTTAAAACCGGTAGGAACCGTTCCTACCGGTGGCTGGCCGGCGGTAATCATGCTTCGGGGCTATGTTGACCGGGAAATATATCAGCCCGGAGTGGGGACGCGCCGGGCGGCCGAAATGTTTAGCCAAAACGGCTATCTGACTCTGGCACCGGACTTTTTGGGTTACGGCGGGTCTGATCAGTCTTTCCCTAATAATTTGGAAGACCGGTTTTTCCACCCCATCGAAGTTTTACAGTTAATCGCCTCGTTAAAAAATCTTGATATGGCTAATCCGAATCAAGTGGCGCTTTGGGGGCATTCCAACGGTGGTCAGATTGCCCTATCGGTTTTGGAAATTTCCGGCAAAGATTTCCCGACCAGTTTGTGGGCGCCGGTGTCTAAACCGTTTCCGTACTCGATTTTGTATTACACCGACGAGGCCGATGATAATGGTAAAGCCTTGCGCCGGGTGGTGGCCGGGTTTGAGGCGCTTTACGACAGCGACGAATTTTCGATTCAGAATTATTATGATTGGATCAGCGCCCCGGTACAGGTCCACCAGGGAACCGCCGACGAGGCCGTGCCGCTCAAATGGTCGCAGGCGCTGGAGAAATCCTTAAAAGATAAAGATAAAAATGTTAAGTTATATATTTATCCCGGTGCCGACCACAACTTGCTCGGCGGCTGGGAGGCGGCGGTAGAAAGGAGCCTCGAATGGTTCAAGCAAAAATAAAACATAAATTGCTGGAGTTATTTTCTGAAGACGGCGAACGGCTTTATCGTTATTGGTGCCAACGGTTGGCGGCGACCGGGGCGATCGGCAATGTGACTGACCGCTTGCCGGAAAAGTTGAATACTATGGTGGTCTATCCGGGTACTTTTGGCGATTTTCATGGTTTAATCAGGGTTTTACCGCGATTGAGAGATTTAGGCGTTAATCAAATCCATATTTTGCCTTTTTATGAGGCTACCGGCGACGATGGTTTTGAAGTAGTTAACCGTACTTTGGCAGTGCCGTTAAGAGTTGCCGATGAGTGGGGTGGAATTTCGATGTTTAAAAAGTTGGTAAAACGGGCAAAAAACTTGAAGATGAGTTTAATGGCCGATGCGGTGTTGAATCACATTTCCAGCCATTCGCCGGTTTTGAAACAGGTTGGCTTGGAAAAACTGACTCGGAGTTGGCTAAAAAATAAGATACCGTTTAAATTTTTGCGTTTGGAATCCGGCGCGGCCGGCGGGGTTGAGGCAATTTACCGTTTTAACGGCCGAAAGGTGAGACGGATAGTGATTTTCCCAGAGCAGGCTGATCCTAAACAGCCTCATTTGGTGTTAATTGGTCGGAGGCTGGTGTGGCATACGTTTTATCCCAACCAGCTGGACCTTGACCTGAATCAACCGGAAGCGTTCAAACTGGCAATGAATACAATTCTACAGATTGCCGATTTACTTGAAGGCCGGGGAACAATCCGTTTGGATGCGATTCCGTTTGTGGGAAAAGTTATCAATCGGGAAAAGTTTGAGTTTATTTCCGGAACCAGAGAAAAACCATTGATTGTTTTGTTGAGGTTGATGTTGGCAGTTAAGGCGCCGCAAATGACCATGATTGCCGAGGCCGCCCGGCCGTTAACTAAAATGAGTCAATATGTTAAGCTCGTCGGCGGCAATTATGATTTTTTAAGTTTTCCCCGCTTCATTGCGGCAATCGCCTCGGAAAATGCCGCCCGTTTAATTGACGCAGTTAATCTTTCAATTCAAACTATAGGTTTGAATGTATTAGAGAATTTAGCCTTTACGGTTCAGACACATGATGACATTCCTCTAGCCGAGCTTGGAAGTTTTGACTTAAGCCGTGAAGTTTGGGTGAGCTTAAAAAAGCTGGGAGCGTTGCCTTTTGGGACCAAAGAGGCGAACAGCATACCCAAGGGGGCGGTTATCCGGCTGATGGATGTTTGCGGCGGCAATCCGGATAAACTGGCGGTAGCATTTTTTCTGGCTGCCATGATGCCCCACCGGCGATTATTGTGGCTTTATGGAACCGAAGTTGGGCTATGCGGCTCGCCGGAAAATTATCAAGCCGATTCGGTTTTGGCCAAAGCCGTCGGAAGAAAATCGGACGCGCGCAGTTTCATCCGCCAGCCGTTGGCAGTAAAAGATTATTTAAAAAAACTGGATGGGGCGGCGGCTGGGAAGATTGGCGCCATTCTCAAGTTAAGGTTAAACCAACTGCCAGATAAATTCGATTCGTGGTCAGCCGCAGTGGTTGGCAGCGTGGTCAAGATTGCTTTTTCCGGCAGGAAAAATAAACAAAAAATTTCCGGGCAAGCCATGGTAAACTTACATCTGCCTTACAACTATGAAATCAAAAATAATAATTTTGGGAATCAGCGGCGGGATCGCGGCGGTAAAAGCGCCGGAGCTGATGCGGCTGTTAACTAAAAAGGGGTATCAAGTAGAATGCGTTTTAACCCGGAGTGCCGTCAATTTTGTTAAACTGCCGGGAGTTAAAGTTTACGTCGATTTGTTTGAGTCGGGTTTTAATGCCAAAAAAGTTTTGGTTCAACGTCAAGTTGAGCACATTGCTCTGGCAGATAAGGCTGATTTAATTTTAATCGCGCCGGCGACTGCCAATTTAATGGCCAAGTTGGCGCACGGGATTGCCGATGACTACTTGACGACACTGATTTTAGCCACGAAAGCGCCGGTGATTATTTGCCCGGCCATGAACGTTAACATGTGGAATCACCCGGCGGTCAAAGAGAATTTGGCCAAGGTTAAACAGCTAGGTTATGAAATTATTAATCCGGTTGCCGGCAGGCTGGCTTGCGGCTATGAGGGTTTGGGTCGGTTAGCGGAGCTGAAGAAAATTACGGCAGCAGTAGTGGAGAGATTGAAAATAAGTGATAGTTTGCGAGGTAAAAAAATTTTAGTTACC
>Ga0210006_1002158_pt1 | contig 13128 bp, 9 predicted proteins | sample CryGey02umfilter_2_FD_185452 | JGI IMG/M metagenome (GOLD analysis project Ga0210006, IMG submission 185452) | Groundwater microbial communities from aquifer in Utah, USA - Crystal Geyser 4/10/14 0.2 um filter (SPAdes) (version 3) | ecosystem: Environmental > Aquatic > Deep subsurface >... | reverse complement strand
ACTCCCTCCATCTTTCAGATCGATACCTTGGCTGGAGAAGTACCGGCGAAGACGAATTATTTATATATGACCTATTACGGAAGTCATAATGATGTAATTCCTTTGGGAAGGAAAGGCATTATGGTGCTTGGGAGTGGTCCTTATCGAATAGGTTCTTCGGTGGAGTTTGATTGGACATGCGTGAATAGTTCACTTGCTTTGCGCAAATACGGCAAGCAAGCAATCATCATAAACTGCAATCCAGAAACAGTCTCCACGGATTATGACATGTCAGATAGACTCTATTTTGAGGAACTCTCATTTGAGCGAGTTGCGGATATATATGAATTTGAGCAGTCGGAAGCCGTAATGCTTTCAGTTGGAGGACAGACCCCCAATAATATCGCACAAAAAATTCACGCATACAATATCCCGATATTAGGCACGAAAGCTGAAGATATCGATAGGGCTGAAGACAGGAAAAAATTCTCCCAACTTCTTGATAGTCTCGATATTAAACAGCCTGCATGGAACAGTTTTACTGATATGGATGTGGCGTGTAAGTTTGCTTTGACCGTTGGGTATCCGGTTCTTATTCGTCCCTCCTATGTTTTGTCCGGTGCGGCAATGAATCTATGCTATAACCAACACGAGTTGAAGCATTTCATTAAAAAAGCAGCCGATATCAACAAAAAACACCCCGTAACCATCTCCAAATTCATTACTAATGCGCGCGAAATAGAATTTGACGGTGTGGCAGAAAAGGGCGTGGTGAAAGTCTATGCCATAGCTAATCATATAGAACATGCAGGGGTCCATTCGGGGGATGCCACGATTGTCTATCCGGCAGAGCGAGTCAGATATCATAGTGGAGCACTTATGATTGAAATAGCTTCAAAATTAACTGCATCACTTAAGATAACAGGTCCCTTCAACATACAATTCATGGTAAAAGATAATACTGTCTATGTCATTGAGATGAACCTACGGTCTTCCCGCACATTTCCGTTTATCTCAAAAGTTACGGGAGTCAATTTTGCAGAGGTTTTGGTCGATAGTTATTTTGGAAAAGCAAAGTCATACGACATTACATATCCACCCTATGTTGCGGTCAAGGCGCCTCAATTCTCATTTTCCCGCATGGAAAGCGCAGATCCTGTGTTGCGGGTTGAGATGTCCTCAACCGGGGAGGTGGCTTGTCTTGGAGAGACGGCAGAAGAGGCATATTTGAAATCATTTATTTCCACTGGCTTTTCCATAAAGGATAAATCAGCCCTCATCACCGTTGGAGGGGAGGAAAATAAGCTCCGTTTTGCCGAGTCGGTGTGGCGCATGAAAAATCTGGGATTCACCCTTTATGCGACACACAATACCCATCATTTTCTCAAATCACAGGGCGTGAAAACACGACTTGTATCAAAAGTGTATGAAAACAAAAAACCTAATGTAGTTGATATTATCAAAGATCATAAGGTCTCATTAGTAATCAATATCAGTGATGGGTATAACAACGATCATCTGTTCAGTAAACACGAAAGTGATGGTTATTTAATTCGTCGCGCCACAATAGACAATAATATTCCATTAATCACAGATCTCAATGCCGCCCGTTTCTTCGTCAATGCGATAAATAAATACGAGTTCAAGGATTTGAAGATTAAAAGTTGGAAAGAATATATATGAATAGAACTATTATTAAAATTCTCAAAAAAGTCGGCGCAATCATCACTGATAGCCATATCATATTGGTCTCAGGAAGACATACCCATTCTTATATTAACCCCGATAAAATCCTCCCCCATACGGATGTTTGTTCCCGATTGGGAGAGATGTTTGCAAAAAAAATGAAGGGAATACCTATTGATGTTGTTATCGGCCCCGCCTATGGAGGTATTATTTTCTCGCAATGGGTGGCATTTCATCTTTCAAAACTTATGCGCAAAAAAATAATGGGAATTTTTACGGAGAAAACGCCAGAGCGACATCAGATTTTCGAAAGGGGCTTTGATGCCTTGGTCAAAGGGAAGAAGGTATTGATAGTTGAGGATATTACGGCTACAGGATCTTCGGTACACAAAGTAATGAAGGCGGTAGTTGCAGCCGGGGGTATCGTCCAAGCGGTGAGCGTATTGGTCAATCGGGATCCAGCCCTAGTAAATTTCGATACGATTGGAGCTCCATTTTATGCACTTGCTGAGTTTAAAATTGAGTCATATGACGCAAAAGAGTGTCCTCTTTGCAAGAAAAAAATACCCATTAATTCACATATCGGCCATGGAAGGCAGTATCTTGAACATTTAGCAAAAAAGTCATGAATATTATTCAAAAACTCAACAAACGAATCGACAAGGTAAATTCACTCCTTTGTATTGGACTAGACAGTGAAATTAAAAAAATCCCCTTACATTTGCAAAAGGAGAGATATTCACAGTTTGCCTTTAATAAAGCCATCATTGATGCAACGGCAGACATGGTGTGCGCATATAAGCCCAACAGTGCATTTTATGAAGCGCGGGGAGAGAAGGGGATGCAGGAGCTCAAAATGACCTTTGAATATATTCAAAAAAAATATCCGGATATCGTCACCATTCTTGATGCCAAGCGAGCGGATATCGGAAGTACTAATGAAGGGTATGTAAAGTATATTTTTGATTATTTAGGGAGCGATATGGTGACTTTACATCCTTATCTTGGCAAGGAGGCGCTTCTTCCATTTTTAAAGAGAAAAGATAAAGGATGCATTGTTTTGTGTAAGACGTCAAATCCGGGAAGTGGGGAGTTTCAAGACTTGAAAATTAAGAGACTGGATTCCCGCCTCCGCGGGAATGACACAGGAAGTGCAGATAATAAGACGATGCGATTATATGAATACATAGCCCTTCAAGTTTCAAAAGAATGGAATAGTAATAATAATTGCATGCTGGTTGTGGGGGCAACCTATCCAGAAGAAATGAAGAAAGTCCGTTCACTTGTAGGGGATATGCCGTTTTTAGTACCTGGTATTGGAATACAGGGAGGAGACATAGAAAAAACCGTAAAGGCAGGATTAGACAGCAAAAAACGAGGTTTAATTATTAATTCTTCTCGTGGCATTATTTTTGCCTCAAAAGGGAAAAATTTTGCCGAAAAAGCAAGAAAGGCTGCAAAAAAATTGAGGGATGAAATAAATAAATATAGATGATTATGTTGACACAGAGCTTTAAATAAAGTATTATTTCCTAATTAATTTTTATTATCAAAGCACTTATGGCAACAGAAAAATGTTCTCCAGCGGAGCAAAGAGGGAAAGAATTAATTTCGCATTTAAAGACACCCAGAGTACAAGATATTACAGGTGAAGTTTCAATTGGGACCGCGACCGGTTTACCCAAATGTCAGTACTTCGTCACGTTTCCTGAAAAACTTTCAAAACTGTTTCCCGATAGTTATATTTCACCTGAGTCATTTCTCGATGAGATTTTGCCGAAAAATTCTTCAGAAAAAAGAAGCGGTGCAATGTCACTAATCGGAGAGGATATGGCGAAAAGCAATAATGAACCAGTATTTACCTATGGAACTGATAATTTTAATATTAATGTATGGAATGGTGCCACTAACCCACACGCCAGACGACTTTCAGAGCTAGCGACACACAATCTAAAGGAAGATGAGGATGCCCGCGCAACATACCAGAACGAGCTCTATCATATCGTGAAACCTAATATCGAAGGTCGATTTCTCAGAGAGGAACGAACAAAAGGGTCACTAGTTTATCATGATGACTGTCTTGCCTCCGCCGATTCTATAGTGGGACATTTGACCAACATTATCCAAAACGACCCAGAAAGATTAGCAAAAATAAAAGAGTGGGGGGTGGACGTGATTATCGATGGGCCAGCAACCGCGCAAGGAATTTTATTCCTCAAAGCATTCGCACAGCTCTATGATTTCAAGTTGCGTTTGAATGTCGGATATATGGGATTTGGCCTCAATGAAGCAAACTACATTACCTATCCGGAAGAATTACTTAAGATTATTGATCCAGGAATAGCTCAAGGGTTGGGAAAACTTAGTAATAAAGGTGTTATACAAGTAGTGGGGGATATGGGCAAGGCTATTCAAAAAGTATCGAATGAGAAAATAATGGAAATGAGAGACACAAACGGCCAGGGATTTAATCCACTTCATGAATGGAGAAAAGATAATTATCAACCTGATAATACTGGAGCATATACAGTTGAGTTACCCCCACACAGCTCAGGAAACGAAGGGGAAACAATATATATGGCGAAGGGTGGATTCTATTGTATGGCAGCTGATATGTTTCTTAATTCACGGGGACACGTCACGAATAAAACAATAATTGATGCCGGACGAATGTCCGTCCCCGAGGTGGGTTATGGGGCAGCGTACTATGCATTAGGAGAGAAACAGAGAGATCCCTAATTAGGAAAGAATCGGTTTAACGAGCTGCAGCACGTGTTCAAAAATCGCTTCCCTTGAAAGGAGCTTTCCTTTTTCAACGCACTCCACCATTTTCCAATGCCGATGTTTTTTTGCAAGTTTTAAGTACATCTCTTCTGAGGCTTTGCGATGCTCCAAATCTTTTTCAGCAATGTCTTGTTTCATCCCTTTTAAATACGCCCTATCTCCTCTGGTTTGGGTAAGCTCCAACGATTTTTTCCAGGGGACATGGAGGTATATAACCAAGTTTTCTTTAGGTACTTTATGTACTTTGTATTCCAACTCGTAAATCCATTTCAGAAACTCATTCTGTTCCTTTTCCGTTTTGCATTTTGCCGCTTGGTGAGCCATGCTGGACGTTGCATACCGATTGGCAACGATAACGCCGCCAGCTGCCAAAAATTCATCCATCTCCCGCTTTATCGATGCGCGGTCAAGCGCATAGGCGAGGGAGGCTAGATAGGGAGATATTTCGTTCATGCTGCCAAACTCTCCCCGCAAGAATTTAGCAACGGTTTTTCCATGAAAGGATTTATAGTACTGAGGAAAGTCGACATATTTGACCGGAATTTTCTTTTCTCTAAGGTAAGATACCAAGAATTGGGCCTGCGTTGTTTTTCCTGCTCCGTCTCCTCCGTCGATGACAATCAGTTTCCCTTTTCTTCTTTTTATTTTTTCGATATGTTTTATAAAATCATTCAATTTATGTTTTATATTATCTTCATCATAATATTCAATGAATAGATTTTCCGATGGATTGCCCGCGACCATAGGGGAGATATGATCTTCGAATTTAGTATGTACGAGGGCAAGTACGGGTTTTCCAAGCGAAAGTGCATATACTATTTCGCCACCTACTCCGTGAGATGGTTTTGAAGTTTCAGCTATGACGAGATCAGAATCTTCAATACGTTTTTGCTGGCGGTCATAAATCCCTTTTGAGGTGAGTTTTTTATCTTCTTCAAGCATTTGTGGGGATATAATTTGAGGCCCTGAGGTGAGAGTAACAGTATGTTGCTCAATGAGGTGGATGATATGCGTATAGAGAGGAACAAGGTCGCCATTACCAGACGTAGAGGCGGTAAAGTATATTTTCATTTGCTCATTATAACTAAAAATAGCAAGATTGTCATTCAGTGTGAGACACACTACAAAGACACAACACTTCCTTCTGGAATCTTTTTTTCAAGGAGAAGTGTGGTTAATTTGTCCTCTATCTCCTGGGTCACTACATGTTCTAAGTTTCGAGCGCCAAACTGAGGATTATAATGTTTTTTTATTATGTCTAGAAGCGTTTCTTCTTTCACTATAATTCTAATTTGATACAGATTCAAAATGGTATTTTGAACGGAGTCTGACATTTTCTTTGCCAGTTCAAGCAGTGCAGTATCAGAGATAGGGTCATATGCAACAACGCCGTCAAAACGATTCAGAAACTCGGGGGAATAGATTTTGTTTTGGATGAGATAATCTATAAATCCACTGTCATTGCGAGGAGCTTCTGGCGACGTGGTCCCGATTAAATCGGGACTTCGCTCAATTGATTGGGTCGCAATGACACTACTAAGCTTATTTAATAGTTGGCCTTGTCTATAAATATAATCCGACCCAGCATTTGAGGTTGCAATAATAAACAAATTTTTACAATCAACACGCCTTCCAAATCCATCGTTAAAATATCCCTCATCAATAACAGTGAGAAAAATATTCAATAAATCAGGATGGGCTTTTTCCAGTTCATCAAGGAGCAGCACTGCATAAGGCTGCTCTCGAATGGCTTGAGATAGGAGTCCTGGCAAGCCAGATTCAAGTGAGCCGACCAGTTTTTTGATATCATCTTTCGATTGATAAAGCGACATATCAAACCGCGTAAGATAGGTGGAATCATTCCCAAAAAAGATATGTGCGAGAGCTTTGGCGGTTTCCGTTTTACCTACCCCTGTGGGTCCCAGCAAAAGAAAAGTTGCGAGAGGTTTTTTCCGTTTTCCCAGCAGTATAAAAGATCGGCGAATTGCACCCGACAACTGAGAGAGGGCATTTTTTTGGAACAGAACTTGCTGTTCAAGAAGAGTCTCCAGTCCAAGCAATTTTTTTCTCATTTCGTCTGTCAAGCTTGTTGGAATATGTGTTTTTTCAGAAAGTACCACGTCGACGTATTCAGGTAAGATTGGCTGATAATTTTCACTAGGATTATGTTTAAACTGGGAACAGTAATGCGCGGCAGTTTGGTCCAAGAGTTCAATTGCTTTTTCTGGGAAGGGAATATTCGTAATATAGAATTCACTCTTTTCTATGATAGTTGAGGCTGTTTCATATGGAATAACTACGGAATACGTTTTTTCATACTGTGGAATACAGTGAAGCAACGTAATAAGAGCTTCGGCTTTTGAAATCTCTTTGACATCCACTTTAACAAACAACCTATTTATTTTTCCATTGGGAAATAGGTACCGTTGGAAAAAGAAAGGGGCAGTGATACCAATGAATTGGATAGTAGAGAGTTTCGCAAATTTTTCTATTGAGGTAGTTAAGTCGAGTCTTCCTTCGCCCGATGAGCAGTATTTATCGATGTTTTCCATAAGAAGAATGACACTCTTCGCTTCACTAGCCTCTTGTAATAAATCCTCAAAGAAAAGTTGTCTCCGCTCCAAATCAGTAGATACGGTGAGTATTTTTTCCATATTGAGTCTAAGTATCCGTTTGTAGCTGAGCTGAATACCAGTTTGTCCCTCATAAATAAGTCGTGCGAGAGCATCTACAACAGTACGTTTGCCTACTCCTTCTTCGCCAACGAGAATAATATTGGCTTCCTCTGATTTACTCAATATATCCTGCATTTCGGCTAATTCCTGTTTCCTCCCTACAATATGGCGAGTTTGTGACTGATAGACACTATTTGTAAGATCCTCACAGTAGTTGTCAAGCGTTGGCGTATATCCAACAGCCCAATCTCGTGCGAGAGGAGGATAGGAAAACAGAAGTTTTTTATCCCACCATTGTTTTTCGTTCGCATATTTTTGCCAACGTTCTTCAAACCACTCAATTGCAGCCAAACTATTTTCATGTTTAAGGCAGTGGGAAGCCAAAAAAACATTTTTTTCCTTTTCTTTTAACTCTTCTTCAGTGGGATTAAGTAAATAGAGAACAACAAAAATAGGGAGAATAATACAGGTAAAAAGAAGGGTAATGATGGGGAGAGATAAGACATAGAGAACTTCAAAAATAAGACAAAAAGAGATAAGTGAAAGACGCATAGATGCGCCGATGAGGGAAGACATAACGTTGAGAAGAAGGCGATTGAAATATTCGGTGAATGAAAACCCCCGTATTTCCTTTTTCGTCACAATATGTTTCCAGGGGTAAAAAAGAGTCTTTATTAGTGGTCCCAAAGAAAAAAAATAGGGAAAGAAAAAAATAAGCGTATAAATAGCCTCAAAATAATCCTGCATTATTCGCTTTGCATAGAGCTTTATATCTTTAGTCATGGGTAGTATGAATAATGTCATTATGAAAGAAAAGTGAGAGAGAAGCAAGGGTAAAGTGGTATAATAATAGCCATGAGTGTAGAGCGAATACCTGTAACCATTAAGCCGGAAAGAGTAAATCGACAGGTAACTCTTATGAAAGATCGTTTACATGGTCAGGGCCTTTCGGTTGGATCATGCTGCAATATTCCGGTTAAATGTAATCATTTTTATCTTCCTCTCACGAAAGAGGGAGCAAGCGATAAGTTGGTCAATTTAGATGTGATACGGACAATGTATGCGCTTGAAGAGCTGAATGATAACGTAATGGGTATGATAGGATATGCAGGCACATTTAAGAAAACTCCAGATACATTAAAGGGCTTAGGAATAGAAAACGTGAATAGAATTGATACAGGAATATGGGAACATTTATACGAACTGGGTAGGAATAGTGAGCCTAAAATCTCTGAAGAAGAAATAAAAAAAGACATGGTAGAAATGGCCCTTGACCCAAAAGCGAGGAGCGTTCATTTTTCTAAATGGGCAACCGAAGTTAGGTGTCCCAAATGGCTCGATAAGGAGAAGAGTACTTCAATTGAGATACTTGCAGCCGCATACGCAACAGACAATGACGAATTGCAAAAAAAGATTAAGGATAACATAAAAAGTGATGATGACGGAAATAAAAGAAGAGCAAGTTACGATGTCTCAACAGGGGAAATAACGGTTAAAGTCAAAAAAATGGCAAAGTGGTTTGCCCCCATATTGATGCCATTTATCCTAGCTGTCAATATGTCGTATATCGACTATGCAGTTGCACAAAAAATAATAACGGGAAAATACGATGACAAAATGAATATATATAGAAATGGCATTATGCGTAAGTCAGATGAAAAAAATGGAGCCCTCGAGATTTTTAAAAGACTTCTTGATGAAAAACCCCAAGTAGCTCCACAAACAACACTTCCACATACTCTTCCGACGGAAACTTCTGATTCCATATCAGCCCCTACAGAAACTCCCACGGCAACTCCCGTTTCAACTCCTATCGAAACAGCTTCATCGGCTCCTCCGTCAATTTCTGCACCAATACCTATAAAAGTAACATCTCCGCCACCTCTTCCACCAACCTCTATGGTGTCGAATCCCGCAGTAACTGAAAGTCCCTCAGCTCAAGCGTAATAAAAAATAGTGACGGAATTCCCATTACTTATACACTTCATTTATTTAAATAAATGAAGTGGGAGGTTAATAACATATTTGATGAAAGAGGAAAAAAAGAATTTTTGAAGAAGAGAATATGAACCATAAGCAAAGCTAAGTTAATTAACCCAATATAGAAGTAATTATCTCTTCACAACAATCCATAAGAAGCTAAATGCGGCTTATAATCCCTTGTGCTTCATATGCTTCATTCGATTAAATGAATGAAGTATGGTACGGCTTTCAAGATATAAAGTAAATAAAACAATTATGCAAAGAATCTTCAAACTTTTGTTTGACGTAATAGGTAAACATAAAAATAAAGATGAGTTTTTTTCTATTCTTTTTGATATTATTTCTCCCTCCGAACAACTGATGATCGCAAAACGAATAGCAGCTATGTATTTGATTCAAAAGGGAATGAATTATACAATTATTTGCGATGTCCTTAAAATTTCTTCGGCAAGCCTCGCCAAATATACATTGCTTTTAGACAGAAGTAAGGGAATAAAGCAAATACTAGAAGTGTTAATTCAGCATAATAAGGTAAATCTCATTTTGAGAGACATTTTTATATCGCTGAATGGTCCTGGGTCATATGGAATTAATTGGAAAACAGCGCAAAAAATAAAAAGAGAAGTTGAAAAAGAAAAAATCCAAGGGATATGAATACTTCATTCGATTAATCAAATGAAGTATTCATGTAAGATGCTACAGATGAAAAGATAGGGGGTTGGCTAAAGAAGGGGAGTACTATAATGCTCGTTAGTTTGTGGACGCTGAGGGGCTCGAACCCCCGACATTTGCGACCTGCCCGCCGTACTTAGTGGATCCGACAGGGCTCGAACCTGTGACATTTGCGATGTAAACGCAACGCTCTACCAACTGAGCTACGGATCCATTGTACTAAGGCAGGCGCGGTGTAAACGCAACGCTCTACCAACTGAGCTAAGCGTCCGAAATACATAAGCCCTCCTTCGCTTAAAGTGCGAGAAGAGTCAAGAAATGCCATATACCAGAACAGGTTCGGTATATGGCCCTGAAGTGATCTTCGATCTACTTCAGGGTGGGCGTGGAAAGAATCGAACTTTCGCTCTGTTCTTTATCAGAGAACTGTTTTACCATTAAACTACGCGCCCAAAAACGATGTCAATAAAAACAGTCTAAATTATAGCAGACGGGGGGCCTGTTCGTAAACAATATATGAGTTTAGCGGCTATCATTCCCTCGAGACTGAATTCTCATGTGTAATCACTTTTTTCAATTTACTCTCAACTTTTTCTCTCAAAGCTAAGATTTGCCTCTTTGTTTTTGCAATAAGCACTATGACAAGAATATGTACCTTCAACATATCCGGGTTAGCAAATAGTATTCCAGAATGTTTTTTATTACTGTACAGCTCATCGGCAAAAAGGGAACAACACTTTTTGTAGGTGAGACTATGTTTCTTATTCAGGTATATGTCTTCAATAAGAGAGTGATAATTATGGCCATATTTTTTACCAAGCAAAGCAAGGCATAATTCATGAAGGTGAGTCCCCCCCGTTCTTCTTAAGTTTGCCTCCACAACATAAATTTCATTATTGTTGCTTCGAATCAAATCCATGTCAAAAACACCCCGATATCCATATTGAGCGAGTCTCCTTCCAAATTTGATGCTGGAATCGAATGTTTTTTTTATGGCTGTGTCTGTCATAAGCTCCGGATAGATATAGATACCTCTAAATGTTTTCTTATCTTCCGCAAGAATCTGGTCACTTACATATGACTGCGACACTTCTCCTTGTGGATTAATATATACCTCAACACTAGGAGAAATACTCTCCGCCCTTTCATTTGGTGGAATTGCCTTTTCAATAATGATGATAGTTTCATTCCACATTTTATCCCTTAACAGATCCTTCATCTGTTGAGTAAATTTTTCCTTGTCATTGGCAAGCGTTTTATGATCAATGAGCTCTATCCCGATGCCTTGTACTCCTGAGTTGTATTTGATGACGAATGATTCGTTGTCTTGTTTAAACCACCAAGCCGCATCTATTGCCTCCTTTTTATTTTGGGTGATAAAGCCTTCCGGAATTTGCACATGCGGAGGATTGTCTGCATATGAGAGATGCCATAAATGACGGAACCCTCTTTTCGTATTAAAATAATTGAGGATAAATTGCTTTTCTTCCGGAATCGTTTCGGGAGTTTCAAATAGGAGGTTTCTTTTTTTTAAAAAAAGAATCAGTTTTTGAAACTGCGGTGTGGAGCGATAGGGAATAATTGCGACTCCTGGATTATTTTTAATAATGGTAATTAATTCTGTTTTCAAGGTATTATCTGTCATACAATCGGTAGAAATTGCAGGAGATGGCTTGAAGGGAGAGATATTTCGTACTTTTTTCCAACCCATCAGATGAAGCATATGAACAAAGTGTGGTCTATGGATAGGAAAAGATGTAATGATGACTTTGTTGTCATCGCCATAGAGTAACGCACGATTACTATCGAATGTGTCGAATCGAGTCCAAAAAAGACCTTCTTTTTGAGACTTCATGGCATTATAGCTTTTATAATACCCCTCTAAAATATTTGATATATAAATCGTTTTAATTTGGGTTAACGGTAGCATCTGAACATTATTACTTATTTTTTTTAATTGTCAATATTGACTTCAATACGGCATTCATTTTTTTTGCTAATACTAGAGTGTGTTTTTTGTTTTTTCCTACGAGGATAAAGGAGAGTCCCTTATGATGGAGGGTATTTTCTGACCCAAGAATAAACCCAACTTTAGTTTTTTTATCGTAGAGAAGGGGAGAAACCATTTCAATAAGAGCATTAAACGATATTTTTTTATTCAATTCAATATAATTGCTCAGTATATATCGTGAGGTAAAGAATATTGGTCCGATAAGTTTGCGGATAATGAAATAAGTGTCAGTCCCTCCGTTTGTCCGCGTATTAGATTCATTCGCATACAGTTTTTTTCCATCATACAGATAATCAACATCAAATCTTCCTCGGTATCCAGCTTTTGCATATGTCTTTCCAATATAATGAGTAATTTTATTCATCTCCCTTCTTACATTTTCACTTACCACTTTTCTATGCATTTCAATACCATAAAATTCCCCCTCTTTTGTGACAATCATATTGCAATAGTAAGGGAGCTTTACTTTTCCCAAGGGAGTTATAAATCCTTCGATACTAGGAAATGGTGAATGTTTTTCACGAGTTGTATCGATGAATTCCTCTACGACAATTGGGCACTTGTTCCAATATGGCCGAGAAGAAAAAAGAGACTTAAAATCCGGCATCGCTTGATGATTGACAATCACAATTCCTTCGCCAGAATTTCCCCTATTCGTTTTAATAACAACGGCTTTTTTCTTTTGATACAGTTCCTGTGCTTTTTTTGTCGCTTCTTGAGCTGAATAGCAAATGGAACCTTTCGGCATGAACCGGGCAAAGACTGACCGAAAACCAGCTTTGCTGCCAAAAAAATCAACAGTCCATAGATGTTCCGTCTCCGTATTTTCGGGAAGAAGAACTTTTACCCCCTTTTTAATAAATGTGTCTTTCAACATAAGAAGTTCGGGGGTGGAAACGTATGCTTTCATAACTATCGTGTTATTCCATTTCTTTGCTTCATTTACCAATAAATTCAATAATTTTTTATCGAACATAATATTCTTACAAATAGAGTGTGTTTTATGAATGGGTGAATACGTAGAAATGCTAACTTCAGCCAATGACTCAACGTATTTTTTAAATTGTGAAGAAATAGGAATGGGCGTAATTAAGACACTGGGTGAGACATCTATATTCATGTAGAGATATGAATCAGAAAGAAGATAAGAAGATTGAATTGAAGAATTAAACCTCCATTCATCTTCAATTGAGTTGAATATATAAAGTGAAAGGGAAGAGGTGCTCATACAATTAATTCTCAAGAAGTCGTGTCATTTCTTTTTCAATTTGATACGCTCTTCTTTTTGTATTTCCAAAAATAATATAAATAAGCTCTTTTTGTCTGATGATATTTTCG
>Ga0210006_1002154_pt1 | contig 13142 bp, 11 predicted proteins | sample CryGey02umfilter_2_FD_185452 | JGI IMG/M metagenome (GOLD analysis project Ga0210006, IMG submission 185452) | Groundwater microbial communities from aquifer in Utah, USA - Crystal Geyser 4/10/14 0.2 um filter (SPAdes) (version 3) | ecosystem: Environmental > Aquatic > Deep subsurface >... | reverse complement strand
TCTAACCGGGCCCTGCTCGTTCTAGTTAGATTCTGGGACAAGAGCTTTTTTACGGGAGTCGGATATGATCTTGACCCTTGGGTCGGGACTTGGATTCCCACTTGGATTTTTTTCCAGAAGAACTTCCTAGAAAAGAACAGGGCCATCAAAAAAACCGCCGAGAGGCGGTTTTTTTGATGAATATCTGTCCCTTGACAGGCTGTCTTGGTTTGCTATTATATACCCATACCTCTGGTCGGGGTATAATAAAATAAAAAATCAGCTCCCTATCTATTATGACGAAAAAATGTAAATGCAATTCGGAGAAAACGAACAATGAATTTTGCGATCATTGCGGCAAAATTCGTTCCGAATGCGCTTGTAAAAAAAAGAGAAAAATAAACATTTAAATATATGCAAACCAACAAACAAAAAACCCTTATAAATTTCAAGAAGAGCCACAGTTTGATTCAAAAAATTATTAGAATGACTGAAGAAGACAAATATTGTATCGATATTATGCAGCAAAACTTGGCTGCCTTAGGGCTTTTAAAATCCGCCCACCAAATGCTGATGGAAAATCATTTAAACGCCTGTTTTAAAAAAGCTATGGCCACAAAAAATGAAAAGAGAAAACAGGAAATGGTAGATGAAATTTTAAAGGTTACCAAATTATTCAACAAATAAAAATGCCAGAAAATAATAAAGAGTCCCAAATAAAAGAATATACTTATTTTGTCAAAGGCATGCATTGCGCTTCCTGCGAAGTTTTAATAGAAAAAAGATTATTGGCTTTAAAGGAAATAAAATCAGTCGAGGCATCGTCTGATAAGGGAAAGGTTTTTGTTGTTCATCAAGGTCAAAGGCCAAGCGTTAATAGATTAAACAGTATTTTTAGAAAAGAAGGCTATCGATTTTTTGATGAACCAGTAAAAATTACTGAACAAAAAAATGGAGATTTTTTTGTGATTGCTGGTACGGCTTTATTTGTCATTATTGGCTTTTTCCTGATTAAAAACAGCGGTTTCGCCGGTTTAATAAATGTTAATTCAACTTCGTCTTTGCCAATGTTTTTTCTTTTAGGGCTCTTGGCTGGGGTTTCCAGTTGCGCGGCTTTAGTTGGCGGATTGATTCTTTCAATGTCAAAACAATGGCTGGGAATGTATCCCGAAAGAAATTCAACTTTAGAGAAACTTCAGCCCCATTTAATGTTTAATGCCGGGAGAATTGTCTCCTATGCTGTTTTGGGAGCCGCTATCGGAGCTCTTGGCAGCAAACTTCATATCTCTTTAACTTTTACCTCTGTTTTAATTGTTGCTGTTTCCATAATGATGGTGTTTTTGGCCTTGCAAATGCTGGGCGTAAAAGCTTTTCGTAAGTTTCAGTTCACAGTGCCCAGATTTATCACCAGGCGCATTACTGATGAAACCAAATTTAAAGGAAAGTATATGCCCTTTTTAATGGGAGCTTTGACTTTCTTTTTGCCTTGCGGTTTTACCATTACCGCTCAAGGGTTGGCCTTAATTTCCGGCAGTGCGATACAGGGTGCCTTTAATTATGCTTTTTTCGCTTTGGGAACATTGCCGGGCCTTCTGGCAATTGGATTGTCAGCGGTCAAATTTTTCCAGAAGCCGCATCTGGCCAATCAATTCCTAAAAGTTGCTGGCGTTCTGGTTTTATTTTTCGCCTTATATAATATTAATTCCCAATTAAATGTTTTGGGATTTTCCAGTTTTAGCGATCTAAAGTTGAACTCCAGCAATCAGCAACCGGTTAACAATAATGATAACGAAGAAGGATTGCCGCCGGTTGTTAATGGTAAGCAGGTTATAAAGATGGACGCTTCAAGTTCTGGCTACAGACCCAATTATTTTAAGGTTAAAGCAGGAATTCCCGTCAGATGGGAAATTGTCGATATGGGAACAAGCGGCTGTACCAATGCTATAATTTCGAAAAGTTTATTTGATGGAGAAATCGCGCTTACTCCGGGACAGACAAGCGTTAAAGAATTTACGCCGGCAAAGCCGGGAAAATATAAATTCAGCTGCTGGATGGGAATGGTTTCGGGTGTCATAGAAGTGGTTGATGGCAATTCGCCAATATACCAGAACAATGTTCAAAACAGCAATGAATCTTCTTTTGTTCCTTCCGGAGCAGAAGGTGGCGGGCAATGCGGCTGCGGTACGAGATAAAACGATATTAAAAACGTTTAATTTTTATGAATCAAAAAACAATTTTAAAAATTTCCGGCATGCATTGCGCTTCTTGTGCAGTCACAATTGAACGCGCCCTTAAAAAAGAAGGAGGCGTAAGATCTGTTAATGTCAATTTCGCTACGGAAAAGGCCTATTTAGAATTTGATTCTGTTGAAATCAGCATCGCGAGAATTCAAAAAATTATTGAGGAATTAGGATATAAAGCGAGCGAAGAGGGCTCTGAAAAAGGAATGGAGGACCATCATAAAAAAGAAAAAGAGGGGGAAATCAAGAAGTTAAGAAACCGATTTATTGCCACCTTGTTCTTTAGTCTACCGATTATTTATATGGTGATGGGCGAAATGATTGGCTTGCCAATGTCGATGTTTTTTGAAAAATATGGGATTTTTATCCAATTTGTTTTGGCAACAGCGGTTATCCTTTCTGCCTTTGGTATTTGGAAAACGGGTTTTAAAAAATTACTCCGGCTTTCACCCAATATGGACTCCTTGATTTTTATTGGCACAGCCGCAGCTTATTTTTACAGCGTTATCGTTTCTTTTTTGATTATTTTAAACAAGGAGATAGAAACCCATCTTTATTTTGAAAGCGCGGCTTTGATTTTAGTTTTTATCTCTTTGGGTAAATATTTGGAAGTGTTGACCAAAGGAAAAACTAGCGAAGCGATTAAAAAATTAATCGGGCTTCAACCAAAAGAAGCTACGGTTATCAAGGACGGTCAGGAAACAAAAATCCCTATTAGTGGGGTGAAAGCAGGTGATATCATTTTAGTCAAGCCCGGAGAAAAAATCCCTGTGGACGGCATTGTTATTGACGGCTATTCCGGCGTTGACGAAAAAGCAATTACCGGGGAAAGCATGCCGGTGGAAAAGAAAAAAGGAGACGAAGTTATTGGTGCCACCATTAATAAAACAGGTGTTTTAAAATTTAAAGCCACCCGGGTGGGAAAAGACACGATGTTAGCTCAAATTATAAAAATCGTTGAAGAAGCAATGGGCTCTAAAGCGCCAATCCAGCTTTTGGCTGATAAAGTTTCTTTTTATTTTGTTCCATCGGTGATTGGCATTGCCATTTTGTCTTTTGCTGTCTGGCTGTTTCTTGGTCAACCCCTTGCTTTTGCTTTAGCTGTTTTTGTGGCTGTTTTAATTATTGCCTGTCCTTGTGCTTTAGGTCTGGCTACGCCAACAGCAGTGATGATGGGAACAGGGTTAGCGGCAAAAAATGGTATTTTAATTAAAAGCGGTAAGGCCTTGGAGATAGCGCAGGATGTAAATATGGTTATTTTTGATAAAACAGGAACGCTAACCAAAGGCGAACCAGTTGTTACTGATATTGTAGAAATTCAATCCGCCGGCTGGCGGACAAAACTTAATATTCTACAAATAGCCGCTTCTATAGAAAAAAATTCAGAGCACCCTTTAGCCCAAGCAATCGTCCAAAAAGCAAAGGAAGAAAATCTTAAACTAGACGAAGTAAAAAATTTTCAAGCCATTCCCGGCTATGGCGTTTCAGCCGAGTTAGAAAATAAAAAAATTCTATTAGGAACAAGAAAATTAATGATTAATAATCAAATTAATCCGACTGTTGCGGAAGAAAAATTAATCGCTTTAGAAAATCAAGGACAGACAGTAATGATACTGTCTTTTGACGGTAAAATCGTTGGTCTGATTGCCGTTGCTGATACACTTAAAGAATATTCAAAAGAAGCAGTTGAAATGCTTCATCAAATGGGAAAAAAAGTCGCTATTATTACTGGCGACAATCAACGCGTTGGTCAGGCAATTGCTAAACAAGTTGGAATTGATAGAGTTTTGGCTGAAGTATTGCCGCAAGAAAAATCAGCCGAGATTAAAAAACTACAATCAGAAGGAAATATAGTGGCAATGGTAGGCGACGGGATAAACGATGCGCCTGCTTTGGCTCAAGCTGATTTAGGAATAGCTTTAGGTTCCGGCACAGATGTAGCTATGGAAACAGGGGAGATAGTTTTAATAAAAGATGATTTACGAGACGTAGTAATTGCCATTGATTTGAGTAAATACACACTTAAAAAAATCAAACAAAATCTCTTTTGGGCTTTCTTCTATAATATTATTGGTATTCCTATAGCCGCGGGTATTTTATATCCTTTCACTGGCTGGCTTTTAAATCCGGCAATTGCTGCCGCTGCTATGGCTTTTTCGTCGGTTAACGTTGTTTCAAACGCTCTTTTAATGAAAAGGTATAAGCCTACAAACTATTGAAAAACACTAGGGAGTGTTTCTTGAACTTATTTGATATGTTAAATAAAATTTGATATTATAAGAACGTGAATAAAAAAATTTTCAGCGTTTCAATCGCGGTATTTTTGCTGAATTTTCTGGCATTAAATCAGTCACAAGCCGTTTGTCCGGTTTGCACAATTGCCATTGGCGCCGGTGTTGGGCTTTGCCGCTGGCTGGGAATTGATGACGTTCTTTCCGGAATCTGGATCGGGGGTTTGATCGTTTCAATGATTGGCTGGACTTTAAGCTGGCTGAATAAAAAGCAGATTAACTTTAAATTCAGATGGCTGGTTATTGTCGCTGTTTTCTACCTCATTGTTATTGCTCCGCTTTATTTGATGGGAATCATGGGCAATCCCTTTAACAAATTCTGGGGCATGGATAAATTATTATTGGGGATGATTTTCGGCACCTTGGCTTTTGTTTTAGCTGTCTGGCTCAATTCTTTCTTAAAAAAGATGAATCAGGGGAAAGTATTTTTCCCTTTTCAAAAAGTCGTCTTACCTGTTTTATTTTTAGTCATCACAACTTTAATTTTCCACTACATAGTCGGTTGTAAATTTTTTTAAAATAAAATAAAAAGCCCGAGCCCCGCGGGGCGAGGCTATAAATTATATGAGCAAAGAAGAAGAAATCCAAAAACTTTTGGAAAAAGCCGAACAACTCAAAAAAAGCAAACTAGATTTATCGTCTGATGAAGATTTGTCCATCGCCATAATGAACTTAGTTGCCATTGAGGAGCATTTTTTCTTTACCGGTGCCAAAACCGGAAAGCCGGAGTATTTTGACTTATTGCAAAAAGCCCGGGAAATGAGAAAGGACTTGTTAAAGAAAATTATCAAAGAATATGAAGGCGAGGTTTGGTGCATTTCAAAACATTTATTGGCCGCCACAATGCGCTTGATGGAAGTGGGCACAAAATATCAAGGCGAGGGCAGGAAACCTGAAGCCGAGGACTTGTTTTCCAAGGCGTACGATTTATATTCGCTTTTCTGGGGAATCAACCTAAAACTGGTTAACATTGGGGATGTAAAAAAAATTGATGACAACCAGTTAAACGTCCACGACACCAAAAAAACCGGCTTTATGGGAAAATTAGGCGACATCGTCAAAAAAATCATTGACTGCTGTATTGAGTAAAAAAATTTAGAATCTTTACTAAAAAGCCAAAAACAGAGGATAGTCCTCTGTTTTTTTGGTCGCAATTACTGAACGCAGTGCGAACCTACTTTGAACGGAACTGACCCGCCCCGCGGCTCCGCCCGCCTGATGGCGGTGCAAAGCAAAACATTTTTCAATTCCTTTTAAGAAAAATTTGGCGGGCGGGCAAAAATTCCTTCCCCCCAACCCCCTTCCTTTTTGCCCGCCTGCCTTGCCCGCTTCGCGGGCGAGCCACCGATTTTTAGAAAAGAAAAAAGGTAAATGTCTTTGCCCCAGCCTTCCCGTGCGCGGGCATTTGAAATTAAACTCCCTAAAATTCTCTTTACATTATCAAAATAATTTTGTATCATAATTATAGATTGTGATTACTCTATACATACATACTATTATTTTGATACTACAATGTCAAGAGAGATTTCGCTAATAGGCAAGAATATAAAAAAGTTAAGGAAACAAAAGAGCTTGTCGCAAGACCGGCTTTCTAAATTGGCCGATATTTCCTATAACACGGTCATAAAGCTGGAGTCGGGCGGTATCACCAACCCTTCAATTGACACGCTTCAAAAACTAGCCAAAGCCCTTGAGGTTTCTGTTGATGATTTAATCAAATAAATTTATGGACTTATTTTTTTCTAAAATTCGTCAGATACTTGACAAAATACGTCTTTTTGCTATAAAATACAAAATTAAACCAGAGCGTTCTGGTGAGCACATTGACAATCAAAAAAAAAGAAAGGAGGATAGTAAAATGACTACTGACGAAAAGAAGGAAACAAAGATTAAAATTGTTAAGCGTAGTGAAGACTTCTCTCGATGGTATCTTGATGTAATCACTGCAGCTGATTTAGCAGACTATGCGCCTGTGAAAGGGTGTATGGTGATTAAGCCATACGGTTATGCGATTTGGGAGAATATTCAGAAAGTACTGGATAGCATGTTTAAGGCTACTGGCCACAAGAATGCTTATTTTCCCGTTTTCATTCCTGAGAGTTTTTTGAGGCGGGAAGCAGAGCACGTTGAAGGTTTTTCGCCTGAACTCGCGGTTGTGACTCACGCCGGAGGCAAAAAACTTGAAGAGAACCTAGTAGTGCGCCCAACGTCCGAAACCATCATTTATTCGAGTTTCGCTAAGTGGATTCATTCGTGGCGCGATTTGCCGCTGCTTATTAACCAGTGGTGTAATGTCGTTCGCTGGGAAATGCGTCCCCGTCTCTTTCTGAGGACAACTGAGTTCTTATGGCAAGAGGGTCACACCGCGCATACTACACACGAAGAAGCACAAGAAGAAGTGGCAAGAATGCTCGAAATCTATCGAAATTTTGTAGAGAATTATTTGGCCATTCCTGCCATTGTAGGAAAAAAGTCTGAGTCCGAGAAGTTTGCTGGTGCATTAGAGACTTCAACTATCGAAGGATTAATGCAGGACAAAAAAGCTCTTCAATGTGGTACTTCTCATGACCTAGGACAAAACTTTGCTAAAGTCTTTGGTGTAAAATTCCTGAATAAAGATGGAAATGAACAATATGTTTGGCAAACTAGTTGGGGGATGAGTACTCGCTTGATTGGAGCACTTATCATGGTACACGGCGATGACAAAGGTATTATTGTCCCGCCACGCATTGCTCCTACATGTATTGCCATCGTTCCCATTTGGAAGAGTAACGAGGAAAAAGTAAAGACCATCGGGGTGACCAAAAAACTCGCCAAGACAATCTCCAATTTTTCCTTTGTTATCGACGATCGCGATCTACGTCCAGCCTGGCGCTACTACGAATGGGAGCGTAAGGGTGTACCTATTCGTGTTGAAGTCGGTCCGCGCGATGTTGAAAACAACCAGGCAGTACTGGTCCGGCGCGATACGGGTGAGAAAATCATGATTTCACAAGACGAATTTGCGGCTCGTATTACTGAGATGTTTGAGAGTATCCAGCAGAATCTCTACGATCGCGCTAAACAGTTCCGTGATGAAAACACCCGCGACGTTAAAAGCTGGGATGAATTCCAGAAAGTTGTTGAGCATCAGGGTGGCTTCATCCGTGCCGAATGGTGCGGTTTGGCTGAATGCGAAGCCGAAATCAAAGAAATTACCAAGGCAACAGTGCGCTGTATTCCATTTGAAAAAGATGAAAAACAAAATGAAAAACATGGAATCTGTGTGCACTGTGGTAAAACATCTCGTTACAGAGTTCTTTTTGCGCAGGCATACTAACGTCAAGTACCAACGTCTTTGAAAATAAAAATATAGGAGGTGCATCATGATCTACGCCCATGGGTTGTTTCCAACCCAGCGTATAACAGGCGAATCTGACGGTTTCGCTTTCTTGAAAGCCGCTGGTTATGTGAAAACAGTTTCGGCCGGTTGCATTGCCTTGTTGCCTTTTGGTGTTTTGGTAATACGGAATATTACAGAAACTATTCGTCACATTGCCGCAGAGTATGGTTTTTCCGAAGTGGCATTGCCTCTTCTACAAAAACGTGAACTCTGGGAAGAATCGGGTAGAGCAGCTAAGTATTCAGGACTTCTGTGCGAGACGACAATGGGAGATAATAAACGATATGTCATTAATCCAACTCAAGAAGAAGCCATATTGGATCTTTTCCGTTCATCAACATTTCATGCAGACGACTTGCCATTGAGGTTGTTCCATATCGGAGAACGCGCGAGAAACGAGATCCGCCCGGCATACGGACTTATTAGGTCGCGATGCTTTATCTTGGCTGATTTTTATGCACTTTGCCGCAACAAAGCCGAGATAGAAAAAGAAACACAAATACTCGAGCAGATAATAATGGCTATAGCGAAGTGGACAGAACTTCCTGTGCAGAAAGCGTCTCACTATTCTTCGACCAAAGGTGTCCCGACCTATTCCTACTGGATTCCATCAACTACCAAACTATGTAATGTGACAATTTGCCGTGGATGTGGCATATCGTATCGCGTGCATGAACTACTTACATCATGTTCTAACTGTGGCGATCACAAATTAGATTTGATAGAGGCTATAGAGATCGGGCATGTGGTGCAGATCGGCAAAGCATTATCAGAGGCTATGTCAGCAGTAGTGCCAAACACCAAAACACCGGTCCAAATGGTCATAGGAGGAATTGGTCTCAATCGCTTCCTACAACTAATGGCTGAACATCACCATGATAAAAATGGTCTTACTTGGCCGATTCGAATAGCCCCCTATGTTGTGCATATGATAGCGACTCCAGAACGAGAAAAGGAGGCACGTGATCTTTATGTGATGCTTAAGAGGGCTGGTTATACGATTTTACTTGATTTACGCGCTCGTTCTCTTGGATGGCGACTCATCGATGCTGATCTCTTTGGTATCCCAATCCGGGTCGTCTTAGGCAATAGAACGCCTATTGGTACCTTTGATGTAAAAGAGCGACGGACTGGGATTGAAACAAAAGCGGATACCAAAAAGCTTTTTGATCTCATAACCGAACTCGTTCAAAAGGAAGGAGGGACAGTATGAGTAACAAGAAAACATTTACTGATCTGCTTAGTGAGAAATACGATGACGAATTTTGTATCCGGTGTGGAGAATAAGGAAAGCCATTGGATAGTTCGCCTGAAAAAACATTATCTTCAAGCGCTTTCTCTGAACATACAGCAGAGAAAGCGCTTTTTATTAAAGATCGTGTATAATAAAGGGAAGTTTCAAAAAAGTAAGAAAAAATCATACCATGAAGATAATGCGTAACAAAACAAGAACTGATAGAATTTTCCCCCCAACTTTTTAAAATTTCGAAAATAATATAACTTTACAACACTATTAATTAGAAGTAAAATTAAAAAATAAATAAAATTAACTCAAGATTAAGTAAGAGAGAAAAACCTTTTTTTCTAATATGCAAAACATAATGTTAATCGGGTTAGGTTACCACGCTAGAAGAATTTATTTTCCTATTTTACAGGAATTACAGAAGAAAAATATAATAGACCAAATTTTCGCTGTTGATCTAAAAAATCAAGAAGAGATTATTAAAAATTATCTCTACGCAAAGAAGGCAAAAAATGTTAAACTTTTATTTCTTAATAAACCTCAAAATAATAAACTAAACAAAAGTACCAAAAAGATACTGGATTCTATAATCAAGAAAGAAAAAATTAAAGGTGTAATTATTTCTACTGAACCATTAGCTCATATGGTATACGCCAAGTGGGCAGTAAAAAACAGGTTAAGTGTTTTGATGGATAAACCCATTTCAACTCATAAATGGATTATTTGTAATAAAACATATGGAAAACAGTTGATGGTTGATTATGAAGAATTGGTAAAAATGTATCGAAAAGCTAAGAAAAACAATCCAGAGATGGTCTTCGCTATTATGACTCAACGGAGGTTCCACAATGCTTTTAGAAAAATGAAAGAAGCAATACGGGAAGTTTATAAATACACCCATTGCCCGGTTACTTCAATTCAGGCATTTCATGGTGATGGACAATGGAGATTTCCTACAGAGATAATTGAACAAAATTATCATCCTTACAATCAGGGGTATGGCGTATGTTCTCATTCTGGCTATCATGTATTCGATACAGTCCCATGGTTAATGGGAGGGAGTGATCATAATCCAGATGAAATGGAGGTTGTAAGCAGTTTCTCAACACCAAATGATCTTATAGAACAGTATACTTTTGCTGATTACCGAAGGGATTTCAAAAATTTTGAAAAATACAATAAATATTCAAAAAGAGAATTTATTGAAAGAGCAAAAAACTTCGGTGAAGTAGATAGTTTTAATAATTTCGTTTTCAAAAAGAAAGGAAAAGTGATAACCTTGGCAAATGTAAACATCTCCCATAATGGATTTTCTCAAAGAAATTGGGTAACAGCAGAAGGGAGAGATTTGTACAAAGGTAATGGTAGAGTTCGGCAAGAAAGCTATTATATTCTACAGGGACCATTTCAAGCAATAAGCTATCTTTCTTATCAGTCAAAAGAGGTTGATCCAAATCTACAAAAAGACCTATTTAAGGTAGGAGGGGAGTACCATGCCGATGTTTACATATTTAGAAACTCAACATTTAATCCAAAGTGGAAATCTGTTGAACAATTCAGTGTTAAAGATTTCATTAGAGGAACTATGAAAGATAAAAGTAGGGGTCATCAAGAGGAGGCTAGAAGAGAAGCGGTGGTTGAGTTTGTAGATAATCTTTTAACGGGTAACCGAAAAATAGCTCTACATTCAGATTTAACTCAAGATGTGAGAAGCGTTAAGATGATGTCCGCTGTTTATCAATCAATGGCCAGAAGAAAAAAGGGATTAAATCCGCTAATCAAAATAAAACTATGATAAAGAGTACTAAAATGGATTCAAAAACAAATAAAATACCTCGCTTTGCATTTAGAAAGGAGTATTTTGGAGGATTACTTCTAGATTTTCAAAACACAATTTATGAATTACTAACCTCGCAAGAATTTCGATTTTTAGAGAAGCTAATAGCTGGCAATAAATTTTTCTTACAAGATTTAAAAGACTCTAAGCTAAAAGAATTTATTGAAAAGCTCCGACAAAAAAATATTATTAAGGTTGACCCTCGCGGTGAACTTTTAATCGATGATATTCGGAAAATTCCTCCTCCGGAAGAAATTCCTAATGAGTATCTGAGTGCCCCACTAAAAGCTTATGATACATATACAAGAAAATGTAATCTTGCTTGCAGGCACTGCTATGCTTCTGCTAACCCTAATCTTATAGAAAAAAGAAGAACCATTTCTCAAACAAAAACAATCATGAAGAAGTTTTATGAGGTTGGTGTGCTAGAATGGAATTTCACCGGCGGAGAGCCAACCATCATTACTGATTTATTAAAAGCCATTAAAATAGCAGTTAGTTTTGGAATGAAAGTAAGCCTAAATACGAACGGATGTTGGAATTCTAAAATTTCAAATATAATTCTTGAGTCAGGAGTGAAAGAGTTCATTATAAGCTTAGATGGTCGTGAAAAAACTCATGATAATAAACGTGACTCGGGAACTTTTAAAAGGGTGATAAAAACATTAGATCAAATTTATAAATATAATCAAAATAATTTTAATAATAAGTTAAAAGTGATTTTAAATATGACAGCAGGAAAAGATAATATTCGAGATATAGAATACGTAACTTATTTAGGGGTTAAATACGGATACGATGTAAAATTTGTTCCCCTTAAACCCGCAGGCCGTGCGTTTAAGAATTTTATACTTTCTACGAGAGACTATAAGGAATTCGCTAAAAAAGTACAGCAATTACGAGAAAATCCAAAAATTAAAGACTCAGGAATAAATATATTTCTTAACCATAAAGATTTATTTAATTCTCAATATCCTGACAGATCTAATCTTCCGTACCCCTTTAATTATTCTCAATGTACTGCTTTAACAACCGCGATGGATATCCTTCCCGATGGGAGAGTAGTTGCTTGTTCTTTTTTAATGGACAAACCTGAATTTATCGGGCCAAATATTTTAGATGTTTCACTATACGATGCTTGGAGACATCCTAAAATGGAACGTTTTAGACGAGCGCAGAGACAAGGTTGCATAAATTGTAAATTTTATATGAAGCGCTGTAGAGGAGTTTGTCGCGCAACAGTTTTATTATCTGGCGGGAAAATTCAAGGAAAGAAGTTGACAGGCAACGACCCCTATTGTTTTAAAGATTTATTATCATAACAACTTAAATCCTGCATAAAAAATGGTATTTTTAAATAAAGAAAAAATCATCGGCTCGCCCGCGAAGCGGGCAAGGCGGGCGGGCAAAAAGGAAGGGGGTTGGGGGGAAGGAATTTTTGCCCGCCCGCCCCGTCTGGGGTGGGAAGCGTTTCCGCGATTCTGCGTTAGCAGAATATCAAAACAGAAAAATTTTCGTTTCCTTAATTGAAAAAATTTGGGGGAGCGCGCAATTAAAGAATGTTACGAAAATTTTTCTGTTTTGCTTCCGCCTTTGGCGGAGGCGGAAACGCTGGGCGGGGTTTCTGCCCGTCAGGGCAGAAATTGTTGCTCGAAAAAGGTTCGAGCTTCGTTCATCAATTGCGACCATACGAAACTTAACAAATTTTGCAGGCAAACAAACTGCCCACAAAATTCGCAATGTCTGAATTGGTCGGGGTGCTGAGAATTGAACTCAGGTCTTACCCTCCCCGAGGGCAAATACTACCATTATACTACACCCCGTAAAATTACTTACCGAGCCCCGTGATAACGGGGCGAAGGGGAAGATGAGATTTATCTCATCGTCCTCTCTTGGAGAGTGTTTTAATGCATTTCGCACAGGCCTTAACTCTTTCGCCCGACGCTAATCTAACCCACTGCAAATTGGGATACTGCCTTCTTTTTATAGTGGGGTTAAATTTTTCCGCTCTCAATCTGACTCTTCGCCAGACTACTTTTGATTTTTTGGCGCAAATTGTACATTCTCGTGCCATATGGTTTTATTATAATAAGATTTTTATTTTTTACAAGTTTAAATTTAATGATATAATTTAACATATGGCAGAATGGATATTTTTGATTATCATTTT
>Ga0210006_1002149_pt1 | contig 13170 bp, 17 predicted proteins | sample CryGey02umfilter_2_FD_185452 | JGI IMG/M metagenome (GOLD analysis project Ga0210006, IMG submission 185452) | Groundwater microbial communities from aquifer in Utah, USA - Crystal Geyser 4/10/14 0.2 um filter (SPAdes) (version 3) | ecosystem: Environmental > Aquatic > Deep subsurface >... | reverse complement strand
AGGAATTCGAGTTATAATCCCATGTTCGACGCCTTGATTCCAAGGCTGGTCAAATAAATAAACAGAAACGCCTGCATCTGCAACTTGTAAAGCATAATCTCCTGAATCTTCGATTAAAAATTGTGCACCATTTTCTAAGCAAATTTGAGCTTTGCTCTTCCTATCTCCGGCATGCACATAATGATTTTGAGAAAAGTGAACTCCTTCAACTTGCGGAAAAAAATGCTCTACCCATCCATGGGTAGTCGGCTTATAGTTATCTCTTCTCGCAGTTACATCAATAACTCTAAAATCAGATGCTAAATGTTCTATAGCGTCTTCAGATCCTGCCATTGGTTCAGCTGTAAGAAATTCTTCAGAACGCAAATATTCTTCATCAATTCGTTTTAAAGACTCTTCCTTACTAACACCCATAACTTCTCCAAATGAGTAAACATGAAAATCACTAAGAGACATATTGGTTCCATAAGCCCTATTATGAAACTCGCAGAATCTGGGTACAAAAGGAAACTTCACGTCATCTATATCGCAGGCAATAACTGGCTTGTTAATTTTTGCTCTAGTTTTAAGAATATGGACTGCCATAAACACCTGAATTTTATAGATTATTTAAATTTAATTATAATTAAATCCTCTTTCTTCTTAGAAGATTAGCATTAGTAACAACAGTTATACTTGATAAAGCCATTGCAATTTCTGCTATTACTGGGTGTAAGACTCCGGCAATGGCTAGTGGAATTGCAACGACATTGTAAGCAAAGGCCCAGAATAAATTCTGTTTTATTTTTGAAAATGTTACCTTAGAAAGATTAATTGCCTGGACAACTCCAATTAAAGAGCCCTTGGCTAAGACTAAATCTCCTGCTTCAATTGCAATATCTGTTCCTGTTCCCATAGCAATACCAACATTGCTTTGTTTTAATGCAGGAGCATCATTAATACCATCTCCAACAAATGCCACCATTCCCTGTTTTTGAAGCTCTTCAACTTTCCTAGCTTTGTCTTCTGGAAGAACATTTGCAATAACTTCATTTATACCAACTTCCCTAGCAATTGCTTTAGCAGTTCTCTCATTATCCCCAGTTATCATTACTGTCTTATACCCCTGAGCATTCAGCAAGCTAATTGCCTGAATAGAATCTTCTTTAACAGCATCTGCAACTCCGATAATTCCAATAACCTTGGAGTTTTCAGCAACTATCATTGTTGTTTTCCCATTGCCTTCAAATTCATCAATCTTAGATTCAAAACCTTTTAATGAAATCTTTTTTTCTTTCATTAAAGTTGCATTGCCTATTGCAATAGTTTTATTTCCTATTTTGCCTTCAACACCTCTTCCTCTTAAAATCTTAAAAGATTTGACTTCTTTGAATTTTTTAATACCTTTATTTAGTGCAGCATTAACAATTGCGTGAGATAAAGGATGCTCGCTTAATTTTTCTACACTTGCAGCAACTTCCAGCAAATACCCTTCCTTTACCTTAGAATAAATATCTGTAACTTCTGGTTTTCCTTTTGTAATTGTTCCTGTTTTATCAAAAACAATTATTTTAACTTCTTTCATTGTCTGAATTGCTTCTCCTTTTCTAATAAGAATCCCTCTCTTAGCGCCCATGCCTGATCCAACCATTAAAGCAGTGGGTGTTGCTAAACCTAAAGCACAAGGACAGGCAATCACTAAAACAGCAACTCCTACTCCTATTGATCTGCTTAAATCTCCTGAAAAATACCACCAGACTATAAATGTTAAAACAGCTAAAACTAAAATAGCTGGAACGAAAATGCTTGTAATTTTATCAGCCATTTTCTGAATAGGCACTTTTGTTCCTTGTGCTTCTTCAACTAATTCTATAATATGTGCTAAGAAAGTATCTTTTCCAATTTTAGTCACCTTTACATAAAGTATACCATCCTGGTTAATTGTTGCTCCAATAACATTACTGCTTTTTGTTTTGTCTGTTGGTATACTTTCTCCTGTAATCATTGATTCATCAACTGCTGAATCTCCTTTTATTACAACACCATCTGTTGGAATTTTTTCACCTGGTTTAATAATCAAAACATCTCCAATTTTGACAGCTTCAATTGGAATTTCATACTCATTATTGCCTCTTAAAACTCTGGCTTTCTTAGCTCCCAGTTCTAAAAGCTTTTTTATTTCCTGGCTTGCCCTTCCTCTTGCTCTCGCCTCTACATATTTTCCTGTCATAAAAAATGCCATTATCATTGCAGCAACACCAGAATAATCAGACATAAATCCAAATAAAGAAAAAATTCCAGTTAAATAAGCAATAACTGTTCCTAAAGCAATTAAGGAATCCATATTAAAATAAAATCTAACAAATCCCATTAATCCAGACTTTAAAGTGCTAAAACCAACTAAAAATATAACTGGAAACCCTAATACAAGGATGACAATTGTCATAATATTCGGCTCTAAAAGTTCTAAACTAAAAAGTCTTTCAGAAAACATTAAAAATGCTATTTGAATTGTGAAAATCCAGGCAACTATCATTTTCAGAAGCCATGATTTTATTTCTTTATCTTCTACTGAAGAGTGATCGTGGTCATGTTCTGGTTTGGGAAGATTTCCTAAAGGTTCATTTTCAAAAGGTTTATGATCATACTCGCTATGTTCTTCTCTTTTATTCATATTTCCATCTTTGTGTTTCATTTTTTTATGATTGTGTTTCATTTTAGTCAATACTTACTGCTTTATATCCTGCTCGTGCAACAGCTTTTTTAAGTTCCTCATCAGAAACTTTGTCATCACATTCTACAAATCCCTTATTAGTCATTAAACTTACAGTTGCTTCTTTAACTCCTGGAACTTTTTTCAAAGATTTCTCTATGTTTGAAGCACAGCTAGAACAATGCATTCCTTGTATTGCTATTTTTTTCCTTGTCATTTAAACCTCCTCAATATTTTAATGCTAAATTTATAATATCAATAATATGTTTTTCAACTTCTTCCGCATCTTCTTTGCTTATTTCCTTAAAAAATTCCGGCATCATAGTTGGTTTCATTCCAATAATTTTAACCTTGCCATCATCTTCAACAACATTTATTTTGCAGGGCATACAAAGGGATACTAATTTATTCTTATTTAACAAATTATTTGCATATTTTCCTGAACAAATTTCGATAATTTTTAATGGAGCTTGTTCAAACCCTTTTGCCCTCAGCCTTTCTTTAATATCATAAACATTGAATAAACTCCAACCTTTTTGTTCAACTGCTCTCAGCACAGATACAACTGACTCATCAAAGTTTTTTTCTGTTTCAACAATATAAGCAAAATCTTCTGTCTTCATTTTCGATTTTTATTGATTGCGTATTTAGTTATTCTTAAATTGCAGGAATAGTGCTTATTACACCATTTCTCGCATTTTTCAGCATTTCTTTTATCATTGTAAATCAATTTGCAGTCTCCACACTGATAAGTTTTTTTATTATCAACTGCAATAACATTTATCAATTTTATTTTCTCCTCCTAATCTTTTTAATTGGTTGAGTTAACTGCCTTACAATCCAAATAATCAATAACACTAAGGCAACAGTAATTAATACCATAAATACCCAGCTAAAAATAAATCCTGAACCATATCCATAATATCCAGACATCATTCCCCATCCAGGACATCCATAATATCCTGAATTTTGCTGTGCAGAAACCAAGCTCAAAGACAAAATGCTAACTAATGCTAATATTAATCTTTTCATTTATCTTCACCTCCTTTCATCACCTCATTAGTATCTGTGTCATTTCTTAAAATGTGTATGCAGTAACTTCCCATGTGCTTGTCGATTATGCCCATTAGTTGTCCAATGGTTTCTTTATTCAAACTATAATAAATAAATTTTCCTTCTTTTTCAGTCTTAACAAAACCACATCTTCTAAGCCTTTGTAAATCATGACTTACATGAGTCTGATCCATGTTTAACCCTTTAGCAATTTCAGAAACATTTTTTCTTTTGTTTCTTAAAATATTTATTATTTTTAATCTTGACTCACTTACTAGAGTACCAAAAAATATCTTGTAAGCTCCATAGAGTTCTTCCTCAGATATTCCATGTTTTGAATGATTGTGGTTTTTATGCATTAAATTATGTTCCATTTTATCACTCAACTATAATAGTCCCTCTTCCCATACCCATACTGCATTGGAATTTATATGTTCCAGTTTTAGTCGGAGTAAAAGTTATTTTCTCAGAAGGGTTGCTTGAGTACTGGTTAATCCCAAAACCCCTTATCACAAAACCCCTATAACACCCTACAACACTGCTATCTAGGGTTATTTCAACAGGCTTGTTAGCTTTAACAGTTATAGTATTTGGGTAGTAATTATAATTTTTTATTCCAATATTAACTTTTTGTACATCTCCATTACTAGTGTCTGGATTAATATCACTATCTGGATTTGCGTTAACATTATCAATTCCCTGAACATTATTTGAATCAAAATATATAAATGCTCCAACAGCTATAATTACTAACCCAATAATTGCAAGTATTGTTGTGTTTTTCATTTTAATTTAACTCCCACAACCACATCCTCCACTAGCACCGCAAGATGAGCCAGATGGAAGAGCTTTTTGAACATAATTAGATTTTGACCCGTCTGATTCTAAAACTGTAAGAGTTCCTTTATACATGTTCATTGAACATGAAATATAAAAAGTTCCTGCTTTACTTGGTGTAAATGTTAATGTACTATCACTAGAACTGAAAGTTTTTCTAATTCCCAACTCAGAACTAATAATTTCCCTAGGACACCCGGGCATTCTAGACATATCTGCTTCTAACCTTACAGGTACGCCTTTCTTTACACTTGATGGTTCTAAAATATACTGTGCTCCTTCTACGTAAAGTTTAACAACCTGTACATCTCCAGATTCAGTACCTGTATTTTGATCAACAGTATTACTAACTAATGCACCACTAACACTATTTTCTGTGCCATTTCCAAAAATCAAAAAGGATAAAGCTATAGCAAAAACAATAACAACAATCTCAACTCTAAGTGTATTTTTCATTTTATTTTTATCCTCCGAATAAAGTACTCCTTGGTCCATAAACCATAAACCATGTGAGTATGGCTATGGTTATTATTGTGATTAAAGCAGTAATTGTATGATCTTCTTTTCTCTGCCTTTCATTTTCCTTCATTTCTTTGTAAATCATATAATTCAAAAGTATAAGTATTGACCATGAAACTAAAGATATAATTGCAACAGCAAGTTTCAGATTATCATTAATCATCATCACAGCAGTCATTGCCCCCATTAGCCCTCCCATAAATCCAGCCATTATTCCTTCCATTATTCCCATAATTCCGCAGCATTTACCCATCCATATTCCAATAAACATTCCAAGAGTTATTCCCAAAACACCTCCATAAAACATTCCATTAGTAGCTCCCAAATATAACCCTATATTAAACCCAGAAATCATTCCAGCAGTCATGCCAATCATCATTCCAGACATACAGGCAAACTCCTTGTATGCCCTTACCTGCCTAATCATTGAAGCTATCAGAGCAGTGCTTATACTAGTTAATAACAAATAAAAACCATAATTTCCAAGAAAACCGTCAATCTGCCTTAATTTTACAAAATACGCAATTCCAAGAATGACAATACTTATAACAAAAGAATACAGAAATGTTTTTATTAGTTCAGCTTCTACCCTATTTCCTTTATCCTTATTTAATTCCCCGATGAAATCTTTGGCTGTCATTTTAACTTAATTAATATATGAAAGATACGTACATATGTGTTTATAAACCTTATGAAATTTGAAACTATCCTGTATAAACTGATTTCATAAGTTTTTATTTTTCTTTTTATAACTAAAATAAGCAATTATTAACCCGATTAAAAACATGAGAAAAGCTGCGCTAAGCGACAAAATCTGGTATCCAATGCTTAACGTTCCTGCATAAGCAAGCACAAATGAAAATGGTGCTATGCCAATAACCGTGGCTAAAGTAAAAGAGGTAAAAGACATTCGGGTGAACAAACCTAAAATATAACTTAAACCATCAACAGGGGTAACCATTCTAAAAAATACAACTGCTAAAAATAGATTTTCTTCAGGAATATATTTTTCAAATTTCCTAAGCTTTTTAATTGGAATTAGTTTAGAAACCAGAGGAACTCCATATTTTCTGGATATTAAAAAGGCAATTACAGCTCCTAAAGACCAGCCAATAATATTAAGCACTCCGGCAATTTTCCATCCCCATAACCCGGATGCTATAGGCATCAAAGGAACAACACTTACTGGAGCAAAGACAATTGAAATAATTAACGCTCCAATATAAATAAGTTTCCCATTTATACCATAGTATAGATTACTTTTAATATAATCTACATTTTGCTGAACTAAATAAGAAATCAGCAAAAAAAGGGCCACAATGAACACTAAACTTAATGCAGCATTTGTCCTTGATTTTGTTATACATGGCATATTATTCTCTTAACAACCACCTTATTCTTTTTCAGCTAAACACAAACTAACTTTCACTTCTTTCTTCTGCCAAACAGTTTAAATAAATAATACACACTTCCGAAAACAACTATCCCTGGCAAAAATGCAACTCCCAAAGTAGGAGCTATAATACTTGTTCCAATTGCTCCAATAGTTCCAGCTCCAATACTTTCTAATATTTGCATTGCCTGAGGAACAGATTTTTCTACATCTTTTTGCAAAGCATCAATCTGCATAATCATTTTTCCCTCTTTCAAAATTCTCACTTTCTTGTCTTCTTCAGAAATAACCACAACAATATTGCCTTTTTTTGAAGCACTCATGGCTGCACTATGTCTAGTGCCAAAATTTTTGAAAATCTTCTGCGATTTTATCATCACACCATAAGCTTTCATCATACCTTCTTTGTCAAGGATTACAGCACCATCCATAATTGCCAGACTTTCAAGTAATTTTGGATTGTTCATTACATTAAATGGAGGCACTTCCTGGTTTACCAATGGTTTGTATTCAACATCTCCGATTACAAACAATGCTCCTTCTCCACGCTTAGCTATTTTTAATCCCACTTGAATTAGTGTTTCTTGAAGCTTTTTTGCATGATCTTTTTTTGCCATAATCAATAAAATTGTTTTTAATTTATAAATCTTATGGGTAATTAATACTGCCAGGTTAAAGAAAATGATAGCAAGGTAGCATCTGAAATAAAAAACATGGATAAAATTATATTAAAAGTGATTAATTAAACATATTTATCCTGGGTATTTTAAGATGATATACAATTTTAAGTTATATAATCAAATTTATTTAGCATAATTATTAAAAATAAGTTATGCACTGATAAGCTGAAAATAACTTAAGATTATAGAAAAAGTAATTTAAATCTTCCCGACTAAGTCCATTCCAGGTTTAAGAGTTTTCTTTCCAGGAGACCAGGATGCAGGGCAAACTTCCACACCATTGTTTTCATAAACAAATCTGCTAGCTTTTAATTTTCTCAAGGTTTCATTGGAATTCCTTCCAATATCATTATGATGCATTTCTATGTATTTTAAAATTCCATCAGGATCAATTATCAAACTTGCCCTTAATGAAAGACCGTCTTCCATTAAAGTTCCAAAAATTTTGCATATACTTCCATTTGTATCCGCAAGCATTGGAAATTTTATTTTTTTGATTGCCTCTGAAGCATCATGCCAGGCTTTGTGGACAAAAACACTGTCTGTGCTAACGCTTAGTATTTCTGCATTTTCTTTTTGAAATTCAGGGTAAAGAATAGCTGCTTCTTCAAGCTCTGTAGGACATATAAATGTGAAATCAGCAGGATAAAACAAGAGAACCAGCCATTTGCCTTTGTAATCAGCCAGCTTAACTTTGGTTTCATCACCATTATGAAAAGCTTTCGCTTCAAATTCAGGAACTTTTTCTCCTATCTTTATCATAATTAATAGTAAATTGGTCTGTTTAAATAATCTTCTATCTTCTGAAGCGAAAGCTTTTAAAGCCTCAAAATCCTCCCCTTATAGTAAGTAAATAAAATGGAAAATTCAGATGATGGTCCAGATCCCGTATTACGAGCAGGAAACCAATTATACCTGTGGTCCTGCATGCATGAGAATGGTACTTGGCAGCCTGGGCATCAAAAAATCAGAGAAGCAAATAACAAAGCTAATAGGCACTAATAAAATAAGGGGTACAAATCACAGGGATTTTCTAAGTGTAGTTGAAAAATACAAGTTAAGGTACAGTGTCCAAAGAGAAGCAACAATAGACGAACTAAAGTATTTTTATAAAAACCATTATAAAATAATTGTCTGCTACTTCCACCCAACAGAAAAAATTGGGCATTATGCAGTTGTTAGAAAATTAACACCAACTAAAATAACTCTTATGGATCCTGTAGACGGCCCTAACAAAACATACTCTTTAAGCTATTTTCAGAAAATATGGAGCTCAAGAAAAACATATAACAAAGAAAGGTCCTGGCTTATGGCAATAAGAAATTAGCGGTAAAAAGTAGCAGTTCCCAGATAGTTGTTTACACAAAGTATATCAGAAAGGATATACTTTCTAAGTATCAATTACAGAAAAATGTTGATTGAGATAGCCTTTTATACAGGTTTTAACTTTATATAATATGGGATATAGAATATTAAAATTATTTAATGTAATTAAGGATTCTAAGATTTGCAATAGTTTAACATAAAACTATTTAAATTGAAATTTGCTTTATTCGCTGGGAAAAATGCCGAAAAAAGAGAGTGGCAGGAAGAGTAATAAAGAGTTTATAGATGATTCTAACAAAAGCACCCTATATAAAATATTAATTCATATTCTTTATATATTAATTGCGTTAATGATTTCTTTAATTATAATTGTCCTGATTCTTTACATATCTTTAGTTACGAGCTTCTCTAAAGAAATTATCATTTCTTCAAACCAAATTTCCTTTTCCCAAAATAGTTTAACTAAAGAAATAATTTCAACAGATGATGCAATAAACAGTATATTAAAAAAATATAATGCAAAAAGTTTAGAGCAGATAAGCCAAGGCATCATAAAATTATCTGTAAAAAATCTTTCAATAATTCAGGAACTTAATTCTAATGAAAAGGTAACAGCACAGCCAAATTATGAGTATAAAATTTATTTTAATAGTGACTGCTCCTTGCACTAAAGTGCAAGGCTTCCAATTCACTGGTTTCTAACATAACTGCATGCCTTATCAACTTGAATGAATCCAATTGATGCTGCAAATTTTCCAGGACTCCACAAATGATGTTTTGGATATCTTAATCCTGCTTTTTCATGATGCAGGAAAAACAATCTTGAAGAAACTCCTTTCAAGATTTGCAATGCCTGACCTGGAGACATTGTTAAACTAATTCCGACGACACAATGCACATGTTCTGGCTGAACATTAAGTTCAACAATTTTAATTTTGTGCATTGTTGCTGCTCTTCTAATGCAAGCCGAAATCAAATTTCTATATTCCTCTTTCTTGAACATTTTATATCTGTACTTTGTGCACCATTCAAAATGCCACATTGATATGCCAACTGAATGATTACTTCTTTCATATTTTTGATAGCTCTCGCTGATTTGTAACTGATATTCCATTTTTATCTCCACGTGGAGCATGTTGTCATGCTCCGAAAAGTTTATTTAGTTTGAGAAAGTTTCAACTATGAAAGTGAGTTCAATAAACTGAAACAAGCTCACTTTTTATAATCACATTAGAAATAAATATTCACCGCAATTCATTCATTGGCTTGAAAGCCAAGGATTTCTTGCGGAGCGATTAACAATCCAAATTTTTAAGATTTTTCTATAATTTCTTGTTCTGATTTGATTATCCCATATAATCTATAGATTTCTTCATCAATTTCATAATTAATATTTCTAATCTGTTGTTCCGATTTTCCTTCTTTATAAAACTGTGTTATCCTTTCAACTAATTCTTTTATTCTCTTTGCTTGTTTTTCATCTGGTATTTTAATAGGTAACATTTTTAGATAAGGAATATCAAACCTGATGTAGCCTCCAGCCATATGGGTTGTTTCAAATTTCATCCTATAATAATAATTGATTAGTTTAGAATTTAGTATAGCTAAAAGAATTTCAAATAAATTATCATCTTTTGGTATTAATATAGATGATTTTCCTACATAATATTCTTTTTCATCAATAGTAGCTTGAATACCTTTTGTTACTCTTGCTATAATAATTTTTTTCTGTTTAAATAATTCTTTCAGTTTATCAGAGTATATTTTATTCTCAATATATTCTTTTTTCCAGTCTATGCAATATCTCTTTATATCTTTGGTTTGAATCACAGGAAAATATTTTTTGTCATTTTTCTTATCTTTTGTTTTATGTGTAGCAAAACCCGTGATAGAAGACCCCCAAACAAAAGTTTTTTGATAATCCTTTAATTTTTCACAAGAATCCAATTTTAACATAATATCTTGATTTTCTATATTTGAACTAATCATGAAGTTTAATTTTTTATCCTTTTCAAATTCTTCTTGTTTAATCTCGTTTAATTTTAAACTAGGGATAACATCTTTTTCATCTTCTATAATTGCCACCCCCAATTTATTATTTTTCTCTTTACCTTTTTTGAATATTGTTATAATGGGGTAAGTTGAAGCATCTTTAAAAACTTTCAAATGAGAAACATCTATTATTTTCTTTAATGATGTTTTTTCTAATATTAATTTTCTTAATGAAAAAGCGTTTTCGGTTGATAAATAAGTATTTGGATTAATAAAACCAAATATTCCCCCATCTTTTAATAATCTTATAGATTTCTCAATAAACAACTGAAATAAATTATATTTAACAATATTTCCATTTACTTTAGAAGATTCATAAGTTTTATTAAAATACTCTGTCCCCTTTATCTTGGAATAATCTACATAAGGTGGATTTCCTATAACAATATCAAAACCGCCTTCTTTAATTAAAGGAAATTGAGCATTCCAATTAAATGCCTTCTCATAATTAGAATCTGAAATTAAACTATTACCATTCATAATATTTTCTCTCATAGTCGGTAAAACTCTTCTCTTTGTTTCTCTTGTTTCTTCTTCTAAAATCTTTAGCAATAAATTAAGCTGTGCAAGTTCAACAGCTTTTTCATCCAAATCCACCCCAAAAATACAATTAGTTAGTATTGTTGCTTTTTGTCCTAAACTCAATCTACTATTATAGAAATTAAAACTACTCCATTTGGTTGATTTTTCTCCTTTCTTTAATCTATCTTCAAGAGTATTACATATTTCTTCAAATGCACTAATTAAAAAAGAGCCAGAACCACAGGCACAATCTAATATTTTTACATCTAATAATTCATCTATTGATTTATTTTTGATATATTCACCTAGAGTATTTTTTACTATATAATCTACAATGTATGAAGGAGTATAATAAATCCCCATATTTTTTCTTTTTCCACTTAATAGGTCTAACTTAACTCTTTTTTCTGTTCCTCTTAAAACAACCCCTAAATACTGCTCATAAATTCTTCCTAATAAGTCGATAGGAATCTCATCATACATGTACCTCTCTTGATGGTCTTGTGTTCCATCATACATTCCTTTTATGACTTTCATTAAAGTTTTATCATCAAAAAATCCTTCTTTTTCTAATAACCCCTCTGAAAAAAGTTTAGAGTTATATTCCTTGTCAAAAATTCTAAATTGGATTGTTAATAAAGCCCATAAATTTTTATTAGTTCTTCCTTTTTGAACATCATCAACTTTTTTTAATAAAAATTCGTTTTCTTCTAAACCCCTATCTTCAACAGAACGCATAAAAATAAGTCTGTCAATTAAAATCTGGACAATCTCGTCAATTTGAGTGTCTGTTAAATAAGTTCTCTTTTCTTTCAAATCTTTAGATAACCATTCCCTATATTGTAATAAATCGGTTAAAATAGCTTCGTCAATTGGCTTAATTAATCTCTTATCAACATTATCAATAAGTTTATTTATTTCACCCCTTTCAAAACTTTCTTTTGATAAAATCCATAATCTATCAAATTCTTCAATAAAATTCTCACAATCTACCCATAAATAACCCTTATTATCTTTCAATAAATTCTTATCTATATTTTTTATATTAGACAAAGCATGATAGACTCTTATCTGTTTAAAATTTGTCAAGACAGCAAATTTAATATTTTTATGATATGAATAAGAAACAGCTTGTCTACCATCATTTTCAGATAATCTTACATCAGTAGCTTTTGCTTCAATTACTAACTTTTGTTGGTTTCCTATTCTAAGAATATAATCTGCTCTTCCTTTCAAAACTCTTTCCTCTTTATTAATATCTTCTACTTCCCAGCCTAATGCCTTCAATAATGGCTCAATAAATCTAAATTTTATTTGTTCTTCTTTCATTTCGTCAAGTTCATTTTTAGGAATTGCTAAAAACTTGTCTACTATCTTTTTTATCTCTTGTTTAGATGTTTCTTTATCCATAAATATTTTAGAGAAAACAATTATTTAAATCATACTTTTAAGTCCTTCCACCAACCAACTTTGTAAAATAAGTCCTTAATCGAGGTTAATTTATACACAAAAATTTTAACCTCTCCAAGGCAACTCTACCCAAAACTTATCTGGGTGAAATATTGCATCTCGAATAGCTAAAATTACAATAAAAATACATATAATCACAAATAATATTGTAGACTCAATTCCTAACCACTTAACCCATGTATTTGGTATTTGAGAACCTATGATAGCTACTCCTAAACCACCACAAAGTAGCCCAAGCATATTTGCAAATTCTTTACTTCTTATCCATATATTCATGACCATTATTTCAATAGTCTTCCTTTACATCAAAGCATTCACTATGAAATTCATATAATCTTCCATTCTTTTCATCAGTATACTTATCAAAATCATCTGATATTGGCTTTCCACATTTATCACATATATCTACCATTGTAACAATAGAAAATAGGATTATTTATTCTTTTTGAGCTTTTTAAGATAATTACTTTATGGACATTTTATAGACAGATTTGAATTTGTGGACTGAGTTATCTAAAAGTGGCTTTGGTGAAACCCTAATAAAATAAGGTGACTTACCACTTTCGACTAAAAAAGGAGGTAAGTCAAAGTGGAGAAGAGGTCGGAGCTTAAAATGTTTCTGGTTT
>Ga0210006_1002148_pt1 | contig 13171 bp, 13 predicted proteins | sample CryGey02umfilter_2_FD_185452 | JGI IMG/M metagenome (GOLD analysis project Ga0210006, IMG submission 185452) | Groundwater microbial communities from aquifer in Utah, USA - Crystal Geyser 4/10/14 0.2 um filter (SPAdes) (version 3) | ecosystem: Environmental > Aquatic > Deep subsurface >... | reverse complement strand
GAGTAAAAAGTCCTGAAGGGGCGAAAGTAGAGGTTCATTTTAGTTCAGTAGAAAGTTCTATTTGCAATTTAACTCAGATTTACCCAACTATTGCTGCTTTACTGGCTTTAAAGGAGGTAGATTTGATAGATAAGATTATTTTGGATTTAGGTTCTGCTGATGGAATACTTAGTTCTTTAGCTCTTAAACAAGGAGCAAGATACACGCTAGGAGTTGATAATGACAAAAGTTATCGTAATGTCTATCCATCCAGTGCAAAGAGTAGTTTTGTTCATGGAAATATCACTCAGAGAGACTCAGGTATAGTTAGAAGGATTAGAAAATTAAGGGGAGCAGAAATTAACTTACCCCCTTATCTAAGGTCAGTAAATCAAATTATGGGGTTAGATAAAGTAGATGTAGTTGTTTCTAATATTGGTCCACATCCAATTTATGCTCAGGCACATTTGGATGCAATAGATTCATTAGATCATTTACCTAATGCTGCTATTTTTGTTGCGGGAGGTTATTATGGTGGTGTTGAGGGTATAAACACTAAACCTGCTTTAGATAGATTAAAAGCAAAAGGATTTTCTTTAGATTATTATGTTGTAGGGGAAGATAATGTCAGAACCACGGCTTTTGTAGTTAGAAAATAAATGAGAGCCCCGAGCGAGAGTTGAACTCGCGATCTCCTGATATCTTGATATGCTTTTTTGAAATCTGTAAACATACCAGATAAAGCGGCTTACAAGTCAGGTGCTATAGCCACTAAGCCACCGGGGCATTTTCGTCCGGTGTTTTAAGAAGGGACTAAGCGAAGCTTACGTCACTTAATTTATCAAATGGATTTCCATTTGCTATCTTAGCCACCGGGGCGAATTTTTAGTTGTTTTGTTAGAGTATTTATTAAAGTTTTGGTTAAGTCAATTAAAACAATTAACTTTAAAAATAAACTCCCTTTCTGATATTTTATGGGCCTATAGCATAGTGGATAGTGCGGCCGGCTTCGGATTAAACAAGATGAAACCGGTTGACCGGGGTTCGAATCCCTGTAGGCTCACTCATTTTTTAATGTTTTGATCAACCATTCGGCATACTTTTCATTTGGGTTAACAGAGATTTCAGTAATACAAAGAAGGGAATAAGAATGTATTCTTAAAATTTCTTCTTTGACTTTAGCAACATTTCTACGGATGGTTTTTAGAATTAATACTACTTCCTTTTCTTCTTTAATTTTTCCTTGCCAAAGATACATGCTTTCTATCGGAAACATATTTGAGCAGGCAATTAATTTCTTTTCAAGAAGGTTTTTAGAAATACTTTTTGCCTCTTTTATATCTTTAGCTGTGGCATACAAAAAGACAAAGTTCATTTTTCCTCCTTTAAAAATTCTTCCAGTAAAGTATTATCATCCATTTTCATAGAATAGGTTAAATTATCAATTTTCTTGTCTTTGACAAACAGAAGAAACTGTTCTTGTTTATCTTTATCCCATTTAGCGAATTCTTTTGCGGTCTTACAAAGATGATTGATATCACAATGTCCTTCTCTTAAGTCTTTACCATCATGTAAATTAGGATGTAATGGGCAGAAGAGTTGTCCACTGTGCTCAATTAGATTTCTACAAACTCCAAAATTCAAGTCCATTGGATGGTAGCGGTCTCTGAACTTTAAGAATTGTGCTTTAACCATCGGTTTAGCTTTATTAAAATCTTCAGTGTTCTTTTTAATTGCTATCTTGATCTTATCTCTAGAAATAAAGTCATGGCCACAACAGCCCATACATCCACCATTGATTTGGCAGAGAATTGTGATTGTACTCATTTTACATTTCTTCTGGAGACTTTATTCCTAACAGATCTAACCCATTATGTAATACTTGTCTAACGGAGTCTACTAAGTGCAGTCGTGCATTCATCAGTTCTTTATCTTCAGAAATAACTTGAGATTGATGATAAAACTCATTGTAGGCTTGTGCTAAATCTAACAAATATCTACAAATCAAGTGAGGTTTATAATTTGCAGCAGATTCTTTAATCTTCTCTGGAAATTGGTTTAATAATTTTAAGATTGCCAATTCAGAATTGGTAGACAATAAACTAAAATCATTTACCACATTATTTTTTTCAGCTTTTCTTAAGATTGAACATGACCGAGCGTGAGTGTACTGTAAATATGGCCCAGTCTCACCTTCAAAACTAAGTGATTCTTCTGGATTAAATATTATATCTCTTGATGCATCTGTTTTTAGCATAAAAAACTTAATTGCTCCAAGAGCAATCATCTCGGCTCTTTTTTTAATATCTTTTTCTGATAACTGATCATATCTTTTTCTAATCTCTGTTTCTGCTAATGAAGATATTTCATTCATAATATCATCGGCATCAACTACAGTTCCTTCTCTGGATTTCATTCTTCCGGAAGGTAAATTAACTAGCCCATAACTTAAATGATAAAGATTATTAGCATAGGGTTTATTTAATAATTCTAATATCTTAAACAATTGTTTGAAATGATTATTTTGTTCAGAAGCAACAACATAAACCATTTTATTAAATTTAAAATCATCGTAACGTAATTGTGCTAGGTACATATCTTGAGTAATGTAGATTGAAGTTCCATCTGCTCTTAGGACTACTTTGTTCGGGAGATTAAATTCTTCTAAGTTTACAACAATTGCTCCTTCTTCATTTTTATGAAATTTTTTTTTCTTTAATCCTTCTAAAACGATTTCTTTTCCATTTTGATAATAGTCAGATTCAGAATACTCTTTTTCAAACTTAATTCCAAAGCGTTGATAGGTTTCTTTGAACCCTTCTAATACCCATTTATTCATCTGTTTCCAAAGTTTAATTGTTTCCTTATCTCCTTGTTCCCATTTAAGTAACAGTTCTTGCGCTTCTGCTTTCATGGTTTCATCTTCTTTTGACTTTTTGGAGAATAATACATAATAATCTCCAACAAAATGGTCGCCTTTCTTATCAGGGGTTTTTCCTTTGCCCCATTTTTGATAAGCAATCATTGATTGACAAATGTGAATGCCCCTATCATTAATGATGTTAACTGGGTGAACATTATTTCCTTGTTTAACAAGTATTCTTCTGGTTGCATCACCTATAGCCATATTACGTACATGTCCTAGGTGTAATGGTTTGTTTGTATTTGGTCCACAAAATTCAATAACAATTTCTTTCTTATCTTTGCCAATTCCATAATCTTCTTTTTCTTTGAATATTTTAGTTAATGTTTCTTTTGCTAAAACTTCTGGACAAATAAAGAAATTTAAGTATGGGCCAGCTACTTCTATCTTTGAAAAGCTTTTTGACAGTTTTATTCTTGCTTTTAATTTTTCTGCTTCTTCTTTCGGATTCTTTCCTAGTTTAAAGCAAGGAAAAGCATAATCTCCTAATCTTTGGTCTGGTGGAACAGAAATCAAACTAGTGAAGTCTTCTTTTTTTAAGATTATTTCGCCTAGTTCTTTTGATAAAAGTGTAATTAATTCTTTTTTAAAATCCATTTCTTGAAATAATGGAGATTTATTTATATAAGTAACGGTGTTAAGTTATCTTCAAATAAAAAAGAAATTAATAAAAAAATTAAACTTAAAAAGTTCCAGATCCTCCTACATAAAAGGTTGGGTTCATTCTTCCAGTGTTTAAATCAATGGGTAGGTTTATCCATGCTTCCAGAGGTCCGAAGATTTTAGCATAAAGTTCTGCTCTAGCAAAGGGATTATGTTTCTCAACTTCTTTAACAAATTGATCTCCGGCACCTAGGCCAACGAATACCGCTTCTGTCGGTCGATAGTAAAGCATACCTTCTGCACCAGCTCTTGCAGGAGAGTTATTCCAACTTCCAGCAAATCCAATGTTACTGGTGTAGTAAGCAGTAAATGGTGCCCAGCCGTTTAATACTCCATCTGTTGCAATGCCTTGCATTTCTGTACCGTTCCAAACATGTTGTTTGAAATCAAATTTGCCTTTAGTGAAAGTTGATTTGTCAGCAATCCACAATAACCCGGATTGAGATTCTTTTTCTAAATCAAGTGTTACTCTGTTAAGTACTCCTATGCCTCCCGGATTTATCCAACCAGTTAAGGTATGAAGAGTTTCTTTTTCAATGTCTCCACCAACACTTAAGTACAAACTTCCGGCATCTCTAAACGGAATTGCTCCAGCAACATATCCGTGTACTCCTAAAATATTGCCTTGATTATTTCCTTCGTACCAGGTATCTAAATCAACAGTTAGAAAGTCATTAGCAAATCTTCCTCCGATAAATCCTCCTAAGATATCAGTAGAGTTTTGGAAAGCTCCCCCACGTAAAGTTAATCCCCTTATTGGAAAGGCTTCTAAAAAAGCAGTATATCCCCAATTTTCATCACCCGTCACATTAATTATGCCGTCAGTTCTTAACAACTGATCTAAGAAATAGGGCGATCTTGTTCCCAGACTAATTTTGTGGTTGGGATCATCTTTCCAAAGATTATCAACAGCTTCTAAATTTACAGTTGCGCCATTTTTATGTCCATAAGTAAGTAAGGTATCAATGCTTTCTTGAGTAATTAAAGTTCCGGCAAAGACGCTATGTTGCGGTTCTGTAGTTGGTTCTTCTGCTCCAGCATAACTCGGTGTTATGGCTATGGCCAAGGCTACTCCTGCGGCAGTAACTATTTCTTTAGCTTTAGCCTTGAAAGGGTGTAATCTCTTCCAGAGATCATCTGGGATTAATATTCCATGATGTGTTCTATAATTCTTGTTTTCAAAGGTTGTTTTTGCCATTATCAAGTGAGAACTATTTTTGCTTTTAATAATTTAGTTTAAATAGTTTAAACTTTTTAGAAAGTTTTATAACTTTAGAGAGTTTATAAGAACGGATGCAAAGAACTTTAGTACAGCAAGGCTCAACCACATTGATGGTTTCTCTTCCTGCAAAGTGGGTTCAAGAAAATAAGTTAAAGAAGGGTTCTACTATAGACATTAATAGAATAAACCAAAATCTGATGATCTCGTCATTTGGCAATAATTATCAGCTAAAAATAATTATAAAGTTGAAAGGGTTGACAGAATCATTAATCAGAACATATATAACTAACACTTACAGAAAAGGTTTTGATAACATCAAAGTATTCTATGAGACAAAGGAACAACTTTCAATCCTTAAAGAAGTTATCAAAACTCGTCTGATAGGATTTGAAATTACTAAAACGGAGAAATCTTATTGCATTGTTGAATCGGTTACTGAACCATCTTTAGATTTATTTGAAAATATTCTTAGCAAATTAATTTTTAACATTAGTCAATTGCTAGATTTATGTTTAGAAAACTCTAGCTTTAAAAGAGACACATACGAAGAGATCGAAGAAAATATTCAAAGATATGATAATTTTTGTCGTAGGGTAATTTCTAAAGGAGCTAGACTTACGGGGGAAAAGGAGTTATATTGGACTTTTTTAACTTTAATCGTTCATGGAAATAGAGAGATATATTTTTTGATTAAAGAAACTAAAAAGACAAAATATTCACCTGCCTTATTGTTATTGATAAAGAAGGTTAAAGAAATTTTTGATCTGATCAAGAAGTCTTATCTAGAAAGAAGGGTCGACCACTTTGAAGAATTACATTTTTTAGAGAAAGAAGTTAGGATTGAGGCTAAGAAAATAATCTTTAAAGGTAAGGAAGAAGCTGTATTTGCTAGTCTATTACTTTCTGCTTCTAGACGTTTTTATCAGGCTAATAGTCCTTTATTGGGTTTAATCTTGCAAGGGGAGGATTAACGGACGGTAATGCGCTATTTGTCTTTGCAGTTCTTTTCCAGGGAGTTCCAAATCCCACCACATTGTTCTTCCGTCCATTATTCTTGGTCTTAATGGTAGATGGGTGTAGTGAATTACTTTCCCTTCTTTGTCTTTTACATAGAACTGAAAAATGGCTGGTTTATTGGGGTGATTACCGCTAGGAGTTACTCCCCCAAAGCTACAGGCACTGCTGTTTCCACAATTATCTTCTTTATGATAGTTAAAATCTGGAACACTAACTGATAATGTTAATTCTTTAGGTAAAACTTCTGTTCGAAAAGATCCTCCGTGTAAATTCTTGGCAATAACATATTCTTCGAAACCGGTTCTTAGGCTTTCTAGATTAAGCTCGGCAGTTGGTTGACCGACGACAACGGGAATTAGCTTTCTGCTTAAAGTCTTACCTGGAGTTAAAAAAGTATATTTTCTGATGTTTCTATGCTTTTCTGCAGTTAGAATCATTTCTTCTGTTGGTGCATAAATCTCTACCACTAAATTATAAGTTCCAGGTGGAAGATTCTCTGGAATCTTGATTGCTGGATAAGGATATTGTCCAAATGCAGCTTCAGGAGCAATCTGTGTTTCATCATGGTCGTGAGTCCAAACACCAAACTCGTTAAATTCCATAAATCCTTCTAAATAAATTCTACCCTGAAGATCAACGCTCCCGCCAGCAATTTCTTCAGATCTTGGTCGGGCTAATTCTTTTAGATCAACCCTTACTGAAATTTCATCTCCTGGTTGGAAGCGAACAAATATTTTCTGAGGATAGCCCCCTTGATAGTCTTTCTCTAAGATATTTATTGATGTTGTGAATAAGTTATTACTAATCTCTAATCCCTCACCATTCCATTCAGCAGCAACTTTGTATTTTTGGCTTTCTTCTAATCTTTGTTCTAATTGTTGTTGATTGGTCGTTATCTGTTTAGCAGTATAACCTCCTGTTGCTAATACTCCTGCAGCTAAAATAGTCATAATTATTCCTTTAGTAGAACCAAAAATTCTTCGCGAGAAACTTTTATGATTCTTAGATTTATTAAAATCGTTAATCAAGCTTGAGATAGAGTTATAACGACATTCTTTTTCTAAACTAAGGCATCTGGAAATAATTTGTCCATATCTCTTTCTTGCAGCCTTAGGTATTGCCGCGATTGCTTTATCTATTGTTTCTTGATATTTAACTATATCAATCCGTCCTTTAGGATCTAAAATACTCTCACCACTAAAAACGCTGATACCAGTTTTATTGTCAGGATCAAACTCAAAGATATATTTTCCCGTCAAGGCAAAATACATGTCTACCCCTAATGCATATATTTCAGAACTTTGATCATATCCTTGAAAATCTTTAGTAAATTGTCCAAATACCACTGGATCTAAAACAAAATGTCCTCCCGCACTAGGCATCCATTTGGTTACTACTTCGTCTACTGAAGTGGCGTTAGCAAAATCGATTAACCTGACATCTAATCGATCAGAAACCAAGAAGTTGGAGGGTTTAGCATCACGATGGTAAATCTTACCTGTGTTAATTAAGTATTCTTCAGTTAATAATATTTGAGAAAACACTTTTGCAAATTCATCTAAGTTTAATGGTTTTCGAGCACATCTTTCTTCTAATGTTTCTCCTTCAAAGTATTTTTCTACAGAAAGGGAATGCCCATCTTTTTCTGCATAATCTGATAATCCAATAATACCATGTAATTCTGCATCTCTGATTTGTGATAATTGTAAGATATCGTGGGCGGTATCGTAACCTCTTTTAACATGTCTTATTGCTCTCGGACTAGTTGGAGAGATATCCATTTTAACAACTCTTCTTTCCTTTCCAGGACCCCAATCAGCAGTGAAGATTGCTCTGGTCCCTCCGTATCGTAAGAACTGAATGTTTTGATAATGATTTGGGAGAACTCTCCTAACGGTGGCTTCTAATATTTGTTCTAACGGAAGGCCTTTTGGATTCATTCTCTACCTCCATCCGTTTTAAGAACGTTGATCTTAAGTTCAACAATGGTTCCTGGCTTAAGGGCTTCTTCTAGAATCTTTGGTACAACAATTATCGCTTGTTGTCCATGTTTCGCAATCTTTTTAGTAATAGTAAAGCTGGCCATTTTATGTATAATTTATGTATACTATAATCATAAAATTAGGTCTTTACTTTATAAATCTTTTGTTAATTTAATTACTGCCAAGTAGGTACACTGCAGTCAATTTTAAGAGAAACGGGAATAATCTGATGTTACAATCGTAAATTTTTATCTTTGAATGAATTCCTAAAAAATAGTTTCAACAGCAGAATTATGTTTTTTTCTGTTGTATCAATTTATTTAAATCTTAACAGAACTATTTTTTTTATCTAAAGAAAATATCTTTATCTTTCCACCACAAAAATTCCTTACTAAAGAAGTTGTATCCTTTAATAAAACCTCGGTCTTTTTCTGATCTAATGGTGGAAGAATTTCTAAATGTATCAGCGCATTTGTTGTATTTTTATCAGGTAGAGTTTTTTGGTTATGCCAATAATCCAGTTTTGTACCTAAAACCTTTTTATTGTCATGATAATAAAGTGTGTTCTTATTTAACTTTTTTAAAATTCCTGCTTTTTCTCTTCCTGTTGCCAGGGAGAAAAAGAGATCGCCTTCCAACTTGTTAAGATCATCTGCCTCGATGGGTACGATATGTTTTAGAGACAAATATTGTAAAATATTTCTTAATGTATCTTTCGTTTTAATCTCTTTATTGCTTAGGACAGCTTTAATTAACCTTTCAGCTGAAGTGTTATAATGTTTTGCTTTCTTGCCAAATGCCTGTTGTGCTAATGCCCAAGGAGAAACAAGATAATGATTTTTGATTGTATCTTTATTGAAGGTAAGTTTTGTAAATTGTTTTATCTCTTCTAACAATTCTTGAGATTCTTCTAGCTTACTCTGATTATCAATTCCTTTCATAGAAATAAGGACTACCTTTAGTTTAGGGTGAAACTCCTTAAATACATCTTTACTTATGCTTACTTTCATTTTTGTTTTTCTTTATCTTTTTATTTTTACTAGCAATTTTTTCTGAGGATGAAATGATCTCTTTATCTTTTTCTTTAGTTTCGCTATAAAATTCTCTCTTCATTTTTGTCTGAAGTTTAAACTTTTTAATTGCGTCAAGAATCTTACCACCAATACCTCTTTTTTGTTTAGAACTTTTAATGCCATAATACATATTTAAATGGTCTAAATCATAACGAATGGCTTTAAGAATTTTGATGCTTTTTCTTTCATAATGGATCCTGACTAAAATTAAAATGATATACGCTCCAAAGATTCCCCCAACAACTACGCTCATCTTTAAGAAAACCGGTTGGATTAAATCAATTATTGGTTGTATTCCATCTATCAACCCCGGTGCTGTTTGTATCGCTACTTGTTCTAAAGCCATAAGTAATAAGAAACAAAGTTTTTAGGTATTTATATGTTTCCATTAGACCTGCTTAAACAAATTAGCAACCTTATCTTTGCCAATCTCTAAAATAAACGAGGCTAACCTTGGTCCTTTGTCTTTATTAATTAAAACGTTATATGCTATACGAAAAAAATCCTTAGTTGGAAAGTCATTATTTTTACATAAAATATACATCTCTTCATGTAATTCTGTATCTGTCCAATCTCTTTCTAATAATTTTTCTGCTACTGAATGAAGAACAACTTTTTCTTCTTTGCTTAAAGTTACTTGTGGCTTTTCTTGTACCTTAAACCTGAAATCTTCTGGGGCAAATTTATTGATCCAATTTGTAGCACACTCGGCTCTATTCCTGAGGCGTTGTTTATCATGTTCGTTCTTTAGCTCTTTCTCAAAATAATCAATTACTTTATCAACGTCAAAATTGTAGATTTGTAATAAAGTTGTTAAATGTCTGATTCCTGGTTGATAGGGAATGGTTTTAGGAATTGGTCCGATAAAACTTAATTCATAAGCTGCTTTGTACTTAGCAGCATCTTTATCGCTAACAGTATCAATGCCAAAATAAATTCTTTCAGCTTTATCAAAATCTTCATAGATGTTTAATAAATCAGTATCAAAAGAAATGTTGAATTCTTTGTTTGGTCTTGTTCCGGCAAAGATATAACGAGCAACTTCTGGTTCATAAACTTGTAGAACATCTCCTAATGTAATTACTTCTCCACTAGAACTAGACATCTTACCTTTGCCACCCTTTACGCTAATGAAATCGTACATCACATAAGTTGGAGCATCAAAGTTCCAAACCATTTTAGAAATTTGTTTTCCAGTATCAAAGCTTCCTCCAACAGTAGAATGATCTTTTCCTCCTGGTTCGAAATCAACCTGTTCATAATTCCAACGCATTGGCCAGTCAATTCTCCACTTTAACTTAACAATATGTTTTTGGTTGAACTGTATCTCTTCATGATGTCCGCACTGACATTCATAATAAACGGCATATTCGCCCTTCCATTCTAATTTTGTAATAGTGTCTTTACCACAAGATTCACAGAATACAGATATAGGTAACCATTCCTTTTCCAAAGGCACTTCACGATATTTGTTTAAAATTTCTTTTATCTTTTCAGTATGTTCTAAAGCAACTTTAATTTCTGTATCATAATCGCCATTTCTATATTTTCTGTGTTGATAAATAAATTCTGGGTTAATACCAACCAATTTGATTTCTTGTTCCACTGGAAGCTGGTTATAACGTGCATAACTTTCACACTCTCCCGAGGTGTCTGGAGTATCAACAATTGGTTTTCTTAAATAAGCTTGTAATACTTCTGGTTTGGGCATGTTCTTTGGTACTTTACGAAAGACATCGTAATCATCCCAAGAATAAATAAATCGTACTTTTTTACCCTTCTTTTCTAAAGCCCTTTTAACTAAATCTACAGTAATAATTTCTCTAAAGTTTCCAATGTGCACTGTTCCTGATGGAGTAATTCCTGCTGCTACAACATAACTCTCTTTGTCGCCTTTTTCCCTAATAATGTTCTCTGCAGCAATGTCTGTCCAATGATAAGATTTGTTTTCTTCCGCCATAGCAACCGCTAACTGCTGGAATTATATAAACATTTCTTTAGAATGTTATCTCTATCTGAAAAATGAATAATTTAAATTAATTTAAGCTAATCGGTTTATTCCTTTAAATGTGAAGGGAAAGCTTGAGATGTGAAGAATGGTTTTGATTCTTCGTAAGGTAAGTATCTCTTTAGCTTGAACCATTGCTTTATGAAATTACTGAATGCGTAGGCTTCTTGATACAGCTCTTTTTCACTTCTTTCTAATTCTTCACGATATATTTTCTTTGTGAAAAGGCTAGATATGGCTTTGAGGAAACTATTTTGTGAAAATTCTTTTTCATAAGTTTTGTCTATGTAAACTCTAATTTTAAGCTCTACTTCTCCTTTATTTAATTTAATCTTTCTTCCATCTCTGACAATTTCAGTGTTGGAGATGGCTATACAATGCCAGTCCATATCTAAATAATAATCCAACTTTTCTGAATCTGATGGTTTCCAGACCCGCCATTGAATCCAAATCTCTCGCATGCCATTTTGAGCAATTCTTTCACCATAATAATTTTCCCAATAATCCAAGGGTTTTGTTTCTTTATCTTTCCAGTTATTTTCTAATAACCATTCATGCAAAGCTTCATAGAATCCTTTTAGATCAAAAACATCTTTATACTTAATTCGCATTGGTTGAAAGTCTGGAAAGACTTTAATCATTGCTTTTGGATCTTTTACTGGCATAATCTGTTCCTCTTTTTGAGATAAAGGGATGGAGCATTCAATAGTATTTAAATTTTTAGCCTATCAGAACTGGATCTTATTCTTAAGCCAAAGATAGAATATCCAGGTTGTGCCTAAGAACATATCCATAACTGCATCAGCGATATTACTTGATGTTTCCAAATATGGATGAGTAGCAAAGAATAGAGGAAATGGCCATAACAAAGGTATTCCTTGTGGAGAAAAGGCATCTAAAGTAAGGTGAATTAATATTCCCGTAAATAGGAAATAGGCATAGTTCATTGCTTTTCTTTTACATATCAGGTTAAAACCGTAATAGACAATCAATGAAATGATTACTGCAAAGAAAAAGCTATGAGACATAGTCCTATGAAAATTTATCTTAAAGAAAAGGTTGAATAAATAATCTAGGTCTGGTAAGATGCTTCCTGCTAAAAGGAAAAACCAACTATTTTGGCTTATTTTTCTTTTTCCAACTATTTCAATTAACTTACCTATTAACCAAGCTCCAATTAGATGACCAAATGCAAAGACCATAATACTTCAGCTGGGGGGCCACTTTTAAATATTCTGGTAAAATTTCTTTAGAAGTAAAGCATCACTTTCTAGGTTTGGACTTTCACAAATTACATTACCTTTAATCGTAAACTCTTTCCAGACTTTTAATAATTCTTTGTAATTTAAGTCTGAATCTTCTAAGATGAGGTGGTTCTTTTCTCCTTTTGCCCCATATTCAATGCCGGAAAGATGAATGTGCATTTTATTAAGTGCATCTCTTCCCAACTTTTTTTCTATAAATTCTAGCATTTCTTTAAATTCTTCAGTAGTATTATTTTTTCCTGTTCTAGCATGTAAATGAGAGAAATCTATACAAGGTAGTACTTGTTCTAATTCTGTTGATAGTTTAACTATTTCTCTCAAATCTCCCCATTGGGTGGCCTTGCCAGTAGTTTCGGGACGAACCCAAATTCTATGTCCTTGGTCATTTAGTTTTTTGATAATTTCTTTTAAACCAGACTTTACTTTTTGATAAACCACTTCTGGATTTTGGCCCATATAATACGCAGCGTGAAAAGTCATGCTTTCTGCTCCACACAAAGAAGCAATCTTGGCTGCTTGGAAAATTCTTTTTTTACTCGCTTCTATTTTTTCTAATTCTGCAGAATTTAAATTGATGAAGTATTGGCCGTGGCAAGTTAAGGCAACATCATTTTTCTTTGCCACTGCTTTAACTTCGGGGGCCTTTTCTGCTGAAATATTAACAGAACGAACAAACTCTAATTCCATACAATCTAAATTCAAGGTTCTTACTTGTGCTATTCCTGAAATGGTATTAGGATTGTTTGTACTTAAAGGAATTCCTGCTGTGCCAAATCTTAAGGTCATAATCTAAAGAAAGAAGTTTTAATATAAAAATTAAATGTTTTACTTATAGTGTTTAAATTATAAAGCTTAAGCGTGGGTAATTCATCACATTAATGATATCTATTGTGATTTCTATGCCATACATCAGACAGTGTTTCCAAATAATCAATAAGTACTAAACCAAATATTGATTTTAATTAAACTCCACCAATTGAATTTTCCAAACCCAGCCATCTGTGCTGGTGTTTGCCAATTCAATGATTTATGTGGTCTT
>Ga0210006_1002138_pt1 | contig 13213 bp, 9 predicted proteins | sample CryGey02umfilter_2_FD_185452 | JGI IMG/M metagenome (GOLD analysis project Ga0210006, IMG submission 185452) | Groundwater microbial communities from aquifer in Utah, USA - Crystal Geyser 4/10/14 0.2 um filter (SPAdes) (version 3) | ecosystem: Environmental > Aquatic > Deep subsurface >... | reverse complement strand
GGACGTCGTGGTGCAAAAAATTTGGTCAAGAAATTTTGATAATGGGGGACGACCTGACAGTCACACAGAAGAAGTTTTTGGAGAAAGCTATTGAGTTAAAAGCTATCAATAGTATTCTTATCAAGCCCAATCAAGTAGGCACGTTGACAGAAACTCTCAATACAATTGCTCTTGCTAAATCATCTGGTTTTTATACTATAGTTTCTCATCGCGGCGGTGGGGACACCAATGACACTTTCATCATGGATTTGGCCTATGCCGTTGGTTCTTTGTTTACCAAGGTGGGGCCAAGTCGTGGGGAGAGGGTCGAGAAGTACAACAGGATGTTGGAGATTGCCGAAGAAGTTGGGAGGTAAGCCAGATTGAAAGGATCGTATCTTGATTATTTTCCTAGTTGTGGTAAAAAATATTGTGTTTTTTGATATTACATTATATAATTAGTTTTATCTGGGGATAAATTTTAGAATATTTTTGTCTTCTAATTAGCCCTACAGTTTATACCCAGCCTTTAATAGTTGTTTTTTTTACATCCATGCTATAATCGCTTTCATGATAATTTAATTATCCTTTTATACATAACATATGCTGGCAATCTGTTTGTCAGTATAAGCTAAAGGCCTATGGACAAACCTTTTGCTTTCCTCTCTGGCAGGAAGTCAAAAAAACAAGAAATAATTATCGGAAATAGAATACCCAAGGATTTTTTTATCACTCAAGGAAAAGGACAAAGTGATATTACCGTCCACGCAGGCTCATATCATCTTGCGTTATTGGATGCTAATATAGAGAAGTACAACATTATGACCTATTCTTCGATTTTGCCGGGGATAGCTCAAAAGATAACACAGCCACAGACTATGGTTCATGGGGCCGTGTTAGAGAGTATTATGGCAGTGGCCGATGGAAAAAAAGGAGAGCGTTGTACAGCTGGTATCACATGGGGTTGGCTGTATAATAAAACGACCGGTGAAAAATACGGTGGCCTAGTGTGCGAGTACCACGGCTCTATTCCAAAAGATGAGGCAGTGGCTCAACTTCTGAGTAGCCTTGATGAGCTGTATGTTGCATTTACTGACACATACGATTTGAAAAATATTGAAAACGTGACTGAAAGTTTTGTTCCAGAAAAAGCATACGGTACAGCACTGGTTGCTCTTGGTTTTACTAGTTATCTGGTTCCCTGTCTTGACAGTGAGTGCTAATCATTTTTTTGCTCTGTGAAATACGAATATAATTTTGGTGGACTGTCAAACGAATATACCAATCTTCAAACTTCAAAAATAGTCATTCTTCCTGTCCCATACGATGGAACAAGCACGTGGATCAAGGGTGCTGATAATGGACCTCAAGCTATATTGGAAGCATCTGCCAATATGGAGCTTTTTGATATTGAAACAAAAATAGAAGTATACAAACAGGGCATTTTTACAGCCGAACCTCTCTATGATTTTTCTTCTCCAGAAGAAATGTCTCAAAAAGTACAAAGAGAAGTTTCAAAATATTTAGAACAAAATAAATTTCCTGTTGTTTTGGGTGGAGAACATTCAGTGAGCATTGGAGCGATTGAAGCTATTGCAGAAAAATATCCAGATGTAAATATTTTACAACTAGATGCGCATGCTGATACACGTGAGGAGTACGAAGAATCAAAATACAACCATGCTTGCGTCATGGCTCGTGCTCGAGAATTATGTTCGATTACTCAAGTTGGTATTAGAAGTATGGACGTGGAAGAAGAAATAAAAAATAATCAAACCATATTTTTTGCACATGATATTTGTCGTCGAAATGATTGGCAGGATAACGTTGTTGAGTCTCTAAAACAAGACGTATATATTACGATTGATCTTGATGTGTTTGACCCAAGCATTATGCCTTCGACAGGTACGCCTGAGCCTGGAGGATTGCTCTGGTATCCAGTTTTGGACTTATTAAAGAAAGTAATTCAAACAAAACACGTTGTTGGTCTTGACGTAGTAGAGCTTTGTCCAAATAATACCAACAAAGCACCAGACTTTTTGGTTGCTAAATTAATTTATGCTTTATTAAGTTATCGATTTAACCAAATTTAGATATGAATAAAAAAGAATTCCTCCAAGAAGAAATCCAACATGTGGACATGACATCATTTGATTCTACACCTATTATAGATGCTATGAACAAGATGTCATTCACTAGTCGTGATATTGCTAGAGCTGCCGATATTTTGGCACGCATGGTTGGTGACAAAGATTGTACGGTCATATTGACTCTTGCTGGTAGTACGAGTGCTGGCGGATGTATGAAGGTGTATGCTGACATGATTAAATATAATATGGTTGATACTATTGTTTCTACTGGTGCTTCAATTGTTGACATGGATTTTTTTGAGGCTCTCGGATTCAAACACTACAAAGGCTCTCCTTTTGTAGACGATCATTTACTTCGCAGTTTATACATTGATCGTATTTATGATACATATATCGATGAAGAAGAATTGCAAGAGTGCGACAAAGCAATAAAAGAAATAGCAGATAGTCTAGATCATCGTCCATACTCTTCTCGTGAATTTATTGCCGAAATGGGTAAATACCTTACGACACACAGTAAGAAAAAAGAATCATTAGTTCAGTTGGCCTATGAAAATAATGTCCCCATCTTCTGTCCGGCTTTTTCAGATTCTAGTGCTGGGTTTGGACTAGTTATGCACCAGTACGAAAATCCAGATAGTCATATGTCCATTGACTCAGTTAAAGATTTTTATGAATTGACTCAGATCAAAATGCACGCACCTACTTCTGGATTGTTTATGATTGGTGGCGGGGTGCCAAAGAATTTTGCTCAAGATACTGTAGTCTGTGCAGAGATATTAGGTAAGGAAGTGCCAATGCACCAGTATGCAGTACAGATTACTGTCGCCGATGTACGTGATGGTGCTTGCTCTAGCTCTACCTTGAAAGAGGCTTCATCATGGGGTAAAGTAGAAACTATTTTTGAACAGATGGTCTATGCTGAGGCCACCACAGTTGTCCCACTTCTCGGAAGCTATGTATACCACAAAGGGGATTGGAAAAATAGAGAAAAGAGAGAGTGGACGAAGATATACTAAAAGCGGATAGACACGGATACTTACGCGGAAAAACGCTGAGCACAATATATGAATAAGAAGACACAAGAGTTGGTAGGTCGATATGGTCTAGCAACTGTGTTGGCTACATTGGGAGCTGCCGTTGTTGCAAAAGTAGTTTATTTTTGCTTCTGAAAATAAAGTATTGGCAGCGTTAGAATATGGTGTTTTATTCTATTATTGTATACAAAGACTTGAAATCAAGAAAAATAAAAGATGTTGGATTATCTTCACTTGGGTTTTTGAAAGTTTTGAGAAATATAATAGTAGAATTTGGTCCAGCTGAATATCTTGATAGTTTTCTCTTACGTCCATTTTATTTAACAGTATTTCCATACTTTATTTCATCGTATTCACTTGCAATTCTTCTTGCATCTTTGACAGCGGAAATATCTTACTACATTCCAACCATTATTTCATACGAAGCACGGAAAAAGATTTTTAGAGATTGAATTTAGTAGATGATAAAACGAACATGGGGGTTCGTTTTTTGATTATAAAAATATGTTGAAAATAAAACTTTTGCACGGTTGATGAAGACAAAAAAATAATGTATACTATACCTACTATGAATACAAAAAAACCTCTTCATAAAAAACCTTCAAAACCATTGGAATCAGTCAAGAAGCCAACGCTTTTGGTTATTTTGGATGGCTTTGGTTTGGCTAATGAGAAAAACAAAGGCAACGCAATAACGACAAAAACAGCTCCGAATATTTTTGGTTACATGAAAAAATATCCTCATTCTACGCTCAAGACATGGGGTGAGTATGTTGGCTTGGCAAAAGGTCAACAAGGAAATAGTGAAGCAGGACACTTGAATATCGGAGCTGGCAGAATAGTAAAACAAGATTTGGTTGTCATTTCAGAGGCTATAGAAAACGGTACATTTTTCAAAAATGAAGCATTCAAACAAGCCTTGTATCATGTCAAAAAATATAATACGGCGGTACATCTCATGGGACTTTTGACTGACAATAATAGTGCGCATGCGTGTCCTGAGCATCTATACGCTATGCTTGAATTATTTCGTCGTGAAAAAATAAAAAAAGTATATTTACATTTGATAACAGATGGACGTGATTCATCACCGCATGGTGCCGCTGACTTTTTGCGTGAACTTCGTACACACATGACGGGCAATGAAAAGATTGCTACGATTGGTGGACGATTTTATGCTATGGATAGAAATAAAATCTGGGAACGAACACAGGCTGCCTATGATGCCATGACACTCGGTAAAGGGTGTGTCGCCGTGAGTGCTGAAGAAGCATTGTCTCAGAGTTATAATCGTGGTGATACTGATGAATATATTTGTCCGACAGTGATTGTAGAAAAAAACAAACCTGTTGCCCTTGTCAAAGATAACGATGCATTATTCTTTTTCAATGCACGAAGTGATCGTGCAAGAGAAATTACCAAAGCATTTGTACAAAAAGATTTCAATGCAAAAAATCAAGGTTCATTTGTGCGTGTAAAAGTACCAAAGCATATTCGTTTTGTGGCTATGACTGATTTTGGTCCAGATTTGTCGGGGATTTTTACGGCATTTCCGAGTCCTGATATTGTTCATTGTTTGCCTGCTGTTATAGATGGGAGCTATCGCCAGCTTTATATTTCTGAAACAGAAAAATATGCGCATGTTACGTACTTTATTAATGGCGGTTTTGCTGATGCACTCAATGGGGAACATCGTGAACTCATCAAGTCTCCTCCAATAAGATCATATGCAAAACAACCGGGCATGAATACCAAAAAAATGGTAGATAAAATTGTTGGTTATTTGAAAAAAAATACGTACAATTTTATTTGCGTTAATTTTCCTAATTCAGATATGATTGGTCATACAGGGGATTATGAAGCGGCTCAAAAAGCAATTGGTATTGTCGATACCTGTGTTAAACAAATTATTGATACGGTTCTCGCACATGGTGGACAAGCACTTATTGTTTCTGATCATGGCAATGCTGACGAAATGATAAATCTTAAAACTGGAGAAATGATGACTGAGCATACGTTGAATCTCGTACCATGTATTCTCGTTACCAAAGATAAAAAAAATAAGAAAATGAAAAATGGTATTCTTGCTGATGTGACACCGACACTTTTGAAAATAATGAATGTCAAACAGCCAAAAGAAATGACTGGGAAATCATTAATTTGAAATTAAAAATCGTTCACAATTATGTCAAATAAATCAAAAAAACCATTAGTTCTTGTCATCTTAGACGGTTGGGGTGTAGCTCCAGATAGCAAGGGGAATGCCATCACCCAAGCCAAAACACCAAATTTTGACAAATTTGTACGTGAATATCCAGCTATGACTCTTTATGCCTCAGGTAACGAAGTCGGACTGCGTTCTGGAGAGATGGGAAATTCAGAAGTTGGACATCTTAATATCGGGGCTGGGCGTGTTTACTATCAGACTTTACCACGAATCAACAAAAATATCGTTGACAAGTCTTTTTTTTCCAACAAGGCATTTCTTGATGCTTTGGAACATGCCAAAGAAAAAAAAACAGTTCTTCATCTTATCGGGCTAGTTAGTCCAGGCAATGTCCATGCTAGCCAAAAACACCTCTATGCTCTCTTGGATTTGGCTAAGAAAAAAAGAGTAAAAAATGTTTATATTCATGCTATTTTAGATGGTCGCGATACCACTTATAACAGTGGAATTGATTTTATAAAAAAATTACAAAAGAAAATAGATGAAGTTGGTAAAGGAAAAATAGCTAGTATCTCTGGTCGGTATTATGCCATGGATCGAGATAGTAGATGGGACAGAGTAGAAAAAGCTTATCGAGCTATGGCAGAAGGCGTTGCGTCACAATTTGCCACAGACCCGGTCAAAGCCATTGAAGAATCGTATGCCAACGAAGTTTTTGATGAAGAATTTGTGCCAGTCGTCATTGGAGAGACAGGAGAACCTACTGCTAGAATTCAAAATGGTGACGCTGTGATATTTTTTAATTTTCGTCCGGATCGAGCTAGAGAGCTGACCCAAGCTTTTGTGATTCCAGGATTTAGTAAGTTTGAGCGTAAATATATCAAAGATTTATTTTTTGTCACCATGACGGAATATGAGAAAGAAATACCAGTAACAGTCGCTTTTCAGCCTGTGATTGTCCACAATTGTTTAGGAGAAGTCTTTAGTAATGCTGGTCTAAAACAATTTCATATCGCCGAGACAGAAAAATACGCTCATATCACTTTTTTTCTTAATGGCACTATTGAAGATCCTTTTTTAGGAGAAGACCGTAAGATTATTCCTTCTCCAAAAGTTTCTTCTTATGACCAGTCGCCAGAGATGTCGGCTCAAATTATTACCAAGGAAGTAGTGAAAGCAATTGATAAAGCAGAGTACGATGTGATTATTCTCAATTATGCCAATGCTGATATGGTTTCGCATACAGGCCAGCTTGCACCTTCTATCAAAGGGGTTGAGGCAGTTGATAAGGGGCTTGGTATAATAGTTGAACATACCCTTGCTAGAGACGGCATTGTGGTGGTTACGGCTGACCACGGTAATGCAGAAGAGGTAATAAATCTCGAGACTGGTACTCGTGATAAAGAACACAGCACAAATCCAGTTCCTTTGCTCATTATTAGCAATGAGTATCATGGGCAGGCAGGTTCAGCTGGCGATCCACCAGAGGGAGATCTTAGTCTAATGCATCCAGTAGGTATGCTTGCTGATGTTGCTCCTACTGTTCTAAAAATTATGGGGCTTGACAAACCAAAGGAGATGACAGGAAGGGCGCTTATTTAATACAAAATTAGAAATTAAAAAACTCTCATTAGCTTGAGAGTTTTATTTATTTTACAGGAAATTTATTGATCAATTTTCTTCTTAATTTGGGTTCTAATTTCTTTCTCTGCTTCCTTCAGACTTTTGTTTTCGATTGTAAATGATGAATGGTTTTGCTCTCCTTGTAATTTGTAAGTAGGAAGAAGGCGTCTGGTATTAAATTCTTTTTCAGTGTGAATAATTCCGTGGATGGCGTTGTTTTTATTTTTATCAGAATGTTCATGAAGCAACAGTATAATTTTTGCTTCTGGAGAATTAGCGATTAGTTCATTGATGATATCGTATAGATCTTGTTCAGATGCACCAGAACGCAAAAAATCATCACGAGTAATAATTGTTGAGACTAGACCAATGCTGTCATCAATTTCTAGGTGAGCCAGAGCTTGTCCCCATAATTTTAGGGCTGGGATAGTCCTTGTTTGATAAAGATTTTGAATGATTCTTTCTCTGTCTGCTCCAATGTCCATTAGTTTGCTAGCCAATGCTAAGGTGTGTGGTTTGACATTGCCAGATTTGAAGCTTTGGGTGTTGACAATCATGCCGGTCAAGATAGCTGTGGCTGTGTGATTAGTGATAAATTTTTCTTCGATTTTTTTCAATATCTCAAAAAGAACCTCTGTAGTAGAAGTTGCTGTCAGATCTATAATATTGATTTGCCCGTAGTGTTCGTTGGTTGGATGATAGTCAATGTTGACCAAGGGGGTCTGATAAAATAATTCTGCGTTACTGTCATATAGATTACCCAGCGACTCTAGGTTTGGAGTGTCTAAAGTAAAAATTAGATCGTATTTGAAATCAGATTGGGCAGTCTGAATATTATCACGAGTTAGGAAGCCTTTTTTGGGAGTGATAAATATTCTTAGCTTCTCATTTTTGAGATCATAACTTAGTTCTTCCAAACCTGTTTCTGTAGTATCGACATTAATGACGAATTTTTGGAGATGGGAAAAAGCTTTTTTGATGCGATCTGAACGGCGGAGGAAGGCAAATTTTTTAGGTAATTCAAAACCCTCGCAGATTATATCAGCTCGTTTTTCCATACCTTTGAGAAACAAAAGCAAGGCTATCGCGCTGGCTATTGAATCTCCCGTGTAATCTTTTCGAAACGTGATCAGAATATGTTTTTTCTGTTCCAAAAGTTGACGTATTTGTTCTGCTTCGTTTAATGACATCTTGTTGTTCTTTATATTTAAACAAAAATAACCAGCATAGCCACACTAGGATGGTTTGTCTGCTAGATGAGCTTAATAGAAAATAATATCAATTTTTGGCTAAGTTGTCAATAGTTTTGTTGTTTATAAGCCCAAAGGCGTTTTATGGTTAAAATAAGTCCTTTTACTTGCAATTTTGGCATGAATCATATACCATTTATCAAGTAGTACATAATTTATTTCATGTATGACTATAGAATACAGACTTGAAACAGTAGAAAATGAGCTCAAAGAAATTAAAAAAAGGAATCAACGTGTTGAGGCTGACAAAGCTTGGGAGACAAGTGCGATGCGTAAGGTAGTAATTTTTGTTATTACTTATATAGTAGCAGCACTCTGGTTGGTCAATATTGAAGATACAAATCCTTTACTTAAGGCTCTTGTTCCAGCTTTTGGCTGGTATTTGTCTACTTTGTCTCTATCAATTATAAAGAGAAAGTGGATTGATAAAAAAGAATTAAGAGATTTATAATAATTATGAAAGAACTACCAAAAACCTACGAACCGAAACAATACGAAGATGCTATCTATCAGAAATGGGAAGAGAGCGGTTTTTTTAATCCAGATAAATGCATAGAAAAAGGAATTACAAAGGCAGATGCTGAACCTTTTAGTATTGTCCTTCCGCCACCAAATGTTACAGGTACTTTGCATATTGGTCATGCGGTCATGCTTGCCATAGAAGATATTATGGTGCGGTATCATCGTATGAAAGGTGACAGAACGCTCTGGATTCCGGGTACAGATCATGCTGCAATCGCAACACAAGAGAAGGTGGAACGAAAATTATGGGATGAAGAAAAAAAAACACGACATGATCTTGGTCGTGAAGCTTTTTTAAAACGCGTGGAACAATTTGCCCAAGATAGCCATGACAGAATTGTGAATCAAGCAAAGAAAATGGGAACATCCATGGATTGGTCTCGTGAATATTATTCTCTTGATAAAAAAAGAAACCTTGCCGTACGCAAAGCATTTAAAAAAATGTATGATGATGGGTTGATTTATCGGGGAGACAGAATTGTGAATTGGGATCCGAAGATGCAGTCAAATGTATCGGACATTGAAGTAAATAGAAAAGAAGAAAAAGCTCCATTTTATTATTTTCAATATGGGCCATTCGTGATCGGTACATCTCGACCGGAAACTAAGTTTGGTGATAAATATGTCGTCATGCATCCAGATGATAAACGATATGCCGAGTACAAAGATGGCGACGCATTTGAATGTGAGTGGATTAATGGAAAAATAGTGGCAACGATTATAAAAGACGAAGCGGTTGATATGGCATTTGGTACTGGCGTCATGACAATTACCCCATGGCATGATGCTACAGACTTTTTTATTGCAGAAAGACACAAACTTGATAAAGAGCAAGTTATTGATTTTAATGGTAATCTTCTTTCTATTGCAGGAGAGTTCGCTGGTATGCATATTCTCGATGCACGACCAAAGATTGTTGAAAAACTAAAAGAAAAAGGTTTACTTGTAAAAGTCGATGAGGAGTACATGCATAGTATCGCTACCAATAGCCGTGGTGGTGGGCTGATTGAGCCACAGATTATGAAGCAGTGGTGGGTCGACGTAAATAAAACATTCAAAATAAAAAATTCAAAAATTGATGGTATCGAAAATAAACAAGAAGTTACCTTGAAGAAAGTTCTCCAACATGTCGTTCGTAACAAGAATATTGACATTCTTCCAGAACGATTTGAAAAGAGTTATTTTAACTGGGTTGATAATTTGCTTGACTGGTGTTTGTCTAGACAGCTTTGGTATGGTCATCGTGTACCTGCATGGTATCGTGGTGATGAAGTGTACGTTGGTGTAGACGCTCCAGAAGGAGATGGATGGGAACAAGATTCAGACACTCTTGATACGTGGTTTAGTGCTGGAATGTTTAGCTTTACACCACTTGGTGGTATTGACGAAGAGACAGATGACCTGAAGACATATCATCCGACCAGTGTTCTTGAGACAGGATATGATATTTTGACATTTTGGGTTGTTCGTATGATCCTCATGACAACCTATCTGCGTGAGGAAATTCCGTTCAAGACAGTATACCTGCACGGTCTTGTGCGTGATGACCAGGGAAGAAAAATGAGTAAATCACTTGATAACATTATAGACCCGCTGGATGTGTCGCAAAAATTTGGTACTGATGCAGTGAGATTGTCGCTTGTCATTGGATCATCTCCAGGGAATGATTCAAAATTGAGTGAAGAGAAAATTGGAAGTTTTAGAAATTTTGCAAACAAACTTTGGAACATGTCGCGTTTTATGCTTTTAAATATTAATGAATCAAATATAAATATAGAAAAACCAGAAGTAAAAACATTGGCAGATGAATGGATTTTATGGTGTTTAAAAGATGTATTATGTAGAGTAACAACAGATTTAGAAAAATTTAATTTTTCTTCTGCTGGAGAAAATCTTCGTGCATTTACTTGGGACGACCTTGCTGATTGGTATTTGGAAATTGCCAAAATTGAAGGAGATAAAAGTGAAATCTTAAATTATATTTTAAATACTATTTTGAAACTCTGGCATCCCTTTATGCCATTTGTGACAGAACAAATTTGGACAGAAATTTATGGTGAACATGAGATGTTGATGATCAGTAGGTGGCCGATAGATGTATCTAATGAAGATGTTAAGAAATTGAAAGACCGTCCATTTTTTGGGGCATCAAGTGATGTGACAGACCCAGCATCGTTTGGTATAATTCAGAATGTAATTACTAATATCCGTTTTCTTCGCTCAGATTACAAAATAGACCCCGCTAAAAAATTAAATGTAATAATTTCAGCAGGTGATAAAAAAGACATATTGCGAGAAAATGTGGAGGTCATTAAAAAATTAGCACGATTAGAAAATATTACGATTGAAACTAAGATTGAAAAACCTGTACAATCTGTTGCTTTTGTTGAAAGTGGTGTAGAAGTATTCATCAATCTTGAAGGTGTTGTTGATTTTGCAAAAGAAAAAGACCGTCTTCAAAAAGAGATGAAACAACTTTCAGGATATGTGACTGGTCTTGATAAAAAACTTGGTAACAAACAATTTGTTGATAATGCACCAACAGAAGTCGTCAAGCAAGAAAAAGAAAAATTGGAAGAGGGGAAAAGTAAGTTGAAAAAATTGGCACATCAATTAGAAAATTTTTCTTAACATTTTATTTATTTTATATTGTACATATGAAATACACACTTATTTTCATTATCAGTTTTGTACTAGTAGCATCTGGTTGCGTGCTACAAAAAAGTACACCAAAATCTGAGAGTAATAGCGATGATTCAAACAAGCTTTCACAAGTGGTAGAAACAAGCGAACCACAAGATGTTGTGGTATACGTGGGAAATGGTTGGTCAGATGTTGGACAGCGAACATTTCCTGTACTAGAAGCATGGGGTGGCATAGAACTGAAGAAGTTGAATAACAAAGTACTTTATGTAGAAAAAGGAGATATGGATGATGTGTTTGTGATTGCTGGAGGAGATAAAGAATGTGTTATTGGTGATGCCGTAGCAGGTATATTTGCCCAGACGATTTTACAAGAAACAGATGATACATATATACTAGATATACAACAGATATATGATGCTGCCCTAGACTGTGCACCAAATAGCGTAGATGCTGTTGGTAGTGATTCGTACATGCCTACACCTTTACGTAGACCACAAGACAACACAAATATCAAAAATGATGTCACACCTCCTAATGATGATGGAGAAGTTGCCGAGCAGTTTTCACCAACAGTCAGCCCCCAAGAAGCAGTCTTCAAAATATCCAACGGATGGATGGGCGGATTTGGCGAGGCAGTATTGGATTGGAGTAGTGACGTAATCAAAATGGCCAATGGCTTACCGGTCTATATCAATTCTTCTGAAGTGCAGAATATAGTGAACGAAAAAATGCCAGATTGTACAGAAGGTAACCCAGATATTATTGTGTCTGCATCGATAGAATTACTCGAAAAGTCTGAAAAAAATAATTCTATCGAGGATGCGCCAGAAAAACGGTTTATGGAAGTAGTGGTTAAAGATTTACATAGTGTAGATGTGCAGGTTATGGCATGTGAGGAGTAGAGAGATTAAAAAATTATTTTTTAATTTTGCAGTATAATGGGAGGATTTATTGTATTTACCAACGTAATTCTATGGTAGAATATCTTAATCACCAAGGAGTAGATGAATATGGAAAAACGGGGCATGATATTTTGGACGAAGCTCTTGATAGTAGATCTCAAGAAAAAAATAAGCCAGAACGTTTACAGATTGCTTGCGAGCTGATACTTCCACAGTTGCGTCAGATTGATAGTGATGTCAAAAAAGTTGAGAAAGTAATACACAATAGTGAAATTGAAGAGATAAAAGAAATTTTTATGCTCCTTCAATCATTGTTGATACCTGATTCACTGCCTACAAATGTTATCCATGGTTTGTTGGAATCTTTTGTAAGACATGATATGAAAGGTATCGAGCAAGTATTTATTTTTTTACAATTAATACAAACTGAATTACAAAAAGATAAACCCAACGTAAGTACTATTCAGATTTACTGGGCATCATTTTTGGTTGTGTGGAATAGATATAATCTACTTGCACAGGATATAACAGCGAGATATGTTGATGGTGAAGAAGTCGACGAATCGTTTGTTGAAAATACACCGCTAGCACTTATTTTAAGTGAAGTGGAGAGTTTTATCATAGAAAAAAATAATAATCGTAACCACAGAATAATGTCGGGGTCAGGTACAGTTGTGAATTACAGTTTTGATGTCTCACCTGAAGCAACAGATATTGTCTTGCAGATTTGTCCCGGGGTGCTGTTCAATAAATTGAGAAATATACTCATGAATCCAATTGACAGGGATAGTATACAGGCAAAAAATGTAAGTATGAAGGTTTTTGTAGATGGAAATGAATTGGTGATCACCGTCGGCGATGATGGAAAAGGTATGACAAAAGAGGTACAACAGAGTATCTTTAAAGAAGGGTTTACTGGTAATGATGGGAAGGGTCTCGGGTTGGCTCAGGCTGATATACTCATTGCGTCTATGGGAGGGTCAATACAAGTAACTTC
>Ga0210006_1002133_pt1 | contig 13227 bp, 15 predicted proteins | sample CryGey02umfilter_2_FD_185452 | JGI IMG/M metagenome (GOLD analysis project Ga0210006, IMG submission 185452) | Groundwater microbial communities from aquifer in Utah, USA - Crystal Geyser 4/10/14 0.2 um filter (SPAdes) (version 3) | ecosystem: Environmental > Aquatic > Deep subsurface >... | reverse complement strand
AAAACGAATACCATGTTTTTCAGCGAATATCTTAAAAATAAAAAATAGGACTTTACTTTTATCAGAATAATGTCAGACTTAGAAAGCCCTTTAGTTTTTTAGCTATGACACCAGGTTCAAAACCCGGAAGGAGAGGCGGAGATACGGAAACCGTAGTGTGTTTTGAGATTAGGGTGTTGGAGGGGGAAGGAACGGTAGTAAGCTTCAGAAAAATATTGGAACATTTATTTGATTTGTTTTCACAGCATGACGAAGGCGCTCGATTGGATGGAATTCGGCAGGAAAGAGAAGCTCTCACTGTGACAGTGAAACGTAATGAAGTAGGAGGGGTCTTAGGGAGGTTGGCATCAGTACTCTCTATGGAAGGAGGAACGAGTGCGGAACCTAAAGCGGAACCTAAAAAAGGAAGGGCGCCCAGAAGTAAGAGGAAGTCCACAAGAAATATATTAGCTCAGGCGAGTTAAAAATAATTTTACTTAACAAATTGCCAGCAGAAGTTAAAAATAGCTCTCATAGAGCTGGCAATCGACTCGCTTTCAAGGATAGCTCCAAACATCTCCTCCTTTTTGTACGAGAAAAAAGCAGTCTTGTTGCCGTAAATGTTGATTTCAACTTCCAAAGGGAAGGGGGTTTTAGAGACGAACTTTGTTTTGCGCATGGCTTTTTTGTCGTCTTTTTGAAAATTCTGATTGGATTTATTTTTAGGGGTGATTACATGGGCGAAAATTCCTTTTTCCACACGTCGTTTTACATATTCCGTAAAAATAAAGTCATTCACTTCAGGTGCCATGGTCGCTACGTTTTCAAAGGCGTAAATGGTATTGCTTTCGATCAACGTATCTTCGTAAACCCGTTTTAAACCTTCGATTCCTTCGTAATAACGCATTTTAGGGGAGAGCATTTCCTGTTTTTTCAATTCATTAATACCGGGCAGTGCAGTGATCAATTCCTGGTGGAGAGAGTCGATTTGCTTCTTGCGTTCTACAAGAACATTTTCCAGATTATCACTTGGGTCTTCTGCGTAAAAACAGAGAATCCCGCGACGCATGGTTTTGGTCGCAAGCCCCATCTTCGCCAATTTGATCAGTGTTTTGTAAACCGTGGTGCGGTTTAATCCGGTATGGTTGGCTACCACACTTGCGGGTTGAACACCGGGGAGTTTGAGCAGGGCAAGATATACCTCTGGCTCTTTATCTTGTAACCCAAGATTTTTGAAAAGCTTTACAAAATCCATATTTAATTTTTAATTATAATGTTGTTCACGGATAAGAACACCATAATTATACCGCTAATATAAGCTAAAATCAAGGTTTTGTTATTGAGCGTTGACAATTGTTATTTTAACATATATTATGTACACGTTGATTAATCAGGGTAAATCAGACAGTCGCTTCAAAGAAATCAACACATGCATCGCGGGAGGGCAACTTTATAGGAAGGAGGAGGTGGTCTTCGGGTCACCTCCCTTTTCCTTTCCCCGGTTTCCTCATAATGAATCTTAAATTGCCTATGGTTTCGTCTCATTTCATAGAACTTGAACTGGAAAAAGAAAAACAAGCCTTGTCAAAAAGGCTTCATTTGGTTGTGGCTCACTATTTTTTTCAGCGAAAAACTTGTGATATCAATGATTCATTGGCTTCTATTTTGGGAATTTGTGATATGGAAGCTTCTCATACGGTTCCTAAAATCAAAAAATACATTCAACGTGTAAATGAGGCGCTTGATCTTTTGAGTCACTATCAAACAGTTTGTCGCCAGGAGGAACCTTTTAATGTTAGTTTGATTGTTCGTAATGTGCTTGAAGTGGTTCGTGATCATTGCTTAGAACAAGGGGCGGTAAAAATTAGAACTGACATCGCTGATATCAATGGTTTAGGGGGCGCTTCCATGTCTCATTTGGAGGAATTGATTTTATACTGCTTTGTTCAGATGGTAGCCAAAAAAGAGGATGGAGAGATCAATGTTAAACTCTATCAGAAGAACCATAATGCGATTTTAAATATCAAAAAAGACAATTTTCACTTCACCGGGTTGGCACTAGAAGAAATCGAGGAAAAACATAATGATCTGAGGGGAAAAGTGGAAATAATGCCTTACAATACAGGAACAGAAATCACGATTCATATCCCTCTGCACTTTGAAAAAAAGGTTATGAAGGCAGTTCAGTGGAGAATTGAAAGTGTGTCTCGTGAAAAAGCAAAAACTTAAACCATGATCTTTTCAGGTTTTTTAAAGACTACCCCGGGGAGAAGGGTAGCTATTTTTTTAAAGTGTATTTTAAAAAACGTTTTATAATATGGTGCCCAGGAGAGGACTTGAACCCTGCCTACCGGCAGGCAGGCTCCACGGCCCTAAAGTGATTTTAAAAATTCTTTTCCACAACCACTTTTTAAGTATTTTTCATGCAGCCTGGCTTCACTCCTACACATAAAATCTTTGGTGTAAATAAGCCGAAAAGGGGCGTACGCCTTTGTCGTTGTGTTGCCACCATTATTATGTCTTTTTATTCGGACATTCAGCTCGCTAGTCAAACCGACATAAATGTAATTCCTCCCAGAGCTTTTAATCGCGTAAACAGTAAACACAAAATATTTAGATGTCTCAGAATATGGTGCCCAGGAGAGGACTTGAACCCTGCCTACCGGCAGGCAGGCTCCACGGCCGAAAAAGTGGCTATCCCGCCACGGCGGGACGTGTCTGCCACAATCCGATTAGTAAAAATGGTGCCCAGGAGAGGACTTGAACCTCCACGGCCGAAAAAGTGGCCACTAGCCCCTCAAGCTAGCGTGTCTACCAATTTCACCACCTGGGCATATGATTCGTGCAAAACACGAACTGTATTCTAAAGATAAAATTGATAGTTTTCAATCAAAAAATTATTTTGATTCCTCAAGAGTCACTTGAACCTCCATTTCTTTACCGCTTCGCCATACTTTCATGTTCAGGGTATCTCCCGGTTTATGTTGTCCTACCAGAATGTGCAACGGATTTTCGGTGGTGATCTTTTTACCATCAACTTCCAAAATCACATCTTTTATTTTTAAGCCGGCCTTATCGGCAGGACTGCCGGGAACAACAGCAAATTCACCCCTGGTTTCGTCGCCAACAAGTAACGCGCCGCCGTCTACATCGATTTTAAGCTCTTTGGCCCTATCCGTATCTAACATCATAAAACGAACGCCAAGAAAGGGGCGGACAATACGGCCATTTTCTTTGACGCTTTCAATCGCGTTAACAACGTCATCAATAGGAATGGCAAAACCGATGCCCTGCGCGTTGGCGGCAATAGCGGTGTTGATGCCAATGACCTCGCCATTCAGATTCACAAGCGGACCGCCACTGTTTCCGGGGTTGATCGCGGCATCGGTTTGGATCAGATTGATCAGGCTTTCCGCCGAATTGATATCGCCTGCGGCAATGGAACGGCCTTTGGCGCTTACCACACCGGTCGTGACAGTGTTTTCATATTCCGCCAAGGCATTTCCAATCGCTACGACGCGTTGACCTACCTTAAGATCAGCAGAATGCCCCAGGGAAACAACCGGCAAAGAGACCTTTTTTTCACCCGGTTTTACTTTCAGAAGCGCGATGTCATTGAGCGGGTCGCGACTCAAAACATCCGCTTCAAACTCCGTTCCATCATTCAAAATGACAGTGTAATTCGCTTCCTGATCCTGCACTACATGACGGTTGGTCACCACCAATCCGTCGGCACTGACAATGAACCCGGACCCTCCGCCCACCTTGCGGCGTTCCGTCATCACGTCTCCCTTCTCATCCCGTTGAGGTTCCGGAGAACCAAAAGGGGAACCGGAGAAAGGATCATTCAGAAAGAAATCATTAAAATTAAAAACACGTTGGCGGTACAAAGGCAGGTCTTTTGTAATCACAATGCTCACCACGCTGGGGCTGACTTTCGCGACGGTATCGATAATAGAGGATTCCTCGATGTACCGTTCTTTTTGAGCAGGTGGAATTGTAGTTCCATTGTTTTGCACAAGGGCAGGCTGCTTAAGGTGTTTGACTGCCCATATGCCCCCAAAAGCGCCAGAAAAAAAGCTGAGCACGATTATTAAACCAAACACCGCGAAGGAAGATCTTTTCATTATAGTGTAAAGAGTTAATGATAATGCGCCCCCCATTATGACGAATGATTTTTTAAAAACAAGACTTTTCAGGCAAAAATCTCTTTAAAAAAGAGGGGATAGTGTTCTTATAAAACCTTTGAAGCCCCGAGCGATTAGTGGGGTATTTTTATCAAAGCATTTCCAAAAAATCCTTTTCACTGATGATTTTAACCCCCAGTTTAACCGCCTGGTCGTGCTTGTTCCCGGGTTCGGAACCGGCCAATACGAAATCCGTTTGTTTGCTCACGGAAGCACTGGTTTTTCCGCCGTTTTGTTTGATGAGTGATTTGGCCTTATCGCGGCTCAGGGTCGGCAAAGTGCCGGTGAGTACAAAAGTAGCCCCCTTAAGTTGATCGCTTTTACCGGCCAAAGAAGGGATGAGTTGAATTCCGTTTTTCGTTAGCTTGGTAAGATAATGTGTCGTATTTAACTCGCGTATCCAGGCGTGGATAGAGGCGCCGACTTTTTCTCCGATACCTTCGATGCTGTTTAGTGCTTCGAGCTCAACGGAAGCAAGGGTGTTTATAAAATCGTCAATGGTGGCCACAGTCATCGTTTCGCTTTCGGTTTCTTCTTCAAAAAGAGCCATCTGTGATCGCTGTTGCTTTTTTGAAATTTCAATTGTGTGAGTGGGAAGCTCCAAAAAATCGGCTAAAATTTCTGCGGTTTCGGCACCGACATAGCGAATCCCCATCGCGAAGATGAAGCGGTGCAACGGAATGTTTTTTGACTTTTCTAACGCGTTCAATAAATTTCGAGCTTTCTTATCTTTAAAAAATTCAAGCTGCACTAAATCCGCATATTGTAAGGCGAAAAGATCAGCGGCATCTTCGATGAGATTATTCTGAATCAATTGTTCAATGACTTTTTCGCCCAACCCTTCAATGTCAAACGCCCCGCGGGAGACAAAATGTTCAATTTGCTGTTGATGAACCGCAAAGCATTTTGGATTATTGCAACGGCTGATTACTTCGCCTTCCTCACGAACGATTCCACCTCCGCAGACAGGGCATTGGGTGGGCATGTTGAACGGTTTTTCTTGGCCCGTTCGAAGTTCTTTTAAAACTTCCACGACTTCCGGAATAATGTCTCCGGCTTTTTGAATGATCACCGTATCCCCGATGCGCACGTCTTTTCTTTTGATTTCATCTTCATTATGAAGAGTCGCACGGCTAACGATGCTTCCCGCCACCTGAACGGGTTCCAAAATAGCGACGGGAGTAAGTGCCCCCGTGCGGCCAATCTGAACTTCAATATCAAGCACCTTGCTGGTGGATTGTTCGGCAGGGAATTTAAACGCGATGGCCCATCGCGGGGATTTTGCAGTGGATCCTAAAATATTCTGATGACGAACGGCATTCACTTTGATCACAAGCCCGTCAATTTCATAAGGAAGTGAATCGCGTTTTTTTGTCCATCGTTCATATTCTTCCGTGATCGTTTTAAGCACCGTATGTTGAACAAATTTTTTGTTCACTCTCAATCCCAGTTTCTGCAATAGCTCCAGCACTTCTTTTTGACTTTCCGGATGAGGAATCCAACTGCTGGCCTCAAAATGAATGCCGTAAAAAAACATCTCGAGCTGTCGGCTTGCCGCGATTTTTGGATTCAATTGTCGGACAGTGCCGGCCGCGGCATTGCGGGGATTGGCAAATTGCTGATCCCCCTGAGCATTGAGTTTTTTGAGGTTTTCTTTGCTCATAAAAACTTCGCCGCTCGCTTCAATGACAGGGTAATCATCAAGGCTTAATCCCTCGATTTGATTGAGTGCCAGTGGGACAGTCTGAATGGTTTTTACCGCGTGAGTCACATCTTCTCCAAAAACACCGTTTCCGCGGGTAACCGCCTTGTAAAGTTTCCCTTTTTTATAAATCAATGACAAATTGAGGCCATCGATTTTCAGTTCCGTGACGTAATCGAAGACTTCGCCGGGAGCCAACCGCACGATTCGCCCCTCCCATTCTTTCAGTTCTTTTATCGAAAAACAGTCGCTCAGGGATTGTTTTGGGTACAGGTGTTTGATTTTGGCGAATTTCCCCGAAAGCGCGCTACCCACCCGTTGAGTGGGGGAGTCCGGCGTGACAAATTCCGGGAACTGTTCCTCCAGGAGAATCAGTTCTTTTTTGATCTGGTCACGCGCGGCCTCGGACACATCGTTTTTATCCCGCACAAAATAGTCGTAATTCCATTTTTTAAGCCATTCCTTCAGTTTTTCGATCCGGATTTTTGCATCGTTTTTATCCATGGGGGGTAACAAAAAATAACAGGTTCATTCTATCAAAAAAAAGAGAAGACGTCATGATAGTAAAAATGATTGATAAATAAGCCTTTTTTTGGTATAATAATAAGATAAATGTAAAAGGGGTATGGGATAGGGGAAAGAAAATACAAGTTCTCACATATTACATCTCCAAATAAAAATAAAAAGATGGATCTAAGACAAGTCATGCAACAGGTTCTGGCCGACAACTCTCCCGATCTTCACCTTCAGGTGGGGCAACCTCCCATAATTCGGATGAAAAATGGATTTTTGAAGGTACTGCGGGAATATCCGGTGCTTACCGAGGAAGAATTATTGAGTCTGATTGCTGAAATAACAACTGAGGATCAAAAAAAACGTTTTGAAGAAAATCATGAGGTGGATTTTTCATATCACCTGAGTGAAGTGAGCCGTTTTCGTGTGAATGTGTACGAAGAACGTCATGGAGCGGCAATCGCGTTTCGGGTGATCACGGAGAATATTCCTTCGTTCGAATCACTGGGGTTAAGCCCGGCGATTAAACAGTTATCCCATTTGCCTCATGGGCTTGTTTTGGTCACCGGAACGACCGGCATGGGGAAGTCGACAACACTGGCTTCCATCATCGACTACATCAACGCGAATCGCGAGGTGCATATCATCACCATCGAAGACCCGATCGAATTTGTTTATCAACAAAAGAAGGCTTTGGTCACTCAGCGTGAAGTCAATGTGCACACACACAGTTTCTCCAACGCCATTCGTTCCGCGTTGCGTCAGGATCCGGATGTGGTGATGGTGGGCGAAATGCGCGATTTAGAAACGATCGCCGCCAGCATCACACTTGCCGAGACCGGTCATTTGGTTTTTTCGACCCTGCACACTTCCGATGCCGCTCAGACAGTGGATCGCATGATTGATGTGTTCCCGCCCTATCAACAGCAACAAATCCGTGCTCAGCTTTCAGGAACGCTCAAGGGGGTTATTTCGCAGGTATTGCTACCTCGTGCGGACGGACAGGGGCGTGTGGCGGCGCGTGAAGTGATGCTGGTAAACGACGCGATCCGCAATTGCATCGCAAAAGGGGAAACTCATCAAATTTATTCCATGATTCAGTTGGGAGGTGCAGAAGGAATGACTTTGATGGATCGAAATCTGATCGAATTGATAGGACAGGGGATCATCACTCAGGAGGAAGCGATTTCAAAAGCTAACGATATGGAATCCTTTCAGATGCAATTAAACACTTTAAAATAATATGGCCGGTTTTGAAATAACAGCACAGGATATTTTAAAAATCGACGCGGTTCGCCATCTCGCCGAAGAAAAAACCCTAAAGCAGGGGGATTATGTTTTTAAAGAAGGTCAGGAAGACGACCATTTTTACGTCATCTTGGAAGGGGAAATCGAAATCAGTGTCAAGACCAGCGAAGGAAATGAAAAAGTCATTGCTTACGTAAAACCCGGTGAATTGCTGGGGGAAGGAACCCTTTCGGGAAAAACCCTAAAGCCCGCTTCCGCACGTGCCTTTTCTGAAGTGCGTTTACTCGCTTTATCGTACGACAATTTCACAAAAATGATTGCCGAAGATGCCCCGGGAAGTGTGGAATTTTTGCTCAAAGTGTTGGGGATGGTAAATAACCGTCTGCATCAGACGAACCTCAAAATGCTGGCGATTTTTGAAATCAGCAGAATGATGACAGTTTACCGGGATGATCTTGTCGGGCTATGCAAGACTTTGATTCGGCAGTTGATTGCGCTGACACAAAGTAGCGAGGGTATTGTTTTGATTAAAAACTCTTTTAGTCAAACTTACCGGACTATTTATTCCACAACTCCGCTTTTAAGCGAAAATTTGATCAACGATCTGGATATCGAAAAACCGCAATATTTTACGGGAAAAAACGGACATTTGCTCGTGATGAATCTGAAGCAATCCGGAGTGATTATTTTATCACGTCCTATAAGTGACGAACCTTTTGAAGACGGTCAGTTGAGATTGGTTCAGATGATCGCGGAACAGGCCGCCGGCATTATCGATGATGCTTCACGACGTGCCATCGAAAAAGCGCGTACCGTTCTGCATCAGCAAAAAGTGGTTCTTTAATTCAGGATTTATAAAATAAAAAAGTTTTCTTCAAATCCTACAAAAAAATGGAAAATATTTCAGTCCCATCACAGGATATCGAAAAAAACAAAGAACTTGCCGCCCTGAGTTATCTATGGATCTTCAGTCTGATCATCCTTGTGGCGCGTCGTGATAGCACTTTCATACAGTTTCATGCCCGTCAGGGGGTGGTGCTTTTTTTACTCTCGGTGTTGTTGTGGCCGTTTGATTTTTTACGCTACGGAGAGATTGTGATATTGGCTCTCATGATTTTGGGGTTCATCCAGGCGGCGATGGGAAACACCAACCGCGTACCGGTGATCGGCGACATTGCGGAAGGCAAATTCGGATTGAGTGATGTTCGTGAAGCATTGCATTTCATCAAACACACCGCGATCCGCATGGTCAAACCCGAACACGTGACCCCGTCTTTTAAAAAGGAAGCCGACAATCAGTATCGCCAGGAAACCACACATCAAAATACTTCGGAAATTTCACCGGAAAACGAACTCATGGAACGCGAGGAGAAAAAATTATCCGTATTGTTTCACCGTGTGGAAGATCAGGACAATAAAATCCACGAACTCGAAGACGAGGTTCATCTTTTAAACACTAAAATAAACACTCATGAATAAGGCACAGATGGAAAAAACGGTCAAAGAGGTAGAAATCCTTTTTAAAGAGGTGATGCGTTTTTATTGGGATTATTTAAATCAGCTGGAAACGCTCATAAAATCCATTCCGGAGGATCAAACGGACTTCCTGAAAAAAATCAATGACCATATCGCCGAAGTGGAAGAATCCCTGGAACACGACATGGCATTGTTTGACCAGGCGAATCAAGAGGGAATACAAGACGTTCACGGCATTCATGACCGACTCAAAATCGATCAAATTCGTCATCAACTAAAACAACAATAACCATAATGACTATGACATCACCCATTCCAAATAAACCGGCACCCGAAGAAACCGAATTGCCCCAATCTCCGACAGAAGGAGGGGCAAATTCCGCTCCGTCAGATGCCTTCATCATGCCGGAAGGCACCCACGAAGTCGGTATGGCGCCGGAGAGAGACCCTTCGTTGCGTCAGGCGACACTGGATAAAATCAGTGACGTAAAACAACGCCTTGCGGAAGTGGGGGGGTCGGTGGCAAAAAAGGCGGGAGCTTTGGGGGAGAGCTTGGCGACTGTGGAAAACGGATTTTACGGAGGGGCAATGAGAACAGCGAGGAAGCTGGTCACGCTCCATCCTTTTCAGGCGGTACAGGAATTCGGTGGAAGTTTTATGAAAATGACAGGAGGAACCTGGGATATGGCCGGTACGGCGACAAGAGGGGCAGTGGGAAGCGTGGCAAATGCGGGAAAAACAGCTTTAAAAATTCCCGGTTTCGTAGCCCGATCGCCTCTGCTTTTATTCGAACTCATGAAAAGAAGATTGGCAGATCCGCTTTTCAACACAGTAGGAAGTGTGATGTCCGGCGGCATACCAATGCCATCAATAGCAAGGGGGGGTGGTAAAAAAGGATAGTGACGAGGATGGATTGTAACGTTATGTTCCACTATTTTTTCGATGATCCACTTTGATCGCCGGTTTTTATTTGACCCTTGTTTTACGAATCGATAGAATGAACAGGAAAATAAATGCAATACCATGAAATACAAGCGGATCATGCTCAAAATTTCGGGGGAGGTGCTGGGAGAAAGGGGGGAAGGCAGTGGGATCGATTCCACTGCACTCATTAAGATTGCGAAAGAAATTGTTGAAATTCAGAAAAAAAAGATTCAGGTGGTTGTGGTGGTTGGAGGAGGTAATATTTGGCGATACCGGGATACAAAAGATGCCGGTATCGAAAGAACCACTTCCGATTACATGGGCATGATGGCGACGATCATGAATAGTGTCGCGCTTCAAAGTGCCATCGAAAAGCTGGGAACGGATTCCCGCGTCGCAACGGCTTTAGATCTTCCTCAAATCGCTGAGCCTTACATTCGTCGTCGGGCGTTACGACACCTGGAAAAGGGGCGTGTGGTCATTTGTGGCGGAGGAACGGGCAATCCTTATTTTACAACCGATACGGCAGCGGCACTCCGTGCGGTCGAATTGGAGTGTGACGTGATTTTAAAAGCCACCAAAGTGGATGGGGTTTATACCGCCGATCCAGCCAAAGATAAAAAAGCTAAAAAATACGACAACTTGAGTTACGACGAAGCTATCGAGAAAAAATTAAGGGTAATGGATCAAACCGCTTTTTCTTTGTGCCGCGAAAGTAAAATGAAAATCCTGGTTTTCAGTATGCATCAAAAAGGAGCGATTTTGAAGGCGGCGACTGGGGAAAAAATTGGAACGCTCGTTTCCTAATTTCAAAAGCGATTCGGACTTTAAAAATTTTTAAAGTCAGACGCGAATTTAAATCTTAAATTCATATTTTTATGACCAACTCTGTTCTCGGCGAAGCGGAAGCCAAATTTCAAAAGGCAGTCGATCATTTGCATGAGGAATTCGGAAAGTTACAAATAGGCCGTGCCAATGCTTCTTTGGTAGAAGGATTAATGATCGATAGTTATGGTTCTTTAATGCCGCTCAAGGGGGTCGCTTCTATTTCTATTCCGGAGGCCACCCAAATTCTCATTCAGCCATGGGACAGAAACCAAATCGCGTCTATCGAAAAAGCGATTCGCGATTCGAATTTAGGGTTGAATCCTCAGAACAACGGCCTGACCATTCGCTTAACGCTCCCCCCGTTGACCGAAGATCGTCGCAAGGAACTGGTTAAGATCGTTCATAAGAACGCGGAAGAAGCACGTATTTCGGTAAGAAACAGTCGTCATGAGGCTCTCACTGCTTGGAAGCAGATGGAAAAAAACAAAGAGATCAGTGAAGATGAGTTTCGTAAAAATGAAGATGATCTGCAAAAGAAAGTGGATGAATTCAATAAAATAATTGAAGATTCGGTCAGACACAAAGAACACGACGTGATAACGGTTTAGCCTCCATCACAAAAAATGTGGGGGGTGGTGGCTTCACCATCAATCAAGTCGCTACTTGTCATTTAAAATAAACTCAAAACAATGATTTTTATAACCATCATCGCTTTCATCGTCATTTTTTCATTTTTAATCCTGGTTCACGAATGGGGGCATTTTATAATGGCCCGTCGTGCCGGTATTGAAGTGGAAGAATTCGGAATTGGATTACCCCCTCGCGCGAAAGCGTTTTACAAAGACAAAAAGGGAACGGTCTATTCATTGAACTGGATTCCTTTTGGGGGATATGTTCGTTTGTATGGTCAGGACAGTGCGGATCCAAAATTATTAAAGAGTAAAAAAAGTTTCGCCTCCAAAACCATTTTGCAACGTTCGGCGGTCATTGTTGCGGGGGTTGCGATGAATTTTATATTCGCGTGGTTGCTCATCAGCATCGGATTCATGATAGGAATGAAACCTTTTTTGGTCACTTCGGAAGACGTTCAAAGGGCGGCAGAACAGGGGATTGTAGAGACACAACACGTGCTCTATATTCACGAGGTAACATCCGGTTCGCCCGCGGAAGCGGCGCACATTCAGACAGGAGATCTGATCACAAAAATCAATCAAGATCCAGCGCCTTTAGCGGAAGGGTTGGGAGGCACAATCAATAAGGGGAAAGAAAATACAGTGTCCGTTCTTCGTAAGGGGGAGGAGCTTTCTTTCACCGTAATACCAGACAAGGAAGGGCATGTCGGTTTTTCGATTTCCGATGAAAAATACATCAAAGAGGTGAATACGGTAAAATATTCTCCGTTGGTAGCACCGCTAAAGGCGGCCAAAGAAGTCGGACGTCTTTCAATACTGACGGTTCAAATGTTCGGAAAAGTGATCGTGAGCATCATCAGCAAATTTGCCGTACCGGAAGGGGTCGCGGGGCCGATAGGTATCGCGCATATGACTTACAGTTTTGTGCAACAGGGATTCATGGCAGTACTACAATTCACCGCGCTGATTTCAATCTCGCTGGGTGTCATCAACATCATGCCTTTTCCGGCACTCGATGGAGGTCGTTTACTCTTTATTATTTTTGAAATTGTTTTGCGTCGGAACCCCAACGCGAAGTGGGAAGGGATTATCCATACCATTGGATTCGCTTTGTTGATGGCTTTAATTTTGATCGTGACTTGGAATGATATTCTGACTTTAATTAAATAAAATGATAAGCGGAAGGTTTCGTCAACAGAATCCGTTTTGCAAAATCCTGAAGATCGATTACTATAAAGCCCCCCGCGATTCGAAATAAAAATAAATAGAGAGCAAAGTGGTGATTCAGTTCCTTGATGCTTTTATTCTTTTAACTTTTTTGATGACAATGAATCTCAAAGACTTATGGACTGGAATCATAAATGAATTAAGCAATGAAACTGAGCGTATTAAACTCATCACATGGTTTAAAAACACAGTCATTTTATCTGTCGAAAATGGGATCATAACGGTTGGTCTTCCATTGCCGTTCTTTTTGAATTGGCATTCGGTTCACTTCGCTAAAATGACGCTCGAGGCGGCCAAAAAGCTTGATCCAACCATCCGTCAAATCGCTTACGAGGTTGATTTAACACTTGGCGATAGCGACCCAAGAGCCATTGATCTCGCCAAGCATTTTCCGGAAAAAAATCTGGCACGCAAAGTGCCGAAAAAAAATGAAGTAAAATTTGTGGGAGGGGTGGTTTCTAAAATACTCAATCCCCAGTACACGCTGGAAAACTTTGTCATCGCTCCGGAA
>Ga0210006_1002131_pt1 | contig 13234 bp, 6 predicted proteins | sample CryGey02umfilter_2_FD_185452 | JGI IMG/M metagenome (GOLD analysis project Ga0210006, IMG submission 185452) | Groundwater microbial communities from aquifer in Utah, USA - Crystal Geyser 4/10/14 0.2 um filter (SPAdes) (version 3) | ecosystem: Environmental > Aquatic > Deep subsurface >... | reverse complement strand
CTGGACCCACTGATCGTGTATTAGCAAAGTCATTCAATTTTGATGTTTTTAACAATATGTACCTTACTGGGATTTTTACTGGAACAGCAGATTTTGATCCTAATGCAGGAATTTTTAATTTAACTTCACCAAGTGGAAGTACACTGAGTTTATATGTAGTTAAGCTAAGTCCAATAGGGATCTTATTATGGGCAAAAGCGGTTCACGTCATTCCTGGTCTTATTGATGGTGTATATGATGGAGTCAGTTCGGTTAGTGATTGTGGTGTATTAGTAACAGGCATTTTTGTTGGAACAGCTGATTTTGACCCTAGTATTGGAGTGTTTAATCTACCCCCTGGTATTTTCACTCCTTATATATTACAGTTAGATCCTAATGGAAACTTTATTTATGCCATTAAGCCTAATGTAACTTTTAAAAGTCCTTTAGATATAGATGCTTTTGGGAATATGTACGGTATTGGAACATTTTCGAACACTCAAGATTTTGACCTTAATCCTAATGCTGTTTTTAATTTAACTGCCCCCGTAGAAGGGAATGCTACTTTTGTTACGAAGCTACTTCCTTTTCCTTGGGCTCCATCAGTAATTTCTCCATTGTCAGCATGCTTAAATAGTACTGATACTATATCCGCATCTACTGTTTTGGGTAGCTCACTTTCATGGTATTCTGAAGTAACTGGGGGTACATTTTTAGGGACTGGCAATTCACTTATTACCCCTGTTTTAACCGATACCACTACTTTTTATGTTCAAGACAGTACGTGCCAAGCTGGACCACGAGATTCAATAACCGTTAATACCATTTCGTGTATTCCGTTGCCAATTACCTTATTGAGTTTTAATGCTTATTTGCACAATGAAGCTGTACAAACCGAATGGGTTACAACAACAGAAATTAATAACGATTATTTTACCATAGAAAGGAGTACTGATGCCATTCATTTCGATCCCATAGGAACAAAAAAAGGAGCAGGAAACAGCAATGCAATGTTAAATTACGAATTCCTTGACCAACTTTCTACTTTTAACTTTTCACTTTCTACTGTGTTATACTACCGCCTTAAACAAACTGATTTTAATGGAAATTACGAATATTTTGATGTGAAAGCAGTTTATATTGAAAAAAATACGTCTTTAGATTACTTGGAAGTATATCCCAACCCTACAACAGGAGAATTTTTTATTAGTTGGAACGACAAACTAACCAATGAAATAGTTATACAACTTACCGATAATTTAGGAAAAGAAATATACACAACATTCATCACACAAGAAAATCGAATACAACTGAAAATGAACAATGAGTTGCCAAAAGGAATTTATTTTTTAAACATACAAACCAATCAAACAACTGTTGTAAAAAAAATAATTAAAAACTAAAAAAATGAAAACTTTTAACTTGATAAACTTTCTACTTTCAACTGTTATATTAACTTTCTACTTTCTACTTTTAACTTTTAACTGTGCTGCTCAATTGGATACCATTCATTTAATTCCTCCACTACACGCTGAAGAGCCTGTTACTTTTGGTAGTCCCCCAATTGATGACCATTATATTTATTTATCAACCCCTATTACCACTCCTTTTATCGTTACTATTAAAGATGGAAGTGGGGCAATATTAGCTACCCCTTCAATTAGTAAAAATAACCCATTTGTATATTTTGTTGGGAATGGTCAAACATCAGGTTCTCCTTTATTTGTTAGGAGAGACTCGCTAAACTTAGTATTAAAAAATAAAGGAATTAAACTAAGGGCTTCTCAACCATTTTTTGCTAATCTAAGAGTAAAAGGAGGAGGTGTTTTTCAAGCTGATTGGGCAACAGCAAAAGGATTTAATGCGTTAGGATTAGAATTTAGACTCGGAGGATTTCCTCAATTTGTACTCGGCTCAAATGCAGGAAATCCTAGAAATTTTGTTGCTGGGATAATGGCAACAGAAGACTCAACAACAATTACAATAAGCGATATTAATCCAGGTGTTTTATTTTCAGGTGTTCCTAATATAAGTCCTGTTTTTCCCATAACCATTCAACTTAACAAAGGGAACACCTATATTATATCTGGAAGGACAATGGTCGGAAGTCCTACTGCAAATTTAGATGGATTTATAGGTGGTTTAATTCAAGCTAATAAGCCTATTGCATTGAATAATGGAAATATGAATGGTACTATTCATCCCACAAATACTAACAACCAAGACATTGGTATAGATTTATCAATACCTGTCGAAAGGTTAGGTAAAGAGTATATTTTGGTAGAAGGCAATGGGAACACCGTTGTGGAGAGACCTATTATTATAGCACACAAAGACAGCACCAAAATATTTGTAAATGGCTCATCCACGCCTATCTCTATAATTAATGCAGGAGATTATTTTTTAATACCTAACATTAATTATCAAGGAATTAATCATCACAATATGTTTGTAAGAACATCTCAGCCTGTTTATATGTATCAAGCATTGGCGGCTACTAATGGACCTAGTAACAATGATGGTGGACTGGTGTTAATTCCTCCTTTTAATTGTTTTTTACCTGATAGCATTGATGAAATTCCTTTTATTGATTCGATTGGAAATACAGCTTATTCTACAATATTATTAATAATTACAGAACTGGGTGCTACTGTTCAAGTAAATGGAGTTCCGCAATCAAACCCTGAGCCAGTGTTAGGTACAAATATGCAAACTTATAAAACGACTACATTTACAGGTAATGTAAAAATTACTTCAACTTCAGGGGTTACCGTTTCAGTTTTAGGTAATGCTTCTCCTGCTGGATATGCTGGTTATTTTTCAGGTTTTTCCTCAATACCTCTTGCTAGTGATTTTACTTATACGGACACGTGTTTTTCTAGTCCAACATCCTTTAATGCTAATTTTGATGTACAATTCCCTTCTGATTCCATTATTTGGAATTTTGGAAACCCAGCGTCCGGAAGCAACAATTTTGCTAATACTAATAATCCTACACATATTTTTACCTCTCCTGGAACTTATACCATTCAAATGATAGTATTTAGGTGTCAAAATGATACGATTACTAAACAAATAACAATACTACCAACAGCCACTTTTACTCAAAACCCAGTTATTTGCCAAGGAGACAGCATAATTATAAACGGAAATGTTTACACCACTATAGGAAACTTTATAGACACACTCACCACAGCCAACGGTTGCGACAGCATAGTTACCACTAATCTCACCGTGAACCCTGCTATATCTATTGTGCAGAATTTCAATGAATGTCAAGGATTTTCAGTAATCGTAGGAAGTAATATTTACAACACCACTGGAAACTTTATAGATACACTCACAGCCACATCAGGTTGCGATAGCATAGTTACCACCAACCTAACTATAACCACACCAATAGTAACTAACCAAGCATTTAATGAATGTCAAGGGTTTTCTGTAACCGTAGGAACAAATACCTACACTACCTCAGGTATTTATACAGATGTGATGAATGGTTGTGATACAGTAATCACTGACTTAACCATAAATCCACCACCCACACTTACCCTCATTAAAGTCGATGACAATTGTGGGGGAAATACTGGAAGTATCACAGCCTTGGTAACGACAACCAATCCTCCAGTAACTTATAATTGGAATACTGGAGATAACGATTCCGTAATTAGTAATTTACCAGTAGGAACTTATAATTTAACAATCAATGACGCATCAGGTTGTGTAAATTCAGATACCATAAATGTATTGGATTTAGAAATAGAGTGTGATTTTTTTATTTTCATACCTAATGTATTTACCCCAAATGGAGATGGACAGAATGACGAATTTTTAATCCATTTAAAAGGATTAAAAATTATCAATTTAGAAATTTACAACCGATGGGGATTAAAACTTTTTGAAACATCTGACATAAGTCAAGGATGGGATGGACGAACAAATTCAGGAAGTGAAGTATCTGATGGTACTTATTTTTATATCTTGAACTATAAAAATAATGATAAAAGACAAGTTGAAAATGGTACACTAACATTACTTAGATAAGTGAAAAAAGGTTATAATATGAAATAAGCCATGAGCAAAATGTTCACCAACAACGATGAATATTCTATCCCGAGTACTCAGGATGACCGATTTAACAAAATAAAAAACACATATGAAAAAAATCATATCTTTAATTTTAAGTTTAATTACAACTCATGGGGTATTTTCTCAATGTACTAACTTAGTTCAAAATGGTAACTTTGAATCCATGTCAAGTTGTCCTAGCAACATGACTCAAATTACATTGGCTGTACCTTGGGATAGAATAATACCTTTAGCTGGATTGACTGCCACACCTGATTATTTTAATATGTGTGCAGGATCTTTGGTAAGTGTGCCAACTAATAATATGGGATACCAATTTGCTTATTCAGGAAGTGGGTATGCAGGAGTAATAACTTATATGGGGCTAAGTGCCTTTGGCACTCTTCCACCTGATCCAGACTATAGAGAATATATGCAACAAATGCTCAGTACACCTATGATTCCAGGAGAGACTTATCAAGTATCTTTTTGGGTAAGTCTAAGCGATAAGTCACGTTTTGCAGCAGATGGAATAGGTGCTTTATTTACGACAGCTCTTCCTTCACCACCTGATTTTAATGTTATATCTTTTCCTACTCCTCAAGTTAATAACCCCATGGGAAACATTTTAACAGATACAATTGGTTGGACTCAAATAAACCAAAGTTTCGTTGCAACACAACCCTACCAATTCATTATAATTGGAAATTTTAAGAATATGGCATCAACACAGGCTGTTATTAACGACCCTTATATAGGTGCTCCACCTTCTGCTTATTACTATATTGATGATGTTTCTGTAGAGTGTATAAGTTGTAATTCACAAAATGATATAGACTCTCTTGTTACTTGTGATAGCTTAACTTGGATAGATGGAATTAACTACTCCGCAAGTACATCTACCCCAACTTTTACCATAGTGGGTGGAGCAGCGAATGGTTGCGATAGTGTGGTAACTTTAAACTTAACCATCAACACTACCGCCACAGGTACAGATGTACAAACCGTTTGTAATTCATTCACATGGATAGATGGTATTACCTACACTACCAGTACCAACACACCAACTTTTACTCTTGTTGGCGGAGCAGTATCAGGTTGCGATAGTGTGGTAACTTTAAATTTAACCATCAATACTTTTGTATCAGGCAATGCCAACGCTATCATCTGCCAAGGTGATAGTATGTTGTTAGGCGGAGCCTTTCAAACCACCGCAGGCAATTACAATGATACTATTGTTGGCGGAGCATCCAACGGTTGCGACAGCATAGTTACCACTAATCTCACCGTGAACCCTGCTATATCTTTTGTGCAGAATTTTAATGAATGTCAAGGATTTTCAGTAATCGTAGGAAGTAATATGTACAACACTACTGGAAACTTTGTTGATACACTTGTATCAGCAAGTGGTTGCGATAGTGTGGTTACTACCAATTTAACCATTAATTCTTCTAGTACTTTTACACAAAACTTTAACGAGTGTCAAGGATTTTCAGTAATCGTAGGAAGTAATATGTACAACACTACTGGAAACTTTGTTGATACACTTGTATCAGCAAGTGGTTGTGATAGCATCGTTACTACTAATTTAACCGTAAATCCAACAGCTACATTTACTCAAAACCCAGTTATTTGCCAAGGCGATAGTGTAGTGATAAACGGAAACAGTTATACCACCACAGGCAATTACAATGATACGCTTTTGGGCGGAGCAGCCAACGGGTGCGATAGCATCGTTACTACCAATTTAACCGTAAATCCAACAGCTACCAGCAACACCAACGCCACCATCTGCCAAGGCAATAGCATCTTCTTAGGCGGAGCATTTCAAACCACTGCAGGCAATTACAATGATACTATTGTTGGCGGTGGTGCCAACGGTTGTGACAGCATCATAACCACCACACTAACCATAAATCCAAGTGCATCATCAAATCAAAACCCAATAATTTGCCAGGGGCAACCCTTTACTTTACCAAGTGGAATAATAGTAACCACCACAGGAGTTTTTATAGATACATTGCAAAATGCAGCAGCCAACGGTTGCGATAGCATAGTTATCACTAATCTCACCGTGAACCCTGCGGTTTCTTTTGTACAGAATTTTAACGAGTGTCAAGGGTTTTCGGTAACGGTTGGAACAAACAATTACACCACCACAGGAAATTTTATAGACACACTCACAGCCACATCAGGTTGCGATAGCATAGTTACCACCAACCTAACTATAACCACACCAATAGTAACTAACCAAGCATTTAATGAATGTCAAGGGTTTTCTGTAACCGTAGGAACAAATGTATATACCACCACAGGCGTTTTTGTGGATATACTCAACGGTTGCGATACCGTAATTACCAATTTAACCATTAACCCTGCACCTACGCTTACCCTCATCAAAGCTGATGACAATTGTGGAGAAAACATTGGAGAAGTAACTGCCATGGCTACTTCTAACAATCCACCCATTACCTACAACTGGAACATTGGCAGCAACGATTCTATTATTAGTAATTTACCAGCAGGAACTTATAACATAATAATTAGTGATGCTTCAGGTTGTTCAAATGCCGATACCATAACCGTATTAGAAACGCAAATAGAATGTGATTTCTTTGTGTATGTCCCCAATGTATTTACCCCAAATGGAGATGGCAGTAACGATGTGTTTTTTGTAAATGGAAAAGGAATAACAGGCTTATCGGTAAAAATTTACAACCGTTGGGGTAATAAAGTGTTTGAAAGTAGTGATATCAATCAAGGATGGGATGGAAAACACAATGGTGCAGACCAAAATACAGCCGTTTTTGTATATGTATTAGAAGCAAACTTTGAAAATGGAAAAACAGTTACTGAAAGTGGCAATGTGAGTTTGGTGAGGTGATGGGTGATTTACAATTGACGAATGACGATTTAAGAAATGTTGAATTTTAAATATTAAGTGGTGAATAGAAAACTTTATAAACTTTAAACTAAAAATATGAAAACTTCACAAACTTTTAATTTTAAGCACTTTACAAACTTTTTACTTTTAACTGTGCTAACTTTGAGTTGTGTAGCTCAAGAACCTACCCTTGCCCAAGCCGAGAAATGGCTGAGTACTGCAAATGAAAAAGGTTTTTTAGAGAACAAAGGGCAGATGATGGACAACGAAGGTAAACCTGTGCCACAAGTTCTTTTTAAAACCGAAGCCCCTGATTTAAATATTTGGGTAACCAAAAGTGGACTAATCATACAAACCTTACGTTTACGAAAAGAACCCATTCCTGAAAACGAACTTAGCGAGTGGGAAAAAGAAGAAGTAAAACGCACTGGTAAAGCAAAAACCAAAAAATATTTTGACTGGGAAAGAGTGGACATTGAACTCAAAGGAGCAACCATCAATAAGGAAAATATCCTCAAAGAGAACCCTTTGCAAGGACATGAAAATTACTTCTACCCCACTTGCCCTGATGGTATTTATGGAGTAGGAGCGTATGAAAAGATAACGATTAAAAATGTTTATTCAGGTATTGACTGGGTGTTGTATAGAAATAAGGATAAAGGCTTTAAATATGATTTTGTAGTACACCCTGAAGCCGATTACCAACAAATAGAACTTATTTACAAAAGCAAAACCCCCATTAACATTAATGAACAAGGCGAGTTAGAGATGCTGACCATTTACGGCAATGTAAAAGAAAACAAACCAGTAAGTTTTTATGAAACCCAAGAAATAAACACTCGCTTTAGCCAAAACTACCAAAAACCTACCACAATAAACGGAGATAATGGCTATGAAACCAGTATTTCTTTTCACTTAGCTACATCTCCCCTCCCTTCGAGAGGGGTTGGGAGTGAGCTTCTTGTTATCGACCCCCAACTCACTTGGGCTACCTTTTATGGTGGGAATGGTGCTGATGGACCTATGAGCATAGATTGCGATGGGAGCGGGAACGTGTTTGTAACTGGCTATACCTCTTCAAGCGATTTTCCCACCCTGAATCCTGGGGGCGGGGCTTATTTTCAAGGGACCAATGGGGGTGTATTTTCTCCTAATGATGCCTTTATCCTGAAATTTACCAATACTGGAACGCTTTTATGGGCGACCTATTACGGGGGAAGCGGAGAGGAATGGAGCAATTCCATTACTACCGATGGCAACGGGAACGTGTTTGTAACGGGCTATACCACTTCAAGCGATTTCCCCACCCTGAATCCTTTGGGTGGGGCTTATTTTCAAGGAACTTTTGGAGGAGGATCTAATTTTGGTGATGCCTTTATCCTAAAATTTACCAATACTGGAGTGCCTTTATGGGCGACCTATTATGGAGGAAGCGGAAATGATGCGGGCAATTCCATTACTGCTGATGGCAGCGGTAACGTGTTTGTAACTGGTTCTACTAGTTCAATCAATTTTCCCACCATGAACCCTAGTGGTGGGGCTTATTTTCAAGGGGCTTTTGGGGGGGGAGGAGTTAATTTTGGTGATGCCTTTATTCTTAAATTTACCAATATTGGAACGCTTTTATGGGCGACCTATTATGGGGGAAACGGAGGTGAGCAGGGCTTTTCCATTACTGCCGATGGCAGCGGGAATGTGTTTGTGACAGGCCGTACCACTTCAAGCGATTTTCCCACCCTGAATCCTGGGGGCGGGGCTTATTTTCAAGGGACTTATGGGGGGGGAGGTAATGATGCCTTTATTCTGAAATTTTCCAATACTGGAGTGCGTTTATGGGCAACCTATTATGGGGGAAGTGGGGATGATTTAGGCTATTCCATTACTGCCGATGGCAGCGGGAATGTGTTTGTGACGGGTCGTACCTATTCAAACAATTTATCCACCCTGAATCCTGGGGGAGGGGCTTATTTTCAAGGGGCTTTTGGTGGAGGTAGTGATGCTTTTATCCTGAAATTCACCAACACTGGAGTGCGTTTATGGGCAACCTATTATGGGGGAATCGGAACTGATTTCTTTAGTTCATACGATAATTTGGAGACGGATAATTGCGGGAACATATATATAAGTTTTGTTATAAGCAGTGCTTCTGGGCTTACCCTCCAGTCGCCCTGCGATGCAGGAGGATATTTTGATAATACATATAATGGAGTTAAAGATATTATTCTGCTTTCTTTCAACAACACAGGCGTTTTGTTATGGGGCACTTTTATTGGGGGAGATGGATCGGATTTCAGAAGCCCTTTAGCCATAGATGTCAATAATAATGTATTTCTTTCAGGGGAATGGACACAGGTAACTAATAACGCCACCTATCCCCTTACCAATCCAGGCGGAGGGGCTTATTATGATGGCACTTTTAATGGAGGTGGTGATGATGCGTTTATGATGAAGTTTGAAACTAATTCTCCTTCTCATACCCTTGTGGCTACCAATGAAACTTCATGCGGTACAAATGATGGAACTGCAACTTTCTCAGTAAGTGGTTTATGTCCACCTATAGACTATATATGGAGTAATGGTAGTCAGACTTTAGCTTCTACTGATACTTTTAGTATAATTAACAATCTTCCTCCAGGTTTATATACGATAACTGCTTACTCAGGATGCGATTCAATTATAGATAGCGTGCAAGTTAATACTAGTTTATCTGTATCAATGATTACTCAAAATATTTCTATTTGCCAAGGCGATAGCGTTGTGATAAACGGAAACAGTTATACCGCTACAGGAAACTACAACGATACTATTGTTGGAGGAGCAGCCAACGGTTGTGATAGCATCGTTACTACTAATTTAACCGTAAATCCAACAGCTACATTTACTCAAAACCCAGTTATTTGCCAAGGCGATAGTGTAGTGATAAACGGAAACAGTTATACCACCACAGGCAATTACAATGATACGCTTTTGGGCGGAGCAGCCAACGGGTGCGATAGCATCGTTACTACCAATTTAACCGTAAATCCAACAGCTACCAGCAACACCAACGCCACCATCTGCCAAGGCAATAGCATCTTCTTAGGCGGAGCATTTCAAACCACTGCAGGCAATTACAATGATACTATTGTTGGCGGTGGTGCCAACGGTTGTGACAGCATCATAACCACCACACTAACCATAAATCCAAGTGCATCATCAAATCAAAACCCAATAATTTGCCAGGGGCAACCCTTTACTTTACCAAGTGGAATAATAGTAACCACCACAGGAGTTTTTATAGATACATTGCAAAATGCAGCAGCCAACGGTTGCGATAGCATAGTTATCACTAATCTCACCGTGAACCCTGCGGTTTCTTTTGTACAGAATTTTAACGAGTGTCAAGGGTTTTCGGTAACGGTTGGAACAAACAATTACACCACCACAGGAAATTTTATAGACACACTCACAGCCACATCAGGTTGCGATAGCATAGTTACCACCAACCTAACTATAACCACACCAATAGTAACTAACCAAGCATTTAATGAATGTCAAGGGTTTTCTGTAACCGTAGGAACAAATGTATATACCACCACAGGCGTTTTTGTGGATATACTCAACGGTTGCGATACCGTAATTACCAATTTAACCATTAACCCTGCACCTACGCTTACCCTCATCAAAGCTGATGACAATTGTGGAGAAAACATTGGAGAAGTAACTGCCATGGCTACTTCTAACAATCCACCCATTACCTACAACTGGAACATTGGCAGCAACGATTCTATTATTAGTAATTTACCAGCAGGAACTTATAACATAATAATTAGTGATGCTTCAGGTTGTTCAAATGCCGATACCATAACCGTATTAGAAACGCAAATAGAATGTGATTTCTTTGTGTATGTCCCCAATGTATTTACCCCAAATGGAGATGGCAGTAACGATGTGTTTTTTGTAAATGGAAAAGGAATAACAGGCTTATCGGTAAAAATTTACAACCGTTGGGGTAATAAAGTGTTTGAAATAAATAACCTAAACGAAAGTTGGGACGGTACCTACAAAGGTTCAGACCAAAACACAGCAGTTTTCGTCTATGTATTAGAAGCAAACTTTGAAAACGGAAAAACAGTTACCGAGAGTGGTAATGTGAGCTTGGTGAGGTGATGGGTGATTTACAATTGACCAATTACGATTTTGTTGTCATACTGAACAAAATTTTACTTTCGCTGTAGGCGAAATGTAAAATGAAGTGATGTATCTTTTTGATTGACGAATTACAATAACTAAGGAAACTTTTTATAAATATCTTTACGATGCAGACATCTTTCAAAATAAACAGTAGCGTTCTCCAATCGAAAACCTATTCGATAAGTACCTATTTTTATTCTATAATAATTGGGGTATCATTGAAGTCGCTTAATATTTTTTATAGATACTATAGTAGTGGCTTTATCAAACGATTTAATAACACTTACTATTTTAAGCAACAGTTTTTGATCATTTATTTTGTCCGTATCTTTTTCAAAGCTTTTATCAATTTTAACTATCATTTATTTTTGAGTTTCGACAAATACTTTTCTGTTTCCACAAAACGATTAGTTCTTCCTTCTTTCATTGCTTCAGCGAGACCAATATCCTCTAATTCTTCTAATGATATTTTTCTAATACCTATTCCTAGTTTTTTAGCCAATGCAACAAGTATTTCTATCGTAGATTTTGATTCTGAAGTAAAAATTACACCTTCCATAATTAAAATTTATAGACCAAAATTACGAAATAAACATAAATGAATCATACAAAAATTTAAAATATAAAACCATGAGAAAGACAACACTAAAAACATTAATAGTAGTAGTTAAATTGCAATTTATAATCTGCAATTTGCAATTATCCGCCCAAGACATTCATTTCTCTCAATTTACAATGACTCCCTTGCTTTTAGACCCATCGCAAGCGGGTAAAGGAAATGATCAACGAGCTATTATTAATTACCGAAATCAATGGAGTAGTGTAGCATCTCCTTTTAAAACGTATGGTTTTTCTTATGATACACACTTTAATAAAAAACAAAAAAAAGACAATTTTTTTGGCACAGCAATTTCCGTATATTCCGACAAAGCAGGAGATATTGATTTGGGACTAACTATTCTAAATTTATCCTTAGCCTACCATATCAAACTTAATCAAGAAAGTTTTCTTTCCGCAGGACTGCAAGGTGGGTTTATGCAAAGTAGTTTAAGTGATGCTAATTTACGTTTCCAAAGTCAATTTGATGGCGAAGGGCATAATGGTACGCTAAATTCAGGAGAAAATTTTGCTAACACTTCTTTTTTTGAACCCGATTTTGCTCTAGGAGTTAGTTATTATTACGCTAGTAATGGAATGTCTGCAAAAGTAATTAGTAACAACGGTTTTGATGGTCAAAAAGTGAATGTAGGAGTTGCTATTCACCATGTGGCAAGTCCAAATTTTTCATTTTTAGAAGAAAATACCGATAATCTGAACTTTAGATATGTGCTGCATACGAACACCTCTTTTGGAATTGGAGGAATAAATATGGCAATACAGCCTTCAGGTTTTATAGCCTATCAACAAAAAGCGACAGATATTCTGTTGGGGAGTTATTTCAGGTATAATTTAAAAGAAAAATCGAAATATTCTCACTTTTCAAACGGAGCAGCACTCAGTTTAGGTATTCATTATCGTTTTGGTGATGCGTTTATTCCGTCTTTTTTATTAGAAATGGGCTCATTTGCTTTTGGAGTAAGCTATGATATGAATGTGTCAGGATTATCGGCTGCTTCCAATGGACAAGGAGGTTATGAATTGAGTATTCGTTATGTTTCTCCTAATCCTTTTGGAACTAAGAAAACGAGTGCTAGGTTTTTTTAACAGAAATTAACCTGAAAATTAGGTGCGTTTGAAGTACTTTTGTTATTTAAAAATAACAAAATAATGCAAACAGCTCAACTCTTAGAAAAAGCTTTACGTTCTGAATTTTTAACTGCCGAAGAAGGCATTTTTCTTTTTCAACATGCTCCAACAGCAGAATTAATGTTGGTAGCCAACGAATTGCGTAAAGAAAAGAAAAACAACTCCAACAAAGTTACTTGGATAATAGACCGAAACCTAAATACCACCAATGTTTGCATTGCTAACTGCAAATTTTGTAATTTTTATAGAATTCCAGGACATGCAGAAGCCTACATCACTTCCATAGATGAGTATAAGGTTAAAATTGAAGAAACCATACGCTATGGTGGAGAACAATTACTACTGCAAGGAGGGCACCACCCAGAGTTAGGATTAAAATTTTAC
>Ga0210006_1002126_pt1 | contig 13251 bp, 12 predicted proteins | sample CryGey02umfilter_2_FD_185452 | JGI IMG/M metagenome (GOLD analysis project Ga0210006, IMG submission 185452) | Groundwater microbial communities from aquifer in Utah, USA - Crystal Geyser 4/10/14 0.2 um filter (SPAdes) (version 3) | ecosystem: Environmental > Aquatic > Deep subsurface >... | reverse complement strand
CATATCTGCAACTTCTCGTGCTACATCAGTCCCAACCTTGCCCATCGCCACCCCAACATTCGCCTGTTTGAGTGCAACTGCATCATTTACCCCATCGCCGGTCACCGTTACGATCTCACCAAGTTTTTGATACAAGGAAACAATTCGACTCTTGTGGAGTGGCGTCGTTCGAGCAAATATTCGCGTATGAGGAAGAATTTTGAGAAGTTTCTCATCTGAATAGAGATCGATCTGTTTCCCCGTAATGATCGCATCACCTTTTTTTACTAATCCGATGCTCGTTCCCACACTTTCTGCGGTCTTTTCATTGTCCCCCGTAATCATAACTACTTTGATTCCCGCATTTGCTGCGCGTTCAAGTGCGCGCATAACTTCTTTTCTTGGTGGATCATGAAGTGCGCTCATTCCTAAAAATATGAGTCCATCTTTTTGTAACGATCCATTTTGTTCATACTCCGGCTGCTCCTCTTTTTGGAGTGTTTGAAACATACTCTGGTGATGTTCGTTTTCTTGATATGCAAATGCAAGAACGCGAAGTCCGTGTTCTGACCATTTCTCAAGCGCTTTACCAACCGATTCTCGCCGCTCATCGGTCAACTTTACTACTGATCCATCAATCAGAATATGAGATGAAATATGAAGAATTGATTCAGGAGCGCCTTTTGCAAATACATATTCTGGTCCATTTTTTTCTTTTTTCTTTACGAGTACACTCATCCGTTTTCTTATTGAATCAAAGGAGATTTCATCAACAAGTTCCCAAGAATCTCGAACCTCATGTTCATTGATTTTTTTCTCTCGCGCAAGCTTAAGGAGTGCTCCTTCGGTGGGATCTCCTAATACCTCTATCCCTCCATGGGTGTCAACAAGCGATGCGGTTGAACAGAGTATTCCATTGGTCAAAAGGAGATGTTCTGCGCGACTCGTGATCGTTTGATGAGGATCAGTACTGTGCATATGTCCGTCTATCCAGAGTTCTTTGACACTCATAACATTTTCCGTAAGTGTTCCCGTTTTGTCGGTTGCAATAAGTGTGGTATTTCCCAGAGCCTCGATCGCAGCAAGCTTTCGAATAATAGCATTTCGTTTTGCCATATGCTTGACCCCAATTGAAAGAATGACCGTCATAACGGCAGGAAGACTCTCCGGGACCACGGCAACGGCAAGGGAGATTGCCAGAAGAAATGAAGGAAATGTACCATTTCCTTGCAGTGCTGAAAGAACAAAAACGACCAGAGAAATTATTATTCCCGCTAGTCCAACAATCTCGGTAAGATGCGCAAGTTTTTTTTGCAGTGGTGTCTGAAAATGTTCAACGGTTGATAGTTCGGCGGCAATCAACCCAAATTTTGTTTTCATACCAATCTGTGTGACAATAGCTTGTGCTCGTCCTTTGGAAACAATGGTACCCATGTACATCATGTCATCTTTATTTTTCACGACCGGAAAAGATTCGCCAGTGAGAGATGCTTCATTCATTTCAAGATTATGAGCCTCGATGATTTTTGCATCAGCCGGAACCTTTACACCTTCTTCAACTATGATAAGGTCTCCTGGTACCAGATGTTTACTATCAATCTCTTGCTCTTTTCCATCACGAATAACTCTGATTGAACTTACTGACAATTGATTGAGTGCCGCAACTGCCTGCTCTGCCTTAAGCTCTTGAAACATGCCAAACCCCGCATTGATTAGGATAATGATCAAAATCAATGAACCATCAAGAATTTCTCCAATCGCAAACGATAAAATCGCCGCAATCAAAAGAAGAATAATCAGAAAGCTTGAAATCTGCGCAATAAATTTTTTTACCCACGAAATCCTCCGCGTATTTTTTATGACATTTCGTCCGTATTCTTTCTGGAGCTTATGCGCTTCAACGCTCGTAATTCCTTTGGACATTTGTATGAAATAAATCGTTAACCTGAATTATTTTGAGTGCTTGAGTTCTTTGTATGCCTTCATCATTATATTAAGAATGTCTTCTATCATCTCAAAAGCTTCGTCGTAGGTGATTCGTTTGAGATTGTGGGGATAATAATGAATAACCTGATTTCTTCCTTCTTTCCAGATATGCCACATCTCTTGAGCAAGATCATCGGTTGTGCGCTGTCGTATTTTTGCATAGATCGACTTTTCAGCAAGCCGGCCTACCATATGAGGAGATAAGTATTTTCCCACACGAAAATGATCTGAAATATAATCCATGTGCGGAATAAATCCAATATCCAAAAAAAGTTGTTTTAAATATCCCTCGTACGCTTTTGCATACGGGAACACTAGAAACGAATAATCTTTGAATCGATGTGGTTTGATAATATCAATGAGGTATTTTCCTTCTAAAATCAGATCTTTTTGCGTAACCGAAAGATACTGCCATATTTCATCTTTTTGAATCAAGGTAAGCATATATTCATCATATCACGTCACTTTCGGTAGCTCATCCCATCTGATAAAAGAGATATAGTAATTGGGATAATCCCTTTTACTATATCTCTTTTTCTTCATCTAGCATGAGAGGTCTTATCAACTCTGTTTCTTTTGTACATCTATCTTCATCAAGTTTATTATAGCCTTCAACAAACCTTCTATACGATTCTTCTGAATTTTTTTGTAGAGAAGCAAAATGACAAGATATGTCTTCGACTCTAAGCCAATTGGGCTGTTTCTTTTTTCCAATGAATACTGAGTAACTGGAATAGGGATACTGTTCTATTTGCATAAAAAGTGACGGATTAAGATGAATGTATCGACTCAGATGGAGATATTGCTCTTCTGTTTTTACGAATGCCGCTTTATAGGTTCCCTGCCATATTGTTCCCTCACGTTCGTATTTATTATTAAAATATGCAGAATACTGAGAACTCACCACATTTAAAAGCCTTGACATACCATCTCTGGAGATTTGTTTTACCAGAAGATGAAAATGATTTGGCATCAGACAATATGCATGGAGTTCAACCTTATTATACATTGGTTTATTGATTGCTACGAGAACAGATTCGCCATTGGGAAGGTATTTAATTTCTCTGAAATCAGGATCTAAGTATTTTTTTAGAATATAAAGAAATGTACGGTAGTCGTGCTCATCTAAAAATATTTGTTGCCGATTATGTCCTCGATTATAAGCGTGGTAACAAGCCCCTTCTGCCAGACGCTTAATTTGATTTTTATATGGCATATGCTATTATCTCATTAAATCATAACAATACTGATATATCAATACATATGTTTTTTAAGCTGGAAATTATCAGGGATTATCCCTAAAAAAGGGATAATCCCTTTTACTATATAGTCTTTCATCGTAGCATTCTTCCCTGTATACTGTATGCATATGCTCGATCGTATTGTCAGATCAAAGCATTTTCGCAGATTCGGCGAAATGCTTGTTCCCTTTCTTACCTGGACGATTATCCTGCTCCCCCTGTGGCTTTCTCCCTTTCATCCGGCAATCGTAGCATATTTTATCATTGCATTTGATCTTTATTTTCTTATTAAATCGGTAATTACTGCATATTATGCTACTTTATCATACTCACTGATTAGATCATTTCAAAATGCTTCGTTTGATAAGAATATCCAAACGATTGAAGAAGCAAAAGAGCTTCAACATTTTGTGATCATCCCAAACTACAAAGAGCCATTTTATAAGCTCGATGAAACAATTGAGGCCATAACAAAGAGTGACTATCCATACAAAACAATCCATTTAGTACTTGCATTTGAAAAACGCGAAAAAGAAGCACAAGAAAAAGAGCAAAAGTTAAGAAGTCGTTGGAGTGAATACTTCAAAGATATCATAAGTACCTATCATGTTCTGGTTGAGGGAGAGGTGCCAGGAAAAGCAAGTAACCAAACACATGCGGCGCGTATTGTTGAGAAGTACTGTATTGAACGAGGATTCAATTTCAAACAAACTCTTATCACGATTTGCGATGCAGATAGTATGCTTCCAAAGAACTTCTTCTCATACCTCGTATATGAATTTCTCAATGATCCTGAGCGAAACTTTCATTTCTATTGGGCTCCCGTCCTTTTATACAATAATTTTTGGCAACTTCCTTTTTTTGTACGAATGCAAGCAACATTATCATCAATACTGCGACTCGCGTTTTTATCCCAAAAAAACCAACTCATTCATATTTCCACCTATTCAACAAACCTTTGGATGCTCAAGGAAATTGATTACTGGGATGTTGATATCATCCCCGAAGATTGGCATGTGTATTACCAAGCATTTTTCAAGTTTGGAGAACGGGTCAAAACTCTTCCTTTATACACGATCGTGAATGGTGATGCAGTATATTCTGGAACAACCATCAAAACGTTTGCGAATCGATATGAACAAGAAAAACGGTGGGCATGGGGAGTTACTGATATTTCCTATTACTGGAACAATATGTTTATCGCTCCTCACATCCCCTGGAGTGTAAAAGCACGGCGATTTTTCTATCTAGTTGAAACCCACCTCTTGTGGCCAACATCTTTTTTTGTTCTCACGGTGAGTGGATGGATTCCTCCAATTGTTAATCCTACTTTTAAACGAACCGTTCTTGGATTTATTCTCCCCCGATTGACTGGCTTTATTCTGACCCTTGCGACGGCTATGCTCATTTTGTACATATACCTTGATTTCAAACTCAGACACGAACTCAAACAAAAAACCAGGATTGTAAACCTCCCCCTCTTCATGGTTCAGTGGTACCTCCTTCCCGTCGTATCACTCGTACTCTCCTCACTCCCCGCACTTGATGCACATACTCGATTGTTATTTGGTAAAAAAATCACGTATAAAGTGACTGAGAAAATCTGATAAGATTTTCTCAGGGAGCCTTGAGGCATCTGTCATCCTCGACTTGATCCCTGTCATTCCCGACCTGATCGGGAATCCATGTTTTTCTGGATCCCCGCGTTCGCGAGGATGACAATCGTTTTCGACGAGAGAGCATCGGGGAATTAAACCCTAATTAATATGATTAAATGAACGTAATGATGGAATATCTTTTCACTAAAACACCCCTTGCCTTCTTTGTACAAAACCTCTGGCGCGATGAAGCATTTACCTTCCTTTTATCCAAACAAAGTATTGGAGAAATTGTGCTAACTACTGCAGCAGATTTTAATCCACCACTTTTCTATATATTCATGCATTACTGGATGCTCATATTTGGATCGTCCGAGATAGCGATGCGAACGGTATCACTCTTGTTTTATGTTCTTACCATATTTATCATGTTTGAGATCATGGTATTGGTTTTCAAAATATCATTCAAACGAGCTCTTTTATATTTCATACTCATTATCGCAAATCCTGTTCTTCTCACCTATGCGTTTGAAGCACGAATGTATATGATGGCTGCATTTTTTGTAACACTATCGTATTTTGCTCTTTGGACCGGGAGAAAGAAACTCTTTATCTTCGCAATAGTTATGGCTCTGTATACCCATTATTTTACTCTTCTGGTATTTGCAGCTCAAGTTATCTCGGAAATCGTTCGTATTCTTATGTCTCATCATTGGCAAGCCTCATTTAAACAGCTTGATCTCACGATTTCAGGATTCAGAAAAAAACCATCTCAATATTTCCAACTCATTCGCTCATTGATCGTGTCTGACCTTGGATCCAAGCTGAGTATTATATTTATATGTTTGATCCCCTGGATACTCTTTCTTCTTGCATACCATGACTTTAGTAGCACCGTATTTTGGATTATCAAACCGCTTGGCCAAGATATTTGGTTTCTCCCCCTCGTTCTCTTTACGGGATACCAACGAGTGTTTGGGCAATATTATCACGATCAAGCTGGATATGCTTCGTTTCATGCATATCTAAATATTCTAATCTGGGGAGTACTTCTTCTTCCATGGATTGTATTGATGGGAAAAATAGTGCGTTCGATCATAATGAAGAAAACACGATTGATGTTGAAAACAGCAAAAAAGTATATCTCATTTAACTATCACCTCCCCCTTGTTCTCTGGGCGGTATTCCCCCCTGTGGTGCTGTATGTCATTTCTCAATATTCCACACCAGTCTACCACCCACGATATTTTATGTTCTCCGTTGTCGGAGGACTGTTATATATGATTCAAATAATCGAAACCGTTTTTCCTCCTCAGAAAAAAGTTATAAAGCTTCATCTCCATTTTTCGATACCACAAATCATTTCCCCGCTAGGATCGTTTATTGGGAAAAATCTATTGATGATTTTATCCGTCGTCATTTTACTTCTTTTCACAAACCAGTACAACAATTTGAATCTAAAATACAACGCAAAGCACACTATTTCACCAATGTTTCAAGAAATTAATCGCTCCATGAGAGCGGGAGATCGAGTATACCTTACTCGTGAGCTTGATTATTTCCTGGCAAAATATTATTTGAAAAGTGATGCGATTTATATTTTTGGAATTCCCTATGAGGACATTCATGCGTATGTTGGCAAGGTACTCATTCCCCCCAGTAGTATCATATCCTCCGGTATCCCAACATACCCCGCGCGCGCATTTTTTGTGTACTACGATCGATTTGTGGTTCGATCAGAGATGTAACGAAAGTATATAGTATATGGTATTTAGTATTTAGTAGCTATATATGATGAGCCAATACTATATACAACATACTATATACTATTATTCACTCCTCATTCTTTTCATAAATACCATTCCAGTAGCGGTGAATAATACCGCTCCAACAAAATACAAAACATACATAAATGGAAATACCAGATATGAAATATTTGAAATTTGTGTATGCACTGACGTTCCCATAGTTACCACCGCTTGAGCGGTAAATACACCGATGAGAGGCGCTTGAATGGTCGCGGTATTACTTCGACTTGATGACTTGCTACTCAACATAACTTTACTTGAGTCAGAAAGGAGATACGTCGGTACTAAATCAATTACTAATGAACCTGATTCAAATAATGTCGGACGTACAGAAATAGTACCTTTTGCTTGAAAATAATTCATACCAGTATTTGCAACGCTCAATACAATTGGAATGTCGGCGAAGCTATCAAAAACTCGATACTCCGTATTCCCCCAGACAATCGAATGATTCGACTGCACGCCGAATTGAGTGATATTCCCCGCTTGATTGAGCGATCCATCAGAACTGACACTCAAGTAAATGATTGATCCGACGCCGCCTTGTAAAAAAACAGTACTTGTATCCACAAATCCTTCATTTTGTTCGGTTTGACCGACAACCGCAAAATAATAATCACCATCTCTCATATTCTCGGGAACTTGAATTGCGATTTCATAAGAAATTGCCTCACTTGTATTCATGAAGAATGGTTCTTGAAGAGAGTGCAGTGAATTGTTGAGGTAAAACTGAATTTTTTCTGAATTGTCTGAGTAATGAGGAATAATTTCATATGACCCCTGAGAGTCTTTGACGGAGAGAGCATATATTTGAAGCTGCATCACCGAAGGATCACCGACATTTGTGAGAGTATATGGCAGAATCACCGTTTTCCCCGGCTTTGCCATCACTTCATGAGATTGGGGAGATTGAGAGAATGAGAATTGAGATGCATGAACTGTTTGCGGCACAAACAATGAACTCAAAACAATTATTAAGAATAAATATTTCATAAAGCTACTATATTAGATTGTAAAGTTTTGTTTGTCATCCTGAACTCGATTCAGGATCCATTCTGGATTCCTGCTTTCGCAGGAATGACAATAAATCATAAAGAATACTTCATACTAAATACTCCATACTTCTCTCAAAGTTCCGGCAGTGCAATCATTTGCACGACACCCTGAAAATTTCCCTCTGACTGATTTTTTGGCGTATGTACTTTCAGTTTCATTTCTAATGCGGATTTCGATAGGGCAAGTGGCGTTATCAAGCCCACTGACTCTCGGGAAAATGGCCGATAGGTCTTGCCGTTGTCAACAGAATACCCCCATCCATAGTTATCCTCTGATTTCCATGGTTTTGCAACACGCACCGAACATCCGTCATCGCAGCTTGTTGGCTCAATGGTTTGATCAGCCACTGAGTGAAATGATGATAGCAATCTGTTCAGTATCTGATATTGAGTTCCCTCATCTGATTTCACCTGCATTTCTATCGATTCAACAAATGATCCCCCCTCAGAAAGATCAGCAAACGAAACATCCGTACGATCTATATGAAAATAAAATTCGGTCGTTTTTTTATTTGTTGACAAAATTGAGTATCCTTTATTTTCAAGTTCTGTCAAATGTTCAGGAGGAATCTTGGATTTAAGTTGAGCTTCATCAGTGGCCTCAATTTGTTGCAGCTCAAGAAAATACTCTTGAGCATGGACAGATCCAACAAATAAATAGAACGCAAACGTCAAAATAAGAATCAATATATTAATATTCATATCATCAATAATAATGCGAGTGCAGATATCTATTTTCGTGCGATTCGGGTTAGGGGCCCCGCTTAAGCTACGAAAATATGGTATCAAGCGAGCATACTATAGTGTAGATATAGTATAACAATCTCTCAATGAAGAAAGAGCAGATCAGATGCTTTGAAGGTCCACCTGAAGTGATGGCGACATTGTTGTTTTGATATGAATCTTATTTATCTTCTTTATACCAACCGCATCAATAAAGCTCTTTGCATTCTCATGAACTTCCTGAGGCTTCAAAGAAATTTTACCGATCATCTGATGAATAAGCGGAAACTTTGATTCAGATTTCCAGCGAATCGATCCTTGTTGAAATTTCTCCGCAAGCTTTTCCGGCTCTGGTCCAATAGTTCCTGCTTTTGGGTTTGGCATCAATCCTTTTGGTCCGAGTATTTTTGCAAACTTTGCAAGTTTACTCATGTAAGAAGGATGAGAAATCAAAATATCAAACTCAATGACTCCTTTTTCAATCTGAGCAAGCACTGCATCGTCAACGATCGCAACTTTTACAGTGCGTCCGGTCCCATGAGGAAGCGTTACTTCTCCTCGCAAACCAGATTCAGTGATATTGAGGTGAAGTTCGATTGATTCATCAAATGATGCATAAGTCAACTTCTTGAGGAGGGTGATTGCTTCATTGAGTGGGTAAATCTTTCCAGATTCGACCTGTTTTTTTGCTTTCAGATATTTGCTTCCATGTTTTTTTGGCTCACGTTCGGTTTTTTTAGACATTTTCTTCTTTTTAGCTTTTTTCTCTTCATCTGAGCTTTCCTTGACATCTTCTGCCACTGAAGCTCCATCAACCGCTTCTTCTTTCATTTCCTGTGCCTTTTTTCGCGCCGCACGTTCTTTTGATTTTTTCTTTTGTTCTTCTTCAACATCTGTGTCTCCGATGATGCGTGTTCTGATTTTTCCCATATATTTTATTATTATTTAATTAATATGTACCTGTCATCCTCGCGCAGGCGGGGATCCAGTCTGGATTCCCGATCAGGTCGGGAATGACAATGATATCTATTACTCCGTCTCCACTCCCATACTGCGAGCAGTGCCCCGAACAATTTCTGAAGCAGCGGTGACTGAATCAGTATTCAAATCCTCAAGTTTTTCTTTGGCGATCTCTTCAATTTGTGCAAGAGTAAGCTTTCCCACCTTAACGGTATTTGGTTGTCCTGATCCTTTGTCAATTTTGAGTGCTTTTTTGATCATTGCAGCAATTGGTGGAAGTTTTGTGATAAAGCTGAAACTTCGATCTTCATACACCGTGATCACTGCCGGAATAATATTTCCTTTTTTATCTGCGGTTTTTGCATTATATTCCTTGATAAACTCCATGATTGGAATACCGTGTTGACCCAACGCTGGTCCAACTGGCGGCGCAGGAGTTGCCTCACCTGCCGCAAGATTAAGTTTAAAAGATGTTTTGACTACTTTTGCCATATTAAAGTTTTTTTACTTGTAAAAAGTCTAATTCTACTGGTGTTTCGCGATCAAAAATAGAAACCAATACGCGAAGTTTTCCTTTTTCATCATCAATCTCTTCAACAGAACCAAGAAAGTCCGCAAATGGTCCTTCGGTGATTTTGACTGCTTCTCCAACGGAAAACGCTGCTTTGAACTTTGGTTGTTCTTGCTGAACAAAGCGCATAATAGCACTTACTTCTTTGTCTGATATTGGGGTTGGTTTTGTCCCCGCGCCGATAAAACCGGTGACGCCTTCTGTCGTTCGAACGACAAGCCATGATTGGTCGTTCAAGGTCATTTGGACAAATATGTATCCGGGAAATACCTTTTCCTTCTGCATTGTTTTCTTTCCTTTTTTGATGACAACAACTTCACGAGTCGGAACAATAATGCCAAAAATTTTGTCTTCAACTCCCAAACTCTGAACTCTCTGCTCAAGGTTATTTTTGACTCTATTTTCATGTCCTGTTTGTGAATGAAGCACGTACCACTTACCTTTTGGCTGAATTGAATCTTCTTCTTTATTCTCCTCAGAAGATTTTTCCGCATCATCAGTTGCCTCTTCATTTGAATCTGACGTTTCTGGATCAGCTTGTACCGCTGTTTCCTCTACCGCTTCTTCAACTGCTTTTCCTTTTTTTGTTTTGTCTTTTTTCTTTGACATAATGGTATAGAATCAAAAATACGTGAATGGTTCTATTGCTAGATTATTAAATGGCTATATGAAACGCTCTATTTCGTGAGAAGTTCGAGCCCTTTCGCCAACAAGAAATCAATTATACCGATATAGAGGCCAATAATCAAGGAGATCATAATAACGATGATAGTCAATCGAATGGTATTCTCCCGTGTCGGCCAGGTAACTTTTTTGAGCTCGTTAAATAAATCAAATGCAAGTACCTTCGGTTTATTGTCTGCCATGACAGATAGTATACAACGTGCAACGTATAACGTGCAACGCAAATCGTATCATCTGATAGTTCATTCTTCTTGACACCCATTGTCATTCCCTTGAAAAAGGGAATCCATGTCTTATTTCTGGATCCCCGCTTTCGCGAGGATGACACTTTTGTGAATATAAACATACTTTTGACATAATAGTTATTTTATGTTATGTTTTTACATATACTTAAATGGAGTTTATTCAAAGAGTTTCTACCGACTCAATCATTCGATTCTTCAAGCTTCATCCTGTTGAAATCATTCTCATTTTTTTGGCTTCAATTATCACTATTTGGTCAACAATTCTACACCTTCAAAACCAAGATTCAAAACCAGCAGTATTATCGGCGAAAGCTCCAATTGTCACTCCTCAAAAGGAAATACCGATAAATACTTCTCCTCCAGAAATAAATACGATATTTGTCGAAGTATCGGGCGCGATAATTGAACCAGACGTATATGAAGTTTCTCCCGGAACGCGCCTTGGAGAGGTGATTGAGCGTGCAGGAGGACTTTCTGCCACGGCAGACGCGCTCTATGTCGCACGAAATTACAACCTTGCAAAATTTGTCGGTGATCAGGAAAAAATATATATCCCCTATACGTGGGATATCATTGATGGCATCTTTGTTGAACAAAAACGAATTCTTGAATATCTACAACCACTCTACTCGACAAACGCATCAAACCCCGTGACAGTTGCTGATGGAGCAAAAGCACCAAGCTCAGCACTCACCATTTCAATCAATGACGCCTCAAAAGAAGAGCTTGAGACACTTCCGGGCGTTGGTCCGGTCACCGCACAAAAAATGATTGATAGCCGACCGTACTTGAGCACAGATGAGCTCTTGACAAAGAAAGTCATGAACAATGCAACCTTTGAAAAAATAAAAAATAATATCAAACGGTGATCCATGGAAAGCTTTACGTCACTTATAAACTCATATTTCCCCGAGCCACACGCGTCGCTCATGAATGGCATTTTGCTCGGCCGTCCACTTTTTGTGACTAACACGTTTTATACCCAACTAAAAAACGTTGGTTTGATCCATATAGTAGTCCTTTCCGGTATGAACATCACTCTGCTGACCGCAATCATTATGAGTACGATCGTAAAATATATAGGCAGGAAAATAGCATCAATTCTCACGATCGTGATCATCATTGCATTTGTTCAGTTTGTTGGAGCGGAAGCCCCCGTTGTGCGCGCTGCCATAATGGGGATCCTTTCGCTCATCGGACTCCTCTATGGCAGGCGGACAATCGCACTCTACCTACTGTTTCTCTCCGGACTCATTATGGTCATCCTCAATTATGAATGGCTCACCAGCATCTCATTTCAACTCTCATTTTCTGCAACGCTGGGAATCATACTATTTGGATCTGGTGGAAAAAATGAAGAAGATGCCATTCCCGTGAAAACGGGAATCCAGATAAAAAAGAGATGGATCCCGGATCAAGTCCGGGATGACTTGTGGAAATATTTTATGGAGGAGTTAAGAATATCTCTTGCTGCCCAAGTCTTTACTTCGCCCATAATCTTTTGGTATTTTCGACAGATATCATTTATTTCACCAATCGCAAATATTCTTGTCGCATGGCTTATTGCCCCACTCATGATTCTCGGAATACTCACGATCGCGCTTGGTTTGGTATCTTGGCATTTGGGCTTTGTCATTTCTTGGCTAGTATATCCCCTACTGGAGTTTATTATCTGGGTGGTGGAGACTCTGGCGAAGGTGCCCTTTGGAAGTGTGCGAATATAAAATCCAAAATTCAAAATCCAAATGTCAAACAAATTCTAATATATAAATTTCAAAATCCAAATGTCAAATAACAAATATGACTTAATTGAACGAACATCACTATTTGGAGAGCAAATCATATTGTTTGTCAAGAAAATATCAGACACAACTACCAGTAAACCCATAAAAAATCAATTAGTACAATCTGGTACCAGTATAGGGGCAAACTATATGGAGGCCGATGGTGCAGAATCAGGAAGAGACTTCAATCATAAGTTATCCATTTGCAAGAAAGAAGCAAAAGAAACTATGTATTGGTTGCGAATGGTTGCAACCGTTGAACCAAAGCAAAGAAATGAATGTAGAACGTTATATCAAGAAGCGAAAGAGTTAACTTTGATATTTTCATCAATATTGTTAAAAAGAAAGAAAAAATCAACTATTTGAGCGTCGTTTGACATTTGTCATTTGGATTTTGGATTATATCACTCCACTCCCACAATCCAGTAATCAAATACGATATTTTTGGTCACCGCGCGATCGATAATGATCTTCGCACGCCCGTCTGATTTCTCAAAAACAATGAGGCTTTGTCCTTCCGTACTGGTTGTCGGGGTGACAAAGATTTTTGAATTTGCATCAATATGTATGTTTTCTATGATGATTTCTTTGGTGCCTGCAAGAATGTTGACTGTCCA
>Ga0210006_1002124_pt1 | contig 13256 bp, 7 predicted proteins | sample CryGey02umfilter_2_FD_185452 | JGI IMG/M metagenome (GOLD analysis project Ga0210006, IMG submission 185452) | Groundwater microbial communities from aquifer in Utah, USA - Crystal Geyser 4/10/14 0.2 um filter (SPAdes) (version 3) | ecosystem: Environmental > Aquatic > Deep subsurface >... | reverse complement strand
AATCAGTATATTCCCCATGAGCTTGCTCTGGGGTTTCCTTGCAGGGAAGAGTTTGAGAAACCGTAGGTTTTTCAAAGAATACTTCCTTGATGGATACCCCGTCAGCTTGCTGCGGGGTCGTTCATTTTGTTTCCAAGTAACAAATATGAAGATGAGATAGCCTAAATATCCGATAAAAATAGGTTCGGTTGGGCCTTCAAAATCTCCAGCAATTTTTTGGAATATGATTGCTCCGATAACACTGGCAACTATACCTGAGATTATGGCAATGTAGACGACATTGTTATAAACAGTTTGTTTTTTTTAGGAAGAAATCTAGAGGGCTAACACATGGGTCACGAAGAGGGGATTATCGTAATTTATTTTAGATAGCTCTCATTTGAGATGAAGATATCAAATCATTTCTTTTCGAGAGTGTCAACATTTGCAGATTTGTTTTGGGTGACGAGAGCCAGTGCTATTAGCATCCAGAAAAATACAGATAGATCATTTTTTATATATGGAGAATCGACGAGGCCTGTGATGAGGATTGTTGTTAAACTCGCAATGAGGAAATAATTTGTAAGCGGTATTTGGCGGTTCTTTTTAAAATCTGTAACTAGTAATCTGTAACCAGTAACTAGTATCAGAATAAAACCAATCAAACCTAATAATCCCAGATTAACCCAGATTGTTAAGAAAATATTGTGAGGGTGGTGGAAGATTTCTATCCCTTCACCATTGACTGTGGTGTGGTATGATTTTATTTTTTCAGAATATGATGCTAGTCCAGCACCAGCGATTGGGTGGTCTTTTAGAAATTGCCAAGTTTCGTTGTAGATTGAAAGACGAATTTGTCCAGAACGGTCTTGGAAAAGTAATTCTTGTTTAATGTTTGACAATTGTGGTAGGCTTGCCAGGCTTACGAGTCCAACAATGCCCACGGCTACTGTTATCAAGCGAGTTTTTTTGTAAATGAGGAGGAGAAGACCGATGCCGGCAAGTGTGCCAATGAGGCCTCCAGTGGATTTGGAGTAGAATATGGCAAGGGGTAAAGAGACAAGAGACAAGAGACAAGAGATAATAATTATTATATTCCATATTCTATATTCAATATTCGTCGTCTTTAACTCTTTGAACTTTGTAATTACCAGATACAACGCAAATGGCACAAGTGGTGCCAAAAAAAGCCCCACCCCATTTGGAAATCCATACCAAGCTGTGACGCGATGTGTTTCGTTGTTAGCCCAAAAAGCGTGAGGCACGAGGAAGCCTGTGAAATGCTGGTATATGGCTAATAGGCTGGTTATCAATCCAGAGATAATCAGTGCAGGAAGGATGTAACTAGTAATTAGTAACTTATAACTAGTGTTTTTGTTGGTTGATGGTTGTTGGTTGACCGTGGTGATTAGAATTATGAATATTAGGAATGGTTCTATATAAAAGGCTTTCCATTGTCCAAGTGCTGCGTGCGTGTCTACGCTAGTGAATATTGAGATGGTCGCAGCTAGTAGGAATAGAATGATAGAGATTAAGAATAGTTTGTGTTTATAGATAAAAGATAGGAGATAAGAGATAGTTTTTTTATTGACTATTTTTATCAACCAGATGATGCATATAATCCAAATCATTACTTCAAGCAGTGTGGTAGGCAGTGGTCCGATGTTGAATCTTATTAAGTACGTTGGTAAAAGTAGAAATAATAAGAAAAGACCGTGGTGGAATTTGTGCCAGGTGATGAGAGTGAAAAATAAGGAGTAAAGAATAAGAAATAGGTGTTGGCTCATATCTATACAAGAAAAGCAATTATAAGAGCAAGCAATATTAAAGTTCCACCGAGAAACTTGTTGGTAATGTGTTGGTGTTTATTATAAATTAATCTAATTTTTTTTTGTGTAAAAAAGATTGAAAGCACATTGGCCATTATTAAAGAAGTTAAGGGCATGGCTATCCACAAAAAAATTATCAACCAATAAGGATACCCGGATGATATTACTGTAGTAAATATACTAGCAAAGAATAATGAGGCTTTCGGGCTAAGGATATTAGTTAAAAAGCCTGTCTTCATGGCTTGGAGAGGTGCCAAGTTTTTGTATACTGCGGTGGGATTTGATTTGTTGCTTTCAATTTTTATACAAAGTGTTTTTATACCAAGGTAGACTAGATATCCTACGCCTAAAAATTTTATAACATTAAATGTGGCTGGATATGTTGAAATGATTAATGCAATTCCAGTGATGGAATAGGCAATATGAATAAAATTTCCAATTGCAATACCGATTGATGTCCAAAATCCGGTTTTTCGTGAATAAATGAGAGAATTACGAATAATTAACACAAATAACGGTCCAGGAGTAAACCAAGCGAAAACATGAATAGCCAAAATTGTGCTGACGAGTATGAAGTTATCCATTTTGATTGTCTGATTTATTTATTTTTCAACCTCAAAATTTCTCCGATTGTTTCTTTCGAAATTCCACCAAGTCCATACAAAAATCCAGCGTATACCACACCACCGATTGGTACCAGAAGCAAGACATGTAGGTGGCTAAAGAGGATCAATACTCCACCCATGACCAAACTAGAGAAAATAATTTTGGCAAATGTCTGGACTCTCAATTTTTCTTTGGTGTAGTGTCTGATGGTCAGGAATAATAATATTCCAGCATACAGTTCAGAAAAGACTGTCACCCAAGCGGCTCCATACATACCATAAATTGGGATAAATATTAAATAAGCAGTGAGAGTGATGATGGCATCACTGAGATAGATCCAGATCGTTTGCTTTTGTTTGTTAATTGCCACTGCACAGTGCCCAAAGATGGCCCCCATGTATAGTCCAAAAATGCCCAGAATTAGAATTTGTAAAATATCTCCAGAAGCAATAAATTCTTTACCAGCAATCAAGGTCATGATTGGTTTGGCAAGCACCAGAGTGCCTACAACCATTGGCGTCACGATCAGCATCATCATGTCAAAAGATTGTTGATAGTGTTTTCTGAATCCTCCTGTCATTTTTCTAGACCAATGATAAGCCAAGAGTGGTAGCATAATTCCCATTAGCATCATAGCCATTTGGGCCAAGACATCAATCACACGGTAAGCAGCCCCGTAGAGAGCCACCTCAGTTTGGGGTCGGAATAATGATAGTAGGAGCGTATCACCCTTAAGATAAATGACATTGAAAATAATTGAAATAGCGATTGGCCACATTTTGATGGTAATACTTTTCCAGATTTCCTTGTCATAAGCAAAGCCCAACTTGGCAATTTTACTAGTTTTCACCCACAGTACTACGGTGTAGGCGACACTAGCGAGAGTGACAGCGATCATCACCTGGATAAATCCAGCATGACGATCGATCAGGAACCATAGACAAATGACCAAGACAACTCTTCCGACTACCTCACCAATGGCAGCAAAATGCATTTTCAATTTAACCTGCAAGAAGCCAATGAAGACCTGATTGATAGCCACAGCCAGCATATTAATTGTTGTGAAGCTAATCGCAATCTTTACTTCCATAGGATATGGTAGAAGTAGAGCTACAAAAGGAGCAATACCAAGAAAAATCGCAGCTGTTACTAGGCGATAACCAAGCAGATTTTTTAATAGAGCTGGTTTGTCATGTTCTGGCTCGCTCATCATTTGGGCCGTGACTGGCACTAGACCGAAGTCCACAAGAATTGCTACAAACTGTAAGAAAGTCAGGGTGGTGATATACCATCCAAATTTTTCTTGACCTAGATATCTGGTCATCATTCCGATGGCTAGGAGTCCAAACAGAGTAGAGAACACTTTACCAACTATTTGAGCCATGGTGTTGTGAGCGATTTTACGAGTTGTGGACATGTTATTTGCGGATTAGGTAGAATAAACAATAAGCAGAGCTTGCAGTGAATTTATTTCAATGATGACACATAGATGCAAACACATTACATCTCCTATATTAGCTGATTTTGTTATAAAATTCAATCATTTTTGTCTAATTTGTATATTAGACCTGTTGCCTAATAGTAATAAAATTAAGTAGAATCTCCCTAGAGATTCTGGGATTATCACTTAACGGCTAAATGGTAATTCCAGAGTCCACAGGAAATGAACATTGCTTGGTCATCAAAATCTTTTTTCTTGTTACGAAATACATCCGTAACAATTCTAAGTCTTTTTACTCCTGCAAGAGCATTTTCAACCAAGACTCTCATGGATGATTTTTTCTTGTTTTGTTCTTTGACAAATTCAGTCAGCTCTTTGGCTCTTGGTTTTCTTTTGGGCATGGATATTTTGTGTTCGGGAAACTGTTTACTAAAACCTTTAAAGCCAAGGTCAAGATGTTTCTTGATTTTAGCCGGCATTTTGTTGGGATTTGCAAGCTCCTTGAGCATTGTGAAATCATGCGTTTTGCCACAAACTGTTTTACTGAGAAATCCAACTCGTTTGTTTTTCTCCGTAATGACCAGGTTTTTTCTGGTGTGTCGTTTCTTTTTACCGGAATAATTTTCTTTCTGTTTCTCCTTGTCTTTGGGTCTTTGAATGGGGCGCTCCGTTCCGTCAATGAAAACTTCCTTGGCTTCTGGAAACGCTTTGAAAAACTCTTCAAGTTTTTTCATTTGCCTTTCAGGAAGCACAAGTTTTCTGCCCAAGGTTTTTTCGAGAATATTTCCGAGTTCAAATTGTCTGCGGCACGCATTCGAACGATTGCACTCATAGATGATACTGAGCAGGTCATATGTCGGATAGCATTTGTAGTAAAACAGAATGTAAAACAGTTTTGATTCCATAGTTTTAAGAAATCCCTTTCTGCCAGCTCCGATTTTTCTAATTCCCGCATTACGTTTGTGTTGAGATCTCTTAGAACTATCCCATACCTTAATGAATACTGGTAGCAATTGATTGAATTCTTCTGGTGTAACTCCGGTTAATGCTGACATTGCCCGAGGATTTTTCAAAACACGCTGAACGTTTATCATATCTGTAGTTATTTATTTTTAAGATAACTACATTGTAACATTTTTATTTAAAAGGCAACAGGTCTATTTTATAACTTCTTCCTCCACTCCTCAATCCTTTTATGATTACCAGATAGCAAAACATCCGGCACCTTCCAACCATTGAAATCTGAAGGCTTGGTGTACTGTGGATACTCTTTGTCAATTTGAAATTTTAAATTTGAAATTTCTAAACTTGATTTGTGATTTCCAAAAGTCTCTTCCAGCAATGAATCTCTATTACCCAAAACATCCGGGATCAATCTGGATACGGCTTCAATAATTACCAAAGCGGCCAACTCTCCACCAGCCAAGACATAATTACCAATCGAAACTTCTTCATCAATCATGTGGTCTGTGACGCGCTGGTCCACACCTTCGTAGCGGCCACAGATAAAAGTAAGTTCGCCATACTTGCTCCATTTTTCTGCGAGACGTTGATCAAATTGTCTTCCCCGTGGGGAAAGCAAGATGGTCCTTTTTTTTGCTTTTAGTTTTCCTGTAAAAATTTTCTTTAATTTGTTCAATCCATTATCTTTTGAAAATGGAATAGCATCAAGAGACTTCAATGCTTTATAAATTGGATCTGGCTTCATGACCATTCCTGCTCCCCCGCCGTATGGTGTGTCATCGACAGTATTATGTTTGTCATCTGCAAAATCGCGAATATTGATTGGCTTGATTTCTATAGTTCCTGCTTTTTGACCACGCCCAAGAATACTCTCTTTAGAATAATTGGAGATAATTTCAGGAAAAATTGTGAGGACATTAAATTTCATAAACATTATACTAAAATATCAATTGCGCTAATGGACACAAATGTTTAAAACTACATGCATATAAAAAATTCACATTAATATTTATTTGTATCATTCATATATTCATATGTAAATTAAGATTCATCATCACCGTACTGTGCGACATCTCGTAACTTCTTAAAATCAAAGCTAGCATCTTTTTTGTTATCTTTTGCCCCTATGACATCCCCTCTTATTTTTTCTATCCCCTTCTTTCTTTTTTGAATAATTTTATCAAATTTCTTTCTCTCTTTTTCATTATTACGTTTATCCAATTGCAATTTTTCATTACGAGCAATAAGGCCGCCAAGCCCACCAGTTTTTTCACTAGAAAAATCCATCTCCTCACTCTTGCTTTGAATATAATTCGGTTTTTCATAAGTGGCATAATACACACTTGGCCCCACCAAAATAGCATATCTACCTTTACTGTCTGTAATAGTAGTGTTGATTAATTTATTATAAGCAGCATCAAAAACACGAACTACAACTTTACCAAGAGGTCTCTCACTAAGAGCGTCAATGACCTTGCCAAACGCACCACCAATCTTTTGATACGCAAGCCTTCTAATCACACTGTAGCTAAAAATATGAAATACCAAAAGCAAACCAATAAACAACTTCGGAGAAATAACAAATGATATGACTGTAATAATTAAACCAGTCATGCTGACTATTTTTTTCAATCCATTCTTAGCATACTCACGTAAAACTTCTTCTGTGGTGTCTTCCTTTAGGACAGGGTCAACAGGAATATTGTAATTTACTTCTAGGCCATCCTCTCCTACTTTAATCTCTTCACCATGGTACAAATTTATGTAGTTGTTATCCTCTATAAAATGCTTGAGATACTGGCTAAAACCAGAAAAACCATCTTTGTTTACTTCTAAAGTATAAGTGCCAGGATCAATAATCAAGAAAAATCGCCCTTGCATATCAGTGACTTGTGTTCTTAATATTTGACCAGACTTACTATCCAGTAAACGAATCGTTGCTAGATCCAAAGGTTGTTTTGTATAGGAGTCATAAACTACTCCCCATTTTTTTTGCTTTCTTCTACGCAATAACATTAACGGCTGAGCAAAAATATAACGCAGATATGCCAAAACATTTGGCAACTGGAAACCAGTCGCCATATTGACCGCTGCTATGACTGCCACTGTAGGAGCTACCGTAGTTTCATTGATCTTTTCTACTACTGGATTATCTATCACATGTTGCACAAATTCTCCTGTTTTTACAGCCACAATAATCATGTTTTCAACACCTCGTTCCACTATGCCAATAGATGTAGCGGAACCCATTGTAGTAGAAACAATATCTGTTTTTATGATAGTGCTTGATACAAGACCACCATCATCATAATGTGTAAAAGATCCTGACGATGAATTATTATTTTGTTCATTGTTTATTATATTTGTCTCTTTTGTTTCCTTTTCCTCTACCAACAATTGTTCTGTGCAAGACTGAGGAGGATTAGGACCAAGACAAGGGTCGGGGGGTAGACAACTGCTGGGCGGATTTGGTTCAAGACAAGGGTCGGGGGGTAGACAACTGCTGGGCGGATTTGGTTCAAGACAAACATCTGTTAATTTTGTACAGTAGTTTGGCGGGCTATTACTTTTGCAAGGATCTTCATAAGCAATATTTAATGGCACTTCAACTTCAGACGATTCATTTCCAGCAGGATCAACAACTGTAAAAACTAAAATATAATTTTCTGGATCAAAAAAAGAATAAAATTGCATACGCCAGGTACCATCATCTTTTGTGTTGACTATATATGTTTCACCAACAGCAGCAGCCAACGACACGAACGGAAACACTTTAGTAGAGGCCATGACCAATGAAGATAAATCTCCAAACTCATCTGTGCCAGTGGATATAGATGAAAAAATAGAGAGACCTGTATCCTTCTTTTTTATTTTTATGATGACCTTAGATTCAGGCTCTGCTGTCCCCCACAAAACCGGAGGCCTTGTCACAGATCCTGTGGTCTCATCAATACCATTATAAATGAAAGCTAAAACTATTGGATCTGGCGGAACAGTATCCAGAATAATTTTGTCAAAAACATCATACGAACCAAAAGAATTTTTCAATCTTCCATAAACTATTTTTTCTCCATCGCCAGCAAATAAAGTATGTGAAACTTTAGAGGTGTAATCTATAAAACTTCCCGTAAATTCTGGCGTATTGGACAAGGCATAATGAGTAGCACCAGTAGCATTAAAATTGATCACTACGCCGAGTTTATTGGTGTACTCATTTCCGTTATTGATCTGCACCTCTCCAAATGGATTGGTACAGCTCTGCAAAAGCGGATTGCACTCTGGTTCTGGATCTGGAATACCACAAGAAGTACAGCCAGGTGTAGGCGGAGTTTGTGCTTCAGCCACAGTTTCGCCAGATTGATTGATACCAGATGTCTCAATGTTGTCGCCATTACGTGCCTTCACCATGAGGCTATAGTTTGTCCCAGCTGACAAACCTGTTACATTAACACCATTGATCCCACCCCATACACTGGAAACAGCCCAGACAGCACTAGCACCTAGTGAACCATCTGTCTGGATATACCCATTTGTGATGCAAGATCCATTTACTTCAAGGCAAGCAGTAAACTCTGTGTTACTAGGATTGGTAGAAGTATTAATTATGAGTTTAACAGATGTCTCAGACAAACTTGTGACAGTAGGTGTTCCTGGTGTCATTGCCAGTGTATATACTACTGTCGTAGGACTAGAAAATAAAGTTTCAATATTATTTCCATTGCGAGCTTTGGCCAAAAAACTATAACCTGTGTTTATATCAAGACCAACAACATCAAGACCGCTAGTTCCACCCCACAAACTTGATGTCGCCCAATCTACGTTTGCTCCAAATGAACCGTCTGCCGACTGAATATAGCCATTGGTCGCACAATTCGTGTTATCCGTTGTACTACAAAAACTATACTCTGTAATATTTGTATTAGTCGAAGTATTAATAATTAAATGTAAAATTGCAGTCGTAGAGGCACTGACAGTAGGTGCTCCAGGAGTATCGGCCAACGTATAAAATGATATTTCATTAGCTGATGAAGTACTGTTCTCCCATGTATCATAAGCAAAAAGATTTATATAATACAAAGTATTGGTATCAAGACCAATAATTGGGCTACTAACTGTAAAATCACTAAAATTTCTATTGCCAAGACGAGCATGCCCAGCAGTAGAAGAAGTGACTGCCGTGCCAGACTCAGTGACTGGAGTGGCAGTAGAATAAAATAATTTGTATTCACCAAAATTTGTATCTGTGGAAGTAGTCGAAAAATTAAGAACTACAGAATTGGTTGAAGTGGTATTAACAGAAAGGTTGCCAGGCACGGTAGGATCTTTTGTATCAATTGCAAAGGCAGTGGTGCTAACGGTAGAACCACTTTCTGTACCATCATTTGGTGTCAATCTAAAATAGACCGTAGTGTCATCTGTGTCTGGAATGTCCGCTTCAATGTTCCACTCAATGGTAAGAGCAATACTAGGTGCACTAGCAATACCAGTGATTGAGCCTGTAGAGGTACTGATGCCAACAGATGGAGTAACTCCCGATATAGTAGATGAAACCCATGTAAGGTTGTCTAAAGAATATTCTACAATCAAACTCGTAGTGTCACTATCCAAATCTGTTATGGTCGAGGTGACTGTCACAACAGATGCAGAAGTTTGGGCTGGAGAAATTTCTATGGAAGTAGGTGCAGTATTGAATGCTATTGTGGCATTGGCCAACATTACTTCAGCATCAGTGACATTGTGATAGGCAATATAAACATCATCGTTGAAACGGCCCATAGAGGTAAATCCTCCTGTGGAAGCGGCACTTTCATCAGCTGTTTCTGTCGACCAGACACCCAAATATTTCGAACTAAAACTGAGTTTTGCACTACTTTGTCGCCAAGAAATCATGGGGTTGTCACCATGAAAATTCAAATCTTGAAAACTGGAGTTGGAAGAGTTTACATCTTCACAAGTGAAAGTAGAATCTCCACCTGTACAACCTGTGTCACCATCATCTTGGTAAGCAAATCTTAATCTAGAGTCTCCAGAACCAACATAGGAAATACCAATTTTGCCTAAAGAATCAATGTCTATAGCAGTACCTATGGCACCAACATTAACAGAATCCACTATATAACAACTCCAATTGACGTCAGTACACCCTGTACCGCCGCTATCTCTAATAGCATATTTTAAAACTCCATTGGTAGCATCAACGTAAGAAACCACTGGCACACCACTGCTGGTAAAAACTAAATCTGGATATCTGCCCACAAGAACAGAGCTAGAATCTACTGTCTCAAAAGTCCAATTCACTGCACTTGTACAAGAACTAGCACATGATCCATAAACCAAATCACCCTCAACAGCATCGTGAAAGGCCAAGCCATAAGTAGAACTGAAAATCTCCAGAGTCAAACCCTGTGTACTGCTAGCAAGAGTGTGGATACCATAACAGCTCCAGTCAGAATCCAAACAACCTATGCCACCTCCGTCTCTTAGAGCCAACATTATATTGAAGGTACTCGAAACATGTTTCAAGGCTACAACAGGTGTAGACCCATCTAAGATTATATCAATATCTCGATTAGAAGGATCACAGGTTGTGCCCATGGACACGACATCTTCCACTGTGCCAGCAACCATATTAGTAACAGGTGCATATCTCAAAAGACCTGTACTGTTATAATTACAATAGGCCACGTAAGCCAAGGTCTCAGATTCGACCACTACAGATGAACTTCTGCCAGTATTATAATCTACTCCGACAGTATCTACAGCAATAGTGTTCCAAGAAAAGGCATAAACAATGTATTTGTAGACAAACTGTAGTCCAAACACAAAAAAACATACCAAAAAAATCCCAACTAACACTCCCAGAAAATTTTGCCAATAATTCTTGTCAACCATAAAATTATCTGCCCATTGGGCAGTAGGTTAATTATACTATTTTTTGGCTAACTTAACAATAAGTATTTATACACAAAAAATACAAAAGAAACCTAATTTGTAGGTTTCTTTTTAAAATTAAAATTACATTGTAAATTTACTACTTTTTACCGGCAACTATTTCCGCCTCGACATTTTTTGGCACTTCAGCATAATGAGAAAATTCCATAGAATATCCAGCTCTACCTTGTGTCATAGAACGAAGATTGTTGACATAGCCAAACATTTGAGCCAAAGGTACTTGAGCTTTAATGACTTTTGATTGGGCCCTGTCAAGCATTTCTTGAACTTGTCCACGACGTGAACTTAGATCTCCGATGACATCTCCCATGTGTGCTTCTGGGGTAGTCACTTCAACAGACATGATTGGCTCCATGATTACTGGGTTAGCTTTGAGGGCTGCAGCTTTGAAAGCCATACTGCCAGCCATCTTGAAAGCAATTTCCGAAGAATCAACTTCATGATAACTTCCATCGTATACAGTAGCTTTGACATCCACCATTTCATAACCAGCTACAACACCCCTATCCATTGCTTCTCTAATACCTTTTTGGATAGCGGGGATATACTCTCTTGGAATGACACCGCCTTTAATCTCATCAACATATTCAAATCCTTTGCCTTGCTCTTGTGGTTCAATCTTAATCCAGCAATGACCAAACTGTCCGCGACCACCAGATTGCTTGACGTACTTTCCTTCTGCTTCAGCACTTTGTTTGATAGTTTCTCTGTAGGCAACTTGAGGCGCACCAATGTTGGCTTCTACCCCAAATTCACGTTTCATACGATCTACCAAAATATCTAAATGAAGCTCTCCCATTCCAGAAATAATGGTTTGAAGTGTTTCTTGATCCGTTTTAATTCTAAAAGTTGGATCTTCTTCAGCTAATTTTTGAAGAGCCATACCCATCTTTTCTTGATCCTGCTTGGTTTTTGGTTCAATGGCAATATGAATCACAGGTTGTGGAAAAACAATTTGCTCTAAGATAACTTGGCGGTCTTCACTACAAAGCGTGTTACCTGTAGTAGTCTGCTTGAAACCAATAGCAGCAGCAATTTCTCCAGAAAATACTTCACTTACTTCCTCACGACTGTTGGCATGAAGTCGGACAATACGACCAATACGTTCTCTCTCACCGGTGGTAGTATTGTAAACATAACTTCCAGAGGAAATATGGCCTGAATAGACACGAAAGAAAGTCAATTTACCAACATAAGGGTCTGTGGCTATTTTAAAAGCAAGAGCACAAAATGGCTCATTGTCGTCGGCCTTAACTTCTACTTTCTTTTCTTCATCGTCCACATCTGTAGCCATCAGTTGTGGCACATCAAGAGGAGACGGTAGGTATGCAACAACAGCGTTAAGCATCAGTTGAACTCCAATGTTGGCCAAAGCAGAACCACACATCACTGGAAAAAGGTTAACAGATAACACCATGGAACGAATTGCTTTTTTAATTTCTTCAACAGACAACTCATCGCCGTTCAAATATTTTTCCATGACTTGGTCATTGGCTTCAGCTATTTTTTCAAGAAGAATTCCCCGATATTCGGCTACTTTTTCTTTCATGTCTTCTGGGATTTCTACTTCCACGATGTCTGTTCCCATGTCTCCTTGAAATTTGTATCCTTTTTGTTCTACCAGATCAATCACCCCACAAAACTCAGACTCTTGCCCCATAGGCAGTTGGATAGCAACACCCCTATCAGACAGACGATCCTCGATAGACTTAAGCGTCATATAAAAATCTGCTCCGGTCTTGTCCATTTTGTTGACAAAACAAAGACGAGGAACGTGATATTTGTCAGCCTGGCGCCAGACAGTTTCAGACTGTGGTTCTACACCTTGTGACCCATCAAACAAAGCACAGGCTCCATCAAGCACACGAAGCGAACGCTCTACTTCTACTGTAAAGTCAACGTGTCCTGGTGTATCAATAATATTGATACGATAATCTTTCCAAAAACAAGTAGTGGCAGCGGAAGTGATGGTAATACCACGTTCTTTTTCTTGTTCCATCCAGTCCATATCTGCTTCGCCATCATGGGTTTCGCCAATTTTATGTTTTTTACCGGTATAAAACAACACACGTTCGGTGGCAGTTGTTTTACCAGCATCGATATGCGCCATAATACCGATATTTCTAGTATTGTCGAGTGAATATTCTCTTGGCATAATTATATAAAAACTTAAAACGCTTGAGAGGCTTTAAAAAAGCCAAAAAAGCTAACTTATTGCCGTTTCGGGCTTTTTTTAATTTCTTCTTCTAGCAAAGTGGGCAAACGCTTTGTTGGCTTCTGCCATACGGAAGACGTCTTCTTTCTTTTTTATTGCTCCGCCCACTCCTTCGAGAATATCACTAAACTCTGTGGCCAATTTGTTGACCATAGATTGGCCTTTACGTGCTTTGGCAGCAGTTATAATCCATCGGAAAGCAAGAGTATTCTGACGATTGCCACTCACAGGCATTGGGACTTGGTAGTTGGCACCACCAACACGACGAGAA
>Ga0210006_1002118_pt1 | contig 13285 bp, 8 predicted proteins | sample CryGey02umfilter_2_FD_185452 | JGI IMG/M metagenome (GOLD analysis project Ga0210006, IMG submission 185452) | Groundwater microbial communities from aquifer in Utah, USA - Crystal Geyser 4/10/14 0.2 um filter (SPAdes) (version 3) | ecosystem: Environmental > Aquatic > Deep subsurface >... | reverse complement strand
AACAATCAAGAGAAACATCACAAGCCCTAGTCCGCCGCTTTACTAAAAGAGTTCAACAAAGCGGGATTTTAATACGAGCCAGAAAGGGCAGGTTCAAAATCAGGGAGAAATCAAGAGACTTAAAAAGAGAGGCAGCTCTAAGAAGGGAAGAGATGAAAAAAGCATTTGAAAAGTTAAAAAAATTAGGCAAACCAAACAAGTAAAAAAAGAAGATGTTGAAGGGGAAAATCCAAAGCGACTTATTGGCAGCGGTCAAAAAGAGAGAAGAGTTTAACTCTTCGGTTTTGCGTTTGTTATTAGCTGCGATTTTAAACAGAGAAAAGGAAAAGAGATATAAAATAAGCCAAGGAAAAAAAGAATTCAAAGAGGAAGAATTAGAAAAAGAGAGTCAGCTAATCGATGAAGAAGTAATAGGGGTAATTTCTTCTGAGATCAAAAAAAAGAGAGAAGCCATTTTTTTATTTGAGAAGGGGAAAAGGGAAGATTTAGTCGAGAAAGAAAAAAGGGCAATTGAAATTTGGCAAAAATATTTACCGGAACAATTATCCGAAGAGGAAATCAAAAAAATAGTCAAGGGAGTAATTGAGAAAACTGGCGCCAAAGAACCCAAAGACATGGGAAAAGTAATGGCAGAATTAATGCCAAAAGTCAAAGGAAGGGCTGACGGAGGATTGGTGAGTAAAATCGTTAAAGAATTATTAGGGACATGATTGAGATTAATAATTTAACTACTAATCCCGTTGATGAGGAATTTTTGAAAAAAATTGCCAAAAAAGTTCTTGAAGGCGAACACCCGCCCAAGGGGCGGGTACCTGGTGAAGCTGGGCTATCGATTGCCTTAGTTGGACAGGGGAGAATAAAAGAGTTAAATAAAAGATATAGAGGGAAAAATCGGACAACTGATGTTTTGGCTTTCCCGGGTGATGGTCTGGGAGAAATAGTGATTTGCCTTAGAGAAGTTAAGAAAAATACCAAAAGATTTGGCTCCGTTTTTAAAAAAGAATTAGCTCGAGTTTTAATCCATGGCATTTTGCATCTTTTAGGCGAGGACCACGAAAAAAGTAAAACAGAAGCTAAAAAAACGGAAGACAAAGAAAATTACTATTTAGAACTATGCCAAAAAATCATATAATAACTGGTCTAGACATCGGGACGGGGAGCATAAAAATATTAGTAGCGAACCTGGAGTCAGGCGAAGAAAAATTAGAAGTTCTTTCTTTAGTTAGGGAAAATTCTTTTGGGGTAAGAAGGGGAGTGGTGGTTAACGTTGAAGGAGTTTCCAATATTTTGCAAAATTCTCTCTCCAGGATAAAAGAAGACGTAGGTTTTAAAATCAACTCAGCTTATGTCAACGTTGATGGCAGCCATCTTTTTTCTCTTCCTTCTCGGGGAACAATTGCAGTTTCTCGGGCTGACCAAAAAATTTCTGAAGAAGATATTAACCGGGTTTTACAAGCCGCTCAGACTATATCTTTGCCTTCAAATAAAGAAATTTTCGATGTTTTCCCCCGGGAATTTATCATCGATGGTCAAAAGGGTATAAAAGAGGTTTTGGGATTGCAAGGGGTAAGACTGGAAGCAGAAGTCCTGGTTTTGGGAGGATTCGCCCCTTATTTGAAAAATCTTTCTCGAGCAGTGACCGATTCCGAACTTCAAATTTTAGATATAGTCCCTTCGCCAATCGCTGCTGCCAGAGCGGTTTTAACTCCCCGCCAAAAAGAAATAGGAGTAGCCCTTTTAGACATTGGAGCAGGCACTACTGGTTTAGCGGTTTTTGAAGAAGGGGATTTAGTTTACTTCACTGTTTTACCCATAGGTTCCATTAATATTACTCACGATGTTGCTATTGGTCTAAAATTAGATACGGAGGTGGCTGAAAGAATAAAAATCGAATATGGCTCCTGTCTTTCTGGCGGAGAGAAAAAAACGAGACTTAGGAGTAAAGAAAAAATTGAAATTGAGGGAGAAGCACCCTTAGTTTTTTCGCGGAAAGCTTTAAATGAAATTATTGAAATTAGGACTTCTGAGATATTCAGCGAAGTTCAAAAAGAATTGAAAAAAATTTCCCGAGAAAAACTTTTACCAGCCGGTATAGTTTTGACCGGCGGAGGGGCAAAACTTCCCGGGATAGTTGAGCTTGCCAAAAGAGAATTAAAATTACCTTGCAAAATTGGAAAACCCCAGGGATTTCAGGACTTAGAGGAAGACCTTTCTTTTTCGACAGTTTGTGGCTTGGTTTTGGCTGGAGTCGATTTGATAGAAGAAAGTCAACCAGTGATATCCGAGTTTGGAAAAGGGATTTCGAGCAAAATAAAAAGAGTATTTAAAATTTTTTTACCATGAGTCAGAATATAAAAATTAAAGTTGTGGGAGTGGGAGGTTCGGGCTCTAACGCTGTCTCGCGGATGAAAAAATGTAAGATTCAGGGCGTAGAATTAATCGCTATTAATACTGATGCCCAAGACCTTCAAAAGACCAAAGCTGATTTAAAAGTGCGTATTGGGAGGAAAGTTACTCAGGGTTTAGGGACAGGAATGAATCCGGAAATTGGAAAATTAGCAGCCGAAGAACAGAGGGAAGAAATCCAGGAAATTTTAAGAGGTTCAGACATGGTTTTTGTTACCTGTGGGCTGGGTGGAGGAACTGGTTCTGGAGCCAGTCCGGTTGTTGCTGAAATTGCTAAAAACCTCGGCGCCTTAACTACTGCTGTTGTCACTCGACCATTTTCTTTTGAGGGAATTTCCCGTCAAAAAATTGCCGAAGCAGGAATCAAAGATCTGAGAGAGAAAGTCGATAGTCTCATTGCAATTTCCAATGATAAACTGTTAGAAATTTTAGACCCCAAAACTACAGTCATCTCTGCTTTTTGGACTTGTGACGATGTTTTAAGGCAAGCAGTTCAAGGGATATCTGATTTAATCACCTTGCCGGGGATTATCAACGTTGACTTTGCTGATGTGAGGACGATTATGAAAAATTCTGGAACTGCTCTTTTTAGTTTAGGTTTAGCTAAAGGTGAAAAGCGAGCAGAGATGGCAGCAAAATCGGCTCTCGATTCTCCTTTACTGGGCATTTCTCCTAAAGGAGCAAAAGGAGTTTTGTTTAATGTTTCTGGAGGTAAAGATATTTCTCTATCAGAAATCAACCAAATAGGTGAAATTATTACCCAGGAAATTAACTCTGAGGCAAAGGTGATTTTTGGAGCAATCCAAGACGAAAAATTAGGGAAAGGCGAGATAAAAGTAACCTTAATTGCCACTGGATTCTAAGAAATACTCCTGTGGATAAACCTGTTTTTTAAGAAGGTTGACTGGGATTTGACCCAGTTTTTTTGTCGGAGTAAAATGAAGTAATTTATGGAAAATAAACTCACCAAAGTTCAAAAAAGAGATGGGACAATTGTTGATTTTGATCAGACCAGAATTTCAGATGCCATTTTTAAAGCCCTAACTGCCACCAATCAGGGTGATGGAAAGAGGGCAAAGAAACTTTCTGATAAAGTAGTCCAGATTTTAAATCGCCGCTTCAAAAAAGAAGAAATCCCTCATGTTGAGCAAATTCAAGATATTGTTGAAGAGGTTTTGATTTTGGAAGGTTTGGTTGAAACTGCCAAGGCCTATATTTTATACAGGGAACAGAGAAGGCGAATCAGGGAAGCCGTTGCCGTCGTTGATGAGTCAACCGAAATAGTTGATAGATATTTGCAGGAATTGGATTGGCAAGTTCATGAAAATGCTAATATGACTTATTCTTTGCAAGGATTAAACCAATATTCTATTTCAACCATTGCGAAAAAATATTGGTTAAACAAAATTTATCCAAAAGAAATCAGAGAGGCGGCAGCCAATGAAGATTTTCATATCCACAATTTGGAGACCTTAGCACCCTACTGCGAAGGTTGGGACCTCTATGATTTATTATTGCGAGGATTTGGCGGGGTTCCTTCAAAAATAGAATCCAGGCCAGCCAAACATTTTAGAACGGCTTTAGGCCAATTGGTAAATTTTTTGTTTACACTTCAAGGAGAAAGTGCGGGAGCGAATGCGGTTTCCAATTTTGATACACTTTTAGCTCCTTTTATCAGATACGATAATTTAAATTATCCTCAGGTGAAACAAGCCATGCAAGAATTTTTATATAACTGCATGGTGCCCACTCGGGTCGGCTTTCAAAGCTTGGCTTGGGATGAGTTAGTAGTAATTAAAGATAAAAACAAAATAAAATTTGTTGAAATTGGAAAATTAATTGATGAAGAATTTGAAAAAAATTCTCATAGAATTCTTGAAGAACATCCCCAAAGTTATGCTATTCAAAACTACGATGATTATTATACGCTTTCCTTCGATTCTCAGGGAAAGGCGGTTTGGGCGAAAGTGAAAGCATTTGTTAGACATAAGGTTCCTAAAAACACTCAATTTTTAAGAATTAGAACTAATAGAGGAGAGGCCTTAGTTTCCCCAGCCCATTCCTTATTTGCTTTTGAAAAATTTAACGGTAAATTCAATCCTAAACCGATTTCTGCCTCTGACGTGAAAATCGCTTTTGATTATCGTCAATTAAATCCTAAAAATCATCTTCTCGCTTTAAGTAAAGTGGAAAATGAAGAGAATAAAGAAGAGATAGACTTAGTTGAATTGATTGATGAATTTCCTCAACTTCAAAGAAATGTTTTCGTCAAAATTAATCCTACCCATACCTTATCTAAGATTCGAGAAAATATTTTAAATCAATATCAGGCATTTCATCCATTTTATATTGATTTTGGAATAAGAGATAAAGGAGTTTGGCGAGATTGGCTAGCCAGAAAATCAATTAGATATGATATATGGCGAAAGTTTGGAGAAGGCTTAAAGGATGTTCAATTCAGATTGAAAAATAGTAATATTTGGTGCCCAAGAATTTTAAAGAGTGAGATTTTAGAAAACTTTGTTAAGCTTTGTGCTTGGTATGCTGGTGAGGGCCATAAGGGACTTTCTACTCCTATCTATATCTCACAAAGCAATCTTAAAAATAAAAAAGAAATTATCGATATTTTGAAGAAATTAAATTCGTTGGGAAGCGTTGAACGAGGGAAAGGATATTCAGAAAAAGGAAACGAAGTCCAACCTGTTTATAAAATTGCCGGTAAAGGATTATTATCTGAAATTATCGGGTTGAGCTCTGGTACTTTATCCTTTAACAAAATTATTCCTTGGTATATCTTTGACCTCTCAAAATCTCTCCAAAAATTATTTATTGAAAGCTTATTAAAGGGCGAGGCTACTGAATATGAAAATCATTGGGATATTTCGACATCTTCAAGAAAACTCTCTTTAAGTTTAAGTCTGCTTTTGGCCCAAAACGACATTAGATTTAGTGTTTATACCGAGAAGACCTCCAAGAAAAATAAAAATTGGAGAGATAAATTAATAACTCGAATTTTTAAAGAGAAAAGTTACTATGGGAAAAAACAATACAAAGTGGGGAATTTCGAGGCAAGGGTTTGTTTGGGAAAAGAAAAAGTTAAATATGATAAAGAATACGAATATGATATTTCAGTTGATTTATCTCAGGAAAATTTTACCGGAGGGACAGGACTTTTAATATTTCATAATACTCCTTTTTTAAATGTAACTATTGATATTAAACCGCCAGAATTTTTAGCTAAACAACCAGTGATTATCGGTGGTAAACCTCAAAAAGAAACCTATGGCGAATTTCAAGAAGAGATGAATATATTTAACCGAACTTTTTACGAAGGATTAATGGAAGGCGATGCCAAAGGAAGGCCGATGACTTTTCCCATCCCCACTGTTTCCATTACCAAAGACTTTGAATGGGACAGTCCGGTTTTAGATCCTCTCTGGGAGGCAACCGCCAAATACGGTGTCAATTACTTCCAGAATTTCGTCCAGTCAGATATGAAGCCAGAAGACTTTAGGTCAATGTGTCTGGATGGAAAAGAAGAAATTTTAATTAGGAATTCAAAACAGATTAAAAAGGCCTCGATTCAAGAAATAGCCGAGAGTTATAAAGAAGGCAACTTTGACAAAGAAGGATGGGCGGATTGTCAAAAAGAAGGCAATTTAGAGGTTTTATCGTTAAATCCCCAAAATTTAAAATTAGAGTGGTCCTTAGTAAAGAGATTTTTCAAAATTGTAGACAACCAAGCAGTTGAAATTATTACTGAAGATGGTAAAAAGGCCGTATTTTCTCTGAAGCATCCAATGGCAATTTATACTCCGGAGGGAATTAAAATGAAATTTGCCAAAGATGTCAAAAGAGGAAGCTACCTTTTGACTTTAAAGAAGACGAGTGTCGAAGTTTTATCAAAAGAATATCAAAAAATCGAAGATCTGATCTTAGATGAAGACTTAGCTAAAATTTTAGGCTATTTTGTAGCTGATGGAAATTATCTTTTTGAAAACAGAAAAGGCTATACTCATTTTGGTCAGTCAAGAGGATTGCAATTTAGTTTTAAAACCGGAGATTTAAAAAATTTGGCTTTAATTAAATCTCTAGTGACAAAAGTCTTCAATTTATCAACCCACGAAAAACAAGATCCAAGATACAACACTTATTATCTTTATATTTACAACACTGAAATAGCCAGAAAATTATATAATGCTGGTTTTAGAAAATATGGGAGATTGCCTCAAATTTTATTCAATTCTCCAAAAAGCGTAATTAAAAGCTTCTTAGAATTTCATTTTAAAGGTGATGGATACGAAAGAAGAAAAGAGATCCATCTTAATGATTTAGAATTATCTCGAGATTTAGTTTTACTTTATTCCTTGATTGGGCAATCGGTCACTTATAGATTGAGAAAATGGAGTCAAGTAATTTATCTCCAACATTCAAAGTCAAAACTAAAGAAAAATAATAGTTGGCTTAATAATCCAATCTTAGCAGAAAGAGTACCAGCCTGGATAGTTGATGGTAAAAAGATTCCTGGTTTTTCTAAATCGAGAATGATTGGATTTGATACCATTGAGAAATACAAGGATCAAACAGTTGAAAGTTTGAGAATAAAAAATAGCGACATTTACATTGCACGAGTAAAAACCGTTAAAAAGAAAACTTTTAAAGAGTTAAAGGAATTTTACGACTTAGAATTAGAAAAGAATCATTTATTTTTACATTCTTTAGGACAAATTTCATTTAATTGTTGCCGGCTCAGATTATCAAATAAAGAACTTTACAAAAGAGGCGGTGGACTCTTTGGCTCGGCGCCCCTAACTGGTTCGACGGGCGTGGTTACGATTAATATGCCGAGAATTGGCTATCTTTCTAAAACCAAGAAAGATTTTTTTGAGAGATTGGGACATTTAATGGATTTAGCCAAAGAAAGTTTGGAAATTAAAAGAAAGGCCTTGGAAAACTTTATGGAAAAGGGGTTATATCCTTATTCAAAATATTATTTGGCTTCAGTTAAAAAATTAAGAGATTCCTATTTTGGAAATCATTTTTCAACCATTGGTCTAATGGGAATGAATGAGTCCCTTTTGAATTTTATCGGCGACAATATTGCGTCAAAGAGGGGAAGAAGATTTGCCATCGAAGTTTTAGATTTTATGAGAGAGAGATTGGTAAAATATCAAGAGGAGACAGGGAACTTATATAACCTTGAGGCTACTCCGGGCGAGGGAAGTTTGGCTCCCGATGAGAAAGTACTGGTTAGCCAGAGTGATCCTAAGCTTACTGAAATTGGTTCTTTAGTAGATAAATACATGCAAAATAATAACAAAAAAATAGAAATTATTGGCAATAGTGAAGTGCTTGAGCTTCCCCAGGGTGAAATGTTTACTTATGGATTTTCTAGAAATTCTTTAAAGATTAAAAAATATCCAGTAACTGCTGTAGTAAGGCATAAAGGGAGGTCTATGTATGAAATAACTACCGATTCCGGAAGAAAAGTTAAGGTTACTGGTCAACACAGTGTTTTCACTTTTTCAGAAGATGGATTAGTTGAAGAAACATTGATTAGGGATTTAAAAAAAGGTACTCCCATTGCTGTTCCTAAAAAAATAGAGATGGAAAAAGTTCACAAAGAATTTAATTTGATAGAAATTTTTAAAAAGACTTCTATTAAAAATGAGCTATATTGTATTTTTCCTATTGAATTTATAGAAAAACTAATTAATAATCCCGTAGTTGAAAAATGGAGTATTTCAAATTATCAAGATGAGTGGAAAGATACAAAGTATTGGTGGAAAAAGCGCGGAGTGGTACCATTGAAACTAATTTACGAAACGGGATTAAAAATAGACAGACGTACTTTAAAGTCTTCAAAAATATTTTATCGATCTACCAAAAATACAAAGCTAATAAATGTTTTAATACCTATTAATACAGACCTCGGATTTATTATTGGAAGCTTACTATCAGAAGGATGGTTATCTAAAAGAAGTGAATTTACTAATACCGATAACAAATTTACTAAAATGTTTTGTTCCGCTGTTAAAAGGGTATTCGGGGAAGAATCCGTCCATTTATACTCTAAAACAAGACTAAAAGAAAAAAGAAAGACTATCTATATTGCAACTTTAAGTAAAATTATAGGTTACTTTTTCAAAGCAGTGAAAATTAAAGGAAAGAGTAACGAGAAGAAAATTCCTGCATTTGTCTTTTTATCTTCTTCTGATTGTGTTGCCGGGCTTTTAAGAGGATTTCATTTAGGAGATGGCACTGTTTATAAAAATAAAGAAAAAAGTGATTTGTCCGCAAGTTTATCTACCAATTCTAAAGAATTATTGGAAGGTTTAAATTTATGTCTTTTGAGATTTGGAATTTTAACTAAGATTCGTTTGAAGAAAAAGTCTGAATATAATTCTTCATGGAAAAATAATTATGTTTTATCAATTACCGGGGCAGACAATCTTAAAAAATATTTTAAATTAATATTTAAGAAAAAAATAAAGATAAACAATCTTCATTCGGGAAGAGAGATTATTTCTAAAGCGCCGGCATTAATTAAAACAATAATGCAAAAGCATTCAATTAAACCGTCTGATATTAATATAGATAAAGATAGTTTTAATAGAAATATTAGAAATAATAATATCAGCATCGAATTTCTTGGAAGAATTGTTCAAAAATTGTCTGATTTAGTTGAAGATGAAGTCATTCAAAGGCTTAAATTATTGATAAACTCTAATCTTTATTGGGACAAAGTAAAAGAAATTAAAAGAGTAGCAACTCCAAAATATGTTTATGATTTAGAAGTAGAAGTTGAAAATGACTTAGTAAATAATTTCTTGGGAGGTGAAGGACTTGTTTGTCTTCATAACACCTCTTACCGCCAAGCCAAAACCGATAAAGAAAAATATCCAGAGATAATTACTGCCGGAACAAAGAAAGTGCCATATTATACCAATTCAACAATGTTGCCCGTCAATTATACCGATGATATTTTTGAGGCATTAAAACTCCAAGATGAAATTCAATGCAAGTATACAGGTGGCGTAGTAATGCATCTCTTTTTGGGTGAAAGAGTTTCTGACCCCCAAATGGCTAAAAATTTGGTCAAAAAAGTTTTTGAAAATTTCCATTTGCCCTACCTTACCTTAACTCCCACCTTCTCGATCTGCCCCAGCCACGGCTATCTGGAAGGAGAACACTTTTTCTGTCCTCAATGTACAATCAAACAACCTTGTGAAGTTTATTCAAGGGTGGTCGGATATTTGAGACCCGTGGGCCAGTACAATCTTGGAAAGCAGCAAGAATTTAAAGAAAGAAAAACCTTTAAAATAAAAAAAATGGAATTAGCTAAAACATAATGCAAATCGGTGGTCTCCAAAAAATTACTTTGATTGATTATCCTGGCCGCATTGCGGCCACGGTTTTTCTCATTGGTTGTGATTTTAAATGTCCCTGGTGTTATTCGTCGGAGCTTGTTTTACCAGAAAAGATAAAAAAACAACCTAGGATTTCCCAGAAAGAATTTTTTAAATTTTTAAAAGAGAGAAAGGAATTATTGGAAGGGGCGACGATCTGTGGGGGAGAACCAAGCATAAATAAAGACTTACCCCAATTTTGTAAAAAGATAAAAAAAGCAGGATATTTAGTCAAACTCGATACCAATGGTTCAAATCCTAAAATGTTAAAAAAATTGATTGACGAAAAATTAATTGATTATGTGGCGATGGATATTAAATTACCAAGAGAGAAATACCAGAAAATTTTAGGCAGGAAGATAAAAATTGAAGATATTGAAAAAAGCGTCAAAATTTTGAAAGAAGGGAAAGTAGATTACGAATTCCGCACGACCGTAGTGCCCACTATTTTAACTAAAGAAGATATTCTGAAGATTGCCAAATGGATTAGTGGTGCCAAAAGATATTATCTTCAAAATTTCAGGCCAGAAAAAACCATTGACCCAAAATTTGAAAAAATCAAACCTTATCCTCAAGAATATCTACTGGAGATTCAAAAAGCCATCTCGCCGTTTTTCGAAGTTTGTCAGGTAAGATAGAATAAAGGAATGACTGCCTCGAAAATATTTTTATATTTCTGCCTTTCCTTTATTGGCGGAATTTTTATTAGTTCAATGCTGGGATTCTTGCCCGGTAGTAGAGAAATTCTCTTACTACCGGGTTTAATTTTAGGAATTCTATTAATTTCAGTATTTTGGAGATATAAAAAGTTTGTTGTAGTTGGATTTTGTTTATTATTTTTAGTGGGTGGGATTTGGCGACACCAAATTTCAGAATTGCGAATTGTAAATGGCAAATTGCAAATTTATAATGATAATGAAGAAATTATTACTTTAGTTGGGGTTGTAGCTCATGAGCCGGATATTAGAGAAAAAAGCCAAAAATTAACCATCAAAATAGATGACTGGGCAGGGGTTTTGGTGACAACTAATCGGTATCCCGAATATCAATACGGAGATAAATTGAAAATTATCGGGAAATTAAAAACACCACAAACCTTCGAAGGTTTTAATTACAAAGATTATCTTAAAAAAGACGGAATTTTTTCAGTGACGGATTGGCCAGAAATTGAATTGATTGAAAGAAATCAGGGAAATTTTATTTATGCCAAAATTTTATCTTTTAAAGAAAAATTAAGAGAAAGTATTTATCAAAATTTATCCCCGCCTCAGAGTTCAATTTTGGGAGCAATGATTTTGGGAGATAAAAGAAAAATTTCTGAGGAATGGAAAAATAAATTAAATTATGCTGGAGTAAGACATATCACTGCGGTCTCCGGACTTCATGTGACCGTTCTGAGTAGCATCTTAATGACGCTTTTACTCTGGTTAGGTTTTTGGCGCCAGCAAGCCTTTTTCGGCGCCATCTTAATAATTACTCTTTTTATTGTCATGACCGGCCTTCAGCCCTCAGCAATCAGGGCTGGAATCATGGGTGGCCTTTTCCTTTCGGCTCAGTATTTTGGAAGAATGAATAGCGCTTCCCGGGCGGTCTTCTTTGCCGGAGCAGTAATGCTTTTGCAAAATCCCCTGCTTTTAAAATTGGATGTTGGTTTTCAATTATCATTTTTAGCCATGATGGGCATAATTTACCTTTTACCAGTTTTTCGAGATTGGTTAAAATTCATTCCCTGGGAAAATCCAAAATCCATCTTAGCCATGACTCTCTCAGCTTATCTCTTTTCTTTGCCAGTTTTGATTTATAATTTTGGTTACATCTCTTTTGTCGCTCCTTTCACTAACATTTTAATTGTTCCACTTTTATACTGGATTATGATTTTTGGATTTATTTTTGCCCTATCCGGAATGATTTTACCGATTATTGGTTGGATTCTCTCTTTTCCAGCCTGGTTTTTACTGACTTATTTAATAAAAGTAGTCGATTGGTTTTCCAAAATTCCCTGGACCTATAAAACTTTAGAAAACGTTCATTGGGTTTGGTTAGTAATCTCTTATTTGATTTTGGGTTTAATTACCTGGCGACTAAATGAAAGCCAAAAACTAAAATTTTTAAATTATTAATGGTAAGATAAAATCAAGATGTCGAAGGCTTGGGTAATATCTGTCAATATGGGTTATGGCCATCAGAGAACTGCCTACCCTCTAAAAGATTTAGCTCCCGAGGGGAAAATTATCAATGCCAATGATTATCAGGGAATTCCAGACAGGGATAGAAAAATTTGGGAAGGAACTAGAAAGCTTTATGAAGCCCTTTCTCGTTTCAGTAGAGTCCCTTTGGCAGGCCATGCTGCTTTTTCAATTTATGATCAGTTTCAAAAAATCCTCGGCTTTTATCCCAAAAGAGACTTATCTCAACCAAATTTCACCTTAAGACAAATCTATTCGACTTTTAAAAAAGGCTGGGGAGAGGATTTAATCCTTCGGCTTAGGAGTTCGACTGAGGCTCACTCGAAGTCCTCAGGACAAGTTGAAAAACCCTTACCTTTAATTAGCACTTTCTTTATGCCGGCTTTTATGGCTGAGTTTTTTGAATACCCTGGCGAGATTTTTTGCGTTGTCTGCGATGCCGACATTTCCAGGACTTGGGCGCCGATTAATCCTGGCACGAGTAAAATCAAATATTTCGCGCCCACTGAAAGAGTAGTTGAGAGATTAAAGCTTTACGGAGTAAGGGAAGAAAATATTTTTTTAACTGGTTATCCTTTACCTCAAGATCTCATTGGCACTGAAAATATGGAAATTTTGAAAGAAGATTTGAGACATCGAATTTTAAATTTAGATCCTCAAAAAAAATATTTTGAAAAGTATAAAATCTTAATTGAAGAAAGTTTGGGCAAATTGCCTGAAAAATCAGATCATCCCCTGACGATAATGTTTTCCGTTGGCGGCGCCGGAGCCCAAAAGGAAATCGGAATTAAAATCATTAAATCTTTAGCTGTAGAAATCTGGGCCGGGGGAGTTAAAGTAATTTTGGTCGCCGGCCTTAGAGAAAAAGTTAAAGAATATTTCTTAAGACACATAAAAAAATTAGGCCTAGAAAACATTGTCGGGAAAAATATCGAGATAATTTTTGCCAAAAACATAGAAGATTATTTTCAGAAATTTAATTTAGCTTTGAGAAAAATCGATATCTTGTGGACAAAACCTTCAGAACTTTCTTTTTATTCTGTCTTGGGACTGCCAATAATTATTGCTCCACCCATCGGTTCTCAAGAAGAATTTAATAAAAGATGGCTTTTAAAATCAGGTTTCGGAGTTTCTCAAGAAAACCCAAGATACACTCGTCAGTGGCTTTTTGACTGGTTGAACCGGGGGTATTTAGCTGAAGTTGCTATGGAAGGATTTATTGAAGGAGAAAAATTAGGAACAACAAAGATTCAAAAAATAATTTCAAAATGCTCTGGCTAATTG
>Ga0210006_1002115_pt1 | contig 13300 bp, 11 predicted proteins | sample CryGey02umfilter_2_FD_185452 | JGI IMG/M metagenome (GOLD analysis project Ga0210006, IMG submission 185452) | Groundwater microbial communities from aquifer in Utah, USA - Crystal Geyser 4/10/14 0.2 um filter (SPAdes) (version 3) | ecosystem: Environmental > Aquatic > Deep subsurface >... | reverse complement strand
GATCAGAATGAAGCGCGCTGGGAAAATCTCGCTCCCCCGTGCCCGCGAGATGCTTACCGTGCCGTCTTCGAGCGGTTGGCGCAGGGCCTCGATCACGCGCCGGTCGAACTCGGGAAACTCATCAAGGATATTTGTCTCACAAAGAATACTCAAAAGTATTGGAACGATTATTTATTTTAGACTTCAACCTTTGGATATAGGCTGTTTTCTAAAATCTCAATGCTCAACGCTATCGCTAATAACAAGGTTTTCCTATATTATTTAGACTACAGAATATGTCGCATGACAACATCAAAACACATTCAATAGGCCGAGGAATAGTCGACTCTAGCTGGGTTTTATTAACGCAGACTGCTGATACGGCCTTGGTTTTCAAACCACAGATTCACAATGGAGGTGTTAGGGGCAAGATAGTACGGTTTAAGAAAGAACGTGGCAAATCATGGGCGGAGCTGACTGAGCAAAGCTTTATCACACTAAATCTCCATGAGGGTGTGCAGGTTGAGCTTAATACTGAATCAACACAAAAACTTTTTGACGCTATATATGACAGACAGCAAATCGCCAAGCTGGGTGTTCGACGTGGCGAGCAGGAGTATATAACTGCTCCGGCTAATAATGTCATTGTAGTCACCGACCAGAACAAGGCTGAAGTTATACGACAGCTTTTAGAAGCTGATGGTTCCAGTGAGTTTTGGACATTGTTACGGGAAAGTAATCCAAGTCTCGCGACTCGTTTAGCTACTGGCCATCTGCAAGCCAAGAGAGCAGAAGAGTTAAACGAACTTAGTAAAAGACTCACGGAAAAATACCCTGAAACTAGCGGGGCTAACTCATGGCAAAGATGGATATATCAGCACAACTGGATGTTCGGTATCCAATACCAAGAACCATTTGAAAAAACAAAAATAAATCTTTCTGGGAGCATACCCGATTACTTATTCCCGACTGTGGACGGGTTTCTTGATGTTCTAGAGATTAAACTTCCTGATGACGATGTCATCATGGAAGACACATCTCATACAGGAGCTTACAAGTGGACTATAGAAGCAAATACCGCGATAGGACAAGTGGTGAACTATTTGGGCGACATAGAACATTACAGACTTGAGTTGAAAGAAAAGATATTCAACGAATATGGCGTCAACATCTCCATTATTCGTCCGCGAGCTTTCATCTTAATTGGAAACTCTGAAGGTTGGTCACAGCCAAAGAAAGACGGTTTACGAAAGATGAACTATGCATTGCATGGTATAGAGATACTGACATATAGAGAGTTGCAACAGCGTGGTACAGAAATAGTCAATATGTATGCTGAAAAAGGAAAAAGATCTACACCATAGAGAGATAAGACTTATGATAGGCAGTTAAGCTAATTCGTTGCTTTCAAACATTCTTACAAACTCTTTCAGATTTTTTTCGGTGACGTAATATCGTTTGTTAGACGAGTCGTTCTCGCCAGTCGTAATAGGTTTAAGGATATGGCTATAAACATTCATGTACTTCAACACGGCTTTATAACTTCTAATCCAGTAAATCCTTTTGTCTTCATAGACTTGGTGAGCTGAGTAGATTTTCTGCATAATTTCAATATTGGCTAATAATGGCTTTTAAGTGTTGTTGCTGTATTCCACGTTCACATCTCGTCCTAGTTTCTGTCATGGTTAAGGATTCCATCATCTAAACCGCAAGCTCTTTGGGAGAGTACATCAACGGGTTGGTTTTTATAACTTCGACCCGCCTCTCTTTTTCAGTCATAGTCCGAATATTCAGGACTAGTGGAAATGACTTATCATTGCTCGGTGAGAGTGAAACGGTTTTATCAATCTTGGTAACGTCGATGTCGCTGGGAAACTTGAAAACTACCTGTGCATAGTTCTCTTTGGGGAAGAGTGTGATTCGCTCCACAAACATATGCAGTATCTTGTCTTTGTCCGCATATGAAACATCGTCGAGTTTCGTTTTTACCTGCTCATAAACCTTTTCGATGGAGACTCGACGCTCTTTCTTTTCCGAGTTGCTCAAGAGTCGCTGGCGTAGACGAGTTGATTCGTCGTCAAGCTTTCTTGCTTCCGTTTTGTACTCTGCCATGTAGATTTCATAACGTTTCTCGTCCATGTCGCTTTCAACAAACATTTTTTGAACTTTCTCTTTTTTCTTTTCGACGAATGAAAGCTCGGTTTGTATCTCCTCCAGTCGCTCCTTTATTTCAGTCGTGTTCTCCTGCTTGTATATGTATTTTTCAAGAGGGTTGTTCATGTTGGTCGGATTTTTGAGTACCGCTTTTAAGCACTCCCAAATCGGCTCAAGACGAGTTTCCGCATACTGCAAGCATTTCTCGCACCGCTTTGTCGTACCGACTGCGTCGGCTTTTCGGTACACGCCGTGGTAGTACTTACCTACTCCGTCCGCAACGGGTTTATTCTTTCGTGGTGGCTGATAGCCAGAAAACATTTTGAAGTTGCAGTATCCGCAATGTATGAGCTTTGCATACAGATATTCTCGCTTTTGATTTCTAACGGAGAACTCCCGATTTCTGACAAGCTGTTGAGTTGCCGCGTCAAATAAATCCCTTGAGATAATCGGTGGTACTTTTATTTCTATCCACTCGTTTTCTGGTCGCAGAAGTGTTGGATCGATTAACGATGTCAAATTTTTGAATGGGCGTTTATATTTGCGATAGATAAGTCTTCCAAAATATACTTCATTCGTCAGAATCCGTCCGATGGTTCTGGCGTACCAATAGTTTTGCGTCACGCGCTTTGTGATTCGAGCATACTTCGGTGACGGTATCCCCATCGCGTTCATTCTTCTCTCGATTTCATGGAGAGACAGATGGTCATTGACTAGCCATCGGTACATCTTCCGAACGATTTTTGCTTCTTCGGGAACGATGTCGAGTTTCTTCGTTTCCTCATCACGGAAAAATCCGTACGGGCAAAATCCAGTAGTCCATTGTCCGTTCCGAGCCGCTTTTGCGCGACCATTCATAGTACGTTCGCGGATCATTTCTTTCTCAAATTCGGCGAATGTGCCAAATAGATTCATAACAGTCCGTCCGAAAGCGGTGGTGGTATCGAAACTTTCCGTGACTGACCTATATTTAATGCCTATACTCTCAAGCTCGTGCACCGCATTTACGAGTATGCGGATGCTTCTCGCGAGTCTGTCTGTTTTATAAACAACAAGTACGTCAAATTCTTTTTGACGAGCCGCTTCAAACAGTCTGCTCAAGCCTTCGCGCTTCTCTATCGGTGAGCCGCCAGAGATTTCATCTTTGAAAACATTTTTTTCGTCCAGCGTGTATCCTTCCGCTTCCTGCGATTCAATGAAGGCACGGCACTTGTCTTCTTGGACTTCCAGCCCAAAATGGCCTTCCTTATTTTGTTCTTCGGTGCTGACGCGCAAATAAATCGCGCACCGCATTCTCCTATTGTTCGACTGGTTCATGTTTGTTTTCAACCTGTTCTCTCCTGAATGCCAGAAGCTGGCTCGATGTCATAGAAAGGACGGGGTTAGTTTTTACGTTGATAAGCTCTCTTACGATTTGTTCGCGGCTCATTGATTCGACCTCGATGATAATGTCTGCGATAATCGCATCTCTGAAGTCTTCTTGGTTCATGGTTTTTTTGTCTGCCCTTTTTCTTTGAAAAACGGCTTAAAATATGGTTATTACTAATATTCCATATTGTTATAGGTATTGACATAAATGTACATATATTGGATAACTTCATTTGTTAACAACTAGAATCGGGTAATCAGCGTAAGGTCTCGTAGACCACCCTTTCGCAAGGACTAGCCACTTTTTTTCTACAAATCGCTTCCTTGAGGGGACGTCTCTATCGAGATCCACAAACCCGCCGAACTCACAGTCGTAATAGAAATGAGTAAATCTTTTCCTCTTTTCCATATATTGTTCGAAGTTGTTGATGAAGTAGTCATATCGACGGCTCGTAAGAAGCGTCGCGTCGTCATCGTAGCCAAGTATCCTATCTTCCCTGTCGTCACTGTATGGACCTTGCCCGCCGATACTCTTCCAGATTCGACGACACGTGCCTTTGCTAAACTTTTCCTTGCGGAAGTCTGCTTGGAATAGTTCTTCAAGGATTTTCTTTCCAAGCAATTGTGTTGCACCACCACCACCGATACAGAATGAGTCAATGGAATCTGACAAACACGGGTGGTCAAGATTTACGGCTAGCCATGAAAGTGCCTTCATTCGAGCCTGTTCGCTTGTTTGTGCGTGTTCCAGGTCAAACGTTATAGCGATTAGAGTTTTCATATTGTTAGTTAGTGGTAATCGGGGCAGTGCCTTTATAGAGACTGCCCAACTGCCCCTGATTCCTGAGTAGTTAGCCGATAATACTTTTCTCGACCTTTTTGGAACTCGACGAGTAGCTTGTCTTTCACCATTGCACGCAGGGCGTCGCTAGCGTTCTTGTCGCCTACGCCAGTCTCTTTTTTGGTAAAGGAGAGAATGTCCTTTCGTGAAAGCTCGGTGCCATCTTCAAACATGCCCGCTATCGCTTCCGTGGCGACCTCAACCTTTCGCTTGGCTGGCTCTATCTCAAGCGGAGCACCAAACACGGCCTTGCCGTTATCCCAGTTGAGAGGGATTTGAAATACAGGTTCTTTACGACCTCGTCGTGCCTTCTCATGTCGTATCTCGATTTCATCCGACACATCGTCGTTGGTGATTTGCTTTACGACAATGAGAGAATCAAGACGACCAAGTATTGCCGACGAGCCACGTAACGCTTGCCCGTAGCCGAACTTCGCTATTGAGTCCTTGCGGAGATGGTGCACGAACAGCACTGCGGCTCCTGCGATGGTGAACTGTTGCATTGCCTCCATAACCTTGGCCGTGTCCTCGGCCGAGTTCTCTGGTTTGTTGTGCAAAGCAACGTAAGGGTCAAGAATCACAAGTGAGATGTCGTTCTTACGCACCGTGCCCACGAGACGCGCAAGATCGTTTTCGTTGTCGAGCTTGAAGCCGTTTACGATGTAGAAGAATATCGGCATGTCTGCCGTGTAATCGAGCATTTTTGCTCGCTTAAACATTTCGTCTATACCGCCTTCTTCGTCCACGATAAGCACGCCTCCTTTTAGAGTTGGATACTTTCCAAACAGTGGCTTTCCGGTTGCGACGGATTTTGCGGCTTCGAGCATGACCCAACTTTTTCCGACTCCAGGATGGCCGCTTAGTGCGCTTATGCCTCTGTGCGGTATCAGTGGGTCTACGAGAAAAGGGTGCGTTGATGGTTCGTATGCTAGTAAGTCAGCAACCGACAACAGCTTCCGTTCCTTGGGCGTGTATTCGTTGACGGCTTCGCCTTTTTCGTGCCGCTCACGGATGTCGTCGTAGATATTCCACAATTCGTCCTGCGGAAGTGGTGGAGTGTTAGTAGCATTCCACGCTTCGAGTAGCGGTAATACGACACCTTCGCGGTCTTTGCGCGGTATGTGCGCGAGCAACTTTCCCACGACACGGACTGCCGCGTCATGTCGTCTACCCTCTTCAACGCCGTGCATGAGATCTTCCCATGCATTCTTTGGTTGTGTCGTCTCTAGTGATGGAGTTGGTTGCTTCTGTTGTTTGGTATCCATCCATTCAGGCATTTCTGCTAACGGGGTTTCGAGCCCTTTTATCCACTCATAAGCATTCCCTGATGGATGGAGCGAGGGTGGTGCGACAACATAGCCGCCATCGCCTCGGATGTCCATCAATGGCATGAAACGGGTTGCATTCTGAATATCCCTACTTGGGTGTTTAAAATAGTAATGCTGTCCGCCACCGCCAGTCGCCACTGTCGGCGTTTCTGGTATAGATAGTTTGCTTACGTCAGCTCCCTTTTCGGTGTCGAGCACGACAAGATTTGAAACCTTGCCTGTGATGATGGCTACGCCTGACGGCTCTAGTTCAAACCACCACTGTCGCACCTCATCTTCTGCGGGCTTTCGACCTTGAAATTCTGCCCATGACTGGATAATCGGCTTTTTGTCTCTCCCGACTGGGATGACCGAGAAGCCGTGCTCTAGATACTTGAGTGCTTGTTCAAGCACTTTCTCCCTATGCTCTGGAGTGTTCATCGTTCTTTTCGTTATCTTTGTAATGCTCGGGTGGTTCTTGCTTTCGAGGCAGATCACCTTCGAGCAGGAGTCGGAAAAGTTCCACAAACGCTCGTTGCGAGGTTTTGCGTATGTCTTGCGACAAGATGTCTGTCTCACTTCTCTTACTCATACCCTTAATGATGGAGAAGTTGATTTTTCAGACGCGCATAAAAAAATTTGCCCCTGTGAATAGGGCAAGATGTCGAGCAATATTTAGGTTTTAAAACTTAAGATTCTATCAAGGGGTAAAAGTTTGCCCCTTTTTTACTCATCCAAAATCATCTGTATGCCACCGTGTGTCGTTATTGTGATCGGGAAGCCTTTTGTATCTTTTAGGTAAGTGCCGAGATACTTTGCTTTATCTCCCACCGCTTGTATACCTCCGTCGTTGTAGCCGTGCTCCCGTCTATCTTGTGTGATACCAAGTCGAGCCGCTAATACTCTAGCGTTGATGGGTTTGCCAACTCGATGTGTCTCACCAGCCATGATGTGTTTTTTGTTTCTCCAGAGTGGTTCAAAAAGAGCTAATCGTTCCTTACTTTGTATGGTGTAAGGTTTGATGTCCCGATAACTCAACGTCCTAGTCGCAGGGTTCCAATGAGTCTTGAGATTTTTAGGTTTTGCACGTTGCCTTTCTTGGAAGAAATCGAATAATTCTTGCAAACTCTCGTTTTCAAGTATTTTTATCTTCAAGACTTTTGGTCGAACAGCTTTACCATCATTGGTTTTGACGATTTTGGGTAGCGTATCTACTTTTACAAATCTTTCTGCTTCAAGATACTTTAAAAAGCTCTTTACATTCTCAAAAGAGCTCTCGGATAAGCGCTCTCCGATGTCGAAAATCTGGATGAGATTTAAGCTGTCCCCAGAATCAAATTCATCAGAGAACGTTAGCTCATCAAGAAAGCGTCTGATTTGCGGAGTTATTTCAAAAGGTAGTTCGGTTCGCATATCGTCATTTTACCGAAAATGTACCCTAACTGACAGGGGCAACTTGGCAAAGGTATATATATGTTGCCACTTTGCCAGTATCCGCAATGACCCAGAATGAGCCAGTCGAACATTGCCAATAGAATCTATATCTGTGCCACAAAAATGCTTCTGTGGGCTTCGTGGAGCCCGAGAGAATGGTCGTGATGTCTATTCTCCCCTAAGCGTTATACCCACAGCCAACGCTGGGTATAGTTTCTTTAACGAATGGTGTCTAGAGCCAAAATCAGTAAGATCGTCGCAGAAGCTATTTTGTGTTGTCGCTTTCAGCGTCGTAAACGATTTTCCCTCCAATTCTCATTTTTTCTAGAGTCCATCTGTCTCCCGAAAGACGCATGTTTACCATCCACTCACTTCTGACCATAGCACCGAAACTATTTTGCGAATCAACATAGGATTCAACTTGGTATAAGCCAGTTCCGTCCGTCCCTGCGCTGACTGGGTCCCAAGGAAACTCCGCCGTAGTTGGAGCTTTGAGTGTTTGCTTTACGAACTGCTGTGCTTGCACGTGAAGTTCAATAGCAGTTAATTCGTGCGGTTTGCTTACTCTTTCGGGACTTGGCGTGCCTGTAAAGAAAGCAAAATAACCCCATGTCAAAAGAAGTATGGGAGCTAGTACGAACATTACGGGTTCCGCATGTATTTGCTTAGTAAAGACACTCATATGTAATTTCCTGCCCTCACTTGCATTATATACCAAAATATAACAAGTGGTTATATTCCATCTGGTTATCGAAAATGATGGTATGAAGAAGACCATCAGAGACGATGACCACTTAGCTTTCATCAAGAAGTTGAGACAAGCACGAAAAGACGCAGATTTGACGCAGGTTCAAGCCGCAAAAAAACTTGGTGCTACCCAAGCCTACATTTCAAAAGTGGAGAAAGGACAGTTGCGAGTTGATGTCACGCAACTAAAACGATTTGCGAAAATCTACAGCAAGGATGTCGCGTATTTTTTGAAGTAGTCTGCCTACTGAAGAACGGTAGACCAATCCTCGATTAGTTTTGGAAAAGCGGCTGTCCAGTCGTGTGGGTTCTCTATTGTTTCTGCTTCCTTAGTTATCGTCCTGAAAAGTTTATCCAATTCGCTATGAGTGAGTGTCCCTGACACGATTTTCTTTTTCGCTGATTTGAGGATTGCAACAAACTGAGCAAGTGTAAAAGGAATAATCTTTTGTTTTCTCCCCTCGTATCCTAACTTATTACTACCCCAAAATGTGTTGAGTGTGTCGCGATGAATATATGGCGCAATAAAAATGCAATAGACGCTTTCTGTTTTTGCCTTATCTTCGAAATCTCTAAGATGACGCATGACGGGTTGACCCTCGGCGTACCATTGGTCTCGCCCCAACAAGAGAGTTGCTTCGACAGTCATTCCAAACGACACGTAATAACATTCAATGTCCGATGTATTTGAGCGAAAGCCAGTAGGTATTCCGTCATCTCCAATATTCAGACTTGGGATTATGTCAGTAGCGTCGTTAAGAACTATTAGTGCTCTTGCGGCGTACCATTCTAAGTCGAGGGATGGACGAGCAGTTAAAGTCTCATAGCTTTTGCTAGTTATGTTTTCGAGACGTGCGATACACTCATCCAATGCTTCGATGTTGTGGCGCAAGTCTTTAAGTTTTTGGATACGCAGATCATTCAGTTTTGTTTCAAGACTCTCCACTTTCTTGTCGACAGGCAAGTCGGCTACTTCAGAAAGAAAAGAAGATACGTCAACCGTTCCAGCTTCCGTTTTTATTACAGTAGTTAGACTTTCTGTGATTTTTTCCAAGTCAGCCTCATTTCGCCACGGCAATTCAACAGCACCAATGTTGTTCAAATGTGCAAAATACTCATCATAGGAAGAAAAACTTTGAGCGTGTGGTGAGATATTTTTAACGATACTTTCAACCTCTACTTCTTTATCAGCCGCAATATCGATATGTGTGTCTCCTCCGCGTAATGCAAGAAGACCAGAAACACGAAAATACCTCACCGAAGAGTCCGTGTAGTCTCTTAAGTCGCTTAGTGCCGTTTCCAAGTCTTTCTCTTCCCCATAAATCTCACGAACACGTGATTCCATATACTCTTTTACGAAATTTGCCTTGTCTATTCCAGTTTTAGATTCCTTCTCTGTTCTGAAATCAATAATACGGTCGGCATAACTCTCGATTTGCTCTACCTTAGACAACGATGGAACAAAAAGTTGATACTCAACTTTCGATAATCCCACTGGCTTATTGCCTAGACTAGCCCACTTCTCATTAACTCTCGATATCAACATGAGAGTTCCCACGAATGGCTTTATATCAAAGTCATCGTACCCAGCCTCGATTTCGTTCGGGTACTGCCATTTGAGAAAGAATTTAGTAAAAAGCTCCTCGTCACTGATTTCATGCTCCAGCCACTTTTTTGCTAAGGCAGTTATGACAACCGCTCCTTTCGATTGAAGAGCGACACATAAACCAAACCGATTCAGGATTCCTGCCGCTGTTCTTCCGCGACCTGAGCTGTCCACGTCTCTCCCACGATATTTTGAGATTATCCTTTCAACAATAGGGTCATCAATGTCATCGCCCGATTCATCCAAGTGAACTGCGGATATCAAGTCTGGTTCTTGTAGTGTTCGTTTTTCGGGTTTGTACAGTCTCTTTTTAATCTGGAGCCCAAAAAACGCCTCTTGTCCTTGGGCGTTAAAATCTTTTCCCTCAAGCTCGCTTAAAGCCCGAAGCATGTTCTCCATGCGCTCCGGGTTGCGGATAGTTGTGTTGAAACTCCAAACTTTGGCCATTTAGCCTTAGTATACTCGTTTTTTCGCTTAATAGTTAGTCACGAGAATTTCCTTTGTTAAACCATTTTTTGCAGTCGATTGATAGTTTGAATTTTTATAATCGCTCTCAATGATATGAGCGGTAAAACCATTTTCTTTTATCCATTTTTTCAACCCCGTATTCTTTTGTCCTTTGTGTTCAAGTACATTCGAAAGTGCAAATCGAACACCTCTTCTGTGTAAATCTTCCAAGGTTGAGTAGAGTTCTAGTTCTTCTCCTAACGTCCAACCCCCACTTTCATTATACGAAGCCAGTCCGAGAAGATACGGTGGGTCAAGATACACAAAATCACTTCTAGAAAAGTCTGTATTCTTTAGATCTCTAAAGTCGCCATGGTTAAACGCAATATTCTTTGTATTGGTTATTGCGTTGAAAAAAGCAAGATTCTTACGTGAACTGCCGTTATAATCACGCTTCCCTACAGGCAGATTGAAGTATCCTTGTGAGTTGAATCTAATTTGGTTGTTGAACGAATATAGGATGAGTACAAGGAGTAGTACAGCGTCTTTTGGTTCCTTGTCATTGAACGCCTTCCTTAGCGCAAGATATGCCTCTTTGTTATAACCACCAAGACCGCTAGTACTCTCTGCGTTGTAGACTTGATATCCATTAATGTAGCTCTGACTAAGTTTATATTTCCCGATTACGGAAAGTATAGACTGATTAAGTTCCTCAAAGTTAGACGTTTTGACAAGTCTGAGTAGCTCGATTACATAAGGATTATTGTCTATGCAAATCACCCTCCTTGCTTGAGCGTTTATCCCCACATTAGCTCCTCCGCAAAAAACATCATAAAAAGTATCTATATTCTCTGGGAAAAACTTCGTTAGTTGCGGAAGTAGTTTGTGTTTACCCCCCGTGTAGTTAAGTGGTGATTTCACGTATTCAGGTAAATGTGTGTTTCTTTCAGAGTGAACAATGGCAGGTTTGAGTGCATTCTTATTCTCAACCCGACAGAAGAAAATACGCTCCTTCAAATCGCCATTATTTGAACGACCAGTCGTGAACTGATTAAAATCTTTCTCATAGATTTTGACACTACCACGACGCTCAAGGGCAGAAATAATCTCGTGGTCACTTATTCGTGATTGAGACCTGACATTTCCCCGAGTACCCATGTCGTTGTAAGAAATAAGAATGAACTTTGCGTCAATGTTATTTATTAGCTCACTAAAAGCATTTCCAGCTGATTTTAAACTGTACTTGCTTTTCAGATGTTCGCGCCCAATCTTCTTTGCGATACCATATACGTGTTCTTTTTTCCAGTCAGCAATATTTTCCAAAAGATGGTAAGTATCCGAGTACTGGCGTGAGTTATAAGGTGGGTCAATGTAGACTACATCTGCTTTTATCTTTTTGACTAACTCATTTGCGTCCTGTTTGTGAATCAAAGCCCGATATTTTCTATTGCGTAGTTCGAGGGGTCGTAAATTGAGTAGTTTGTTAGGGATTTTTATTTTTCGATATGCGTCGTAATGTCCGACGGTGTTTGCGATACGATCCATTGCATACATCAATGAAGTGAGTAAGTATGCTTTTTCGCGTTTGCTTATCTCCTTATTAAGAAATAGTTGCTCTATGTCTTCTCGGATGTGACCAATGCGTTTTGAATTACCCAAATCGAAATAGGTGTTGGCAAAGTTCTTGGAGAAGTAGTTGTGTGGAAGTTGATTTGTGCCTATCTCATTGTATTCAGACAACTTTTTGTGAAGCAGGCCTAGTCTTAGCCGTTCCTTTCCAAAGAAAGCTAAATAAATCTGATAGTTTGATTCCAAAATATCGTTCAACACCACGTCTGTTCTTGAGTGAAAGTGATTAGCAACCACCCCTGTACCTGCAAAAATATCAGCGAATGAACGGAAGTTGACGTTTTCTCTATCCAAAATCGAATCTATAAACGAAAGCAACTTGGTCTTGCTTCCTAGATATCGACGTTGTGAGATAGCAACAGATTTATTTCCAAAACAGGCATCTCGCATATATCCAGTATAATGGATTTTGATGGTGCAACAAAGAAAAAATGTGGATAACAAAAACCACCCCGTTTTAAAGAGGTGGCTTTCATGTCGAGATGTCGCTTTCTATTTATTAAAGTTGTAGCTCTGCTTCACGAGTTCAAATATGTCTCCGATATCAGAGTCTTTTGTGATTTTTACGGAATAATCACCATTCCCCCAATGCCCTATCATTGGTTTCGTGAGGTCTCGTGCTAATCCTTTCGGATCATTTAGCTGTCCACTCAATACGTTTAGATACATAAGGAGTGCTTTCTTTTGCACAACAATATCGACAAAGTTAGTTGTTAGTTTATATGCAATATACTGCGCCTTTGGCTCTTCGATTATAGATTCATCGAGACTCATTATTTGCTCTTTCAGATTCTCAAAAAGCTCTTTAGTGTCTTTATCAGCAATGGAAAGATGGTCATCTAAAGAATGTTGAATTTTCTCCTTTATTTCACCACCCTGTTTCTTGTTCTTTGTAAACACTTTCGAGGTTGATACTCGGACTTTCTGTTGCGTTTCTGGCTCAACAAGCAAAGTATTGTTTTCGTAAACTTTGTATTTAAGAAGCTCGATGTTGAAAGGCAGTAAATCGGCAGTGTCTAAGTCAAATTTGTTATAACTCTCGGCAACACAAATCACTCTGGGAGATCCCCAGTCGATTTTAGATGAGAGATTCTTGCCGTTTACTAGAACTTCAAAATCTGCTTGATGGTCTAACAGCCACCTCAAATATGACAGTCCTTGATTTATTACATTCTCATTCTGACCCTTTTTATACTCAATGATGACGGGAGAGCCATTGTTGTCTACCCCCAGGGTGTCAATGCGCCCTCCAAAACTTGTGGAGTATTCAGTAGCAAGAAATGTAATATTGAGTATTTCGTTTAGATTCTTCTCAAAAAGGCGCTGGATATTGCGCTCCAAACCGATTTTGATGGGTGGGACTTTTTGAACACCCTCATCTTTTATAGTGAAAAGCGCCATAACTTCATCTTACTAAAAATAAGCATTGTTTTCAATGTATTTTTGACACTCTTATTTGTCTTAGCAAGTCGTTCCATATCATAGTTTTTCTTATTTTTTCGCGAAAAGTATCCGCCACTCCATACCGCACATCATAGGCCTCTTTTTTTTTACAGGACATCAATCAATGTTCTAGTCCCTCAAATCAATACGCCAAAGGCAGTATTTTGTGGGACAACTAAAATAACACTTGTCTCACAATGTATGACTTTATGCTTTTTGTAGGACATGATTTAGAAAAAGCACGCCGTGATGCGCGAGTGTGACTTCGCCCGGTTTTGGGATTGTGCCGCCGCCAATGAGCGCGACGTGTGAGGATGTGTGGTGCGGCGAGCGGAGCGGTGGTGT
>Ga0210006_1002113_pt1 | contig 13314 bp, 13 predicted proteins | sample CryGey02umfilter_2_FD_185452 | JGI IMG/M metagenome (GOLD analysis project Ga0210006, IMG submission 185452) | Groundwater microbial communities from aquifer in Utah, USA - Crystal Geyser 4/10/14 0.2 um filter (SPAdes) (version 3) | ecosystem: Environmental > Aquatic > Deep subsurface >... | reverse complement strand
CGCCGCCACTACTGGCTCTACTGGCCTCACTGTCTCTGTCTGAATTGGAATTTGATTTGCCTCAGAAATTTGATTACCAAAAACCGTCACCTCTTCGGATGGGACTAAAATCTCTGCCGCCGGCAACTCTGCCGCCGGCAAAACTTCATTTCTTAAAAAAGGTGTTTCGGTCACCGGTAAAGCTCCTGGAATTACTTCTGCGGACAGGCGGCCATCAAGACCGGCCCGCGCTTCGATATTAACCATATTTAACCGATATTATACTCTTTACATCTTCTCGGGCGCGTCAATTCCCAGCAAATTCAGTCCCCGCTTAATAATCCCGGCCGTGGCGCCGGTCAACCACAAACGAAAGTCATTGCCGACAATCTTATGTTTATTGTAAAAACCGTTGAACTTTTGGGCAACGTCATAAATAAAATTCGCGATTAAGTTCGGCGCCAGCTCCTGCGCCGCCTGGACGACGACTTCCTCGAAGCGGTAGAGGGTCCGGAGAAGTAAGATTGCAGAAGGTCCGACCTCGTCGGAGTACCAACAAGGTCGGACCTTTCCCGATACGCCTGCCTTCTCCAGCACCGACTTTGCCCGGGCGTAGGTATACTGCAAATACGGCCCGGAGTTGCCGTCGAGGCTGACCGTTTTTTTGATATCAAAAGCCACGTCCTGCTGACAGCCGGTTTTGAGCACCGAATACTTCACCGCTCCGACGGTTACCGCTTCCAATGCTTCCTGGTTTTTGGCTAAAGACTTTAAATTTTCTTTGACTTTCTCCAATAACCCGTCAACCGTAATAATCTCTCCGGTCCGCGAAGAAATTTTTTTGCCGATTAAGTTCACCATACCCATCGATAAGTGATATTCCCTGCCAATAAATTTTTTATCCAAAAGCTCCAACGCTTTAATAATCACCTGAAAATAGCCGGTCTGCTCGTTGGCCACGACATGAATACACCGGTCAAACGGGAAAACCTTAAATTGCAGCGGCGCCAAGCCCATATCCTTAGCCTCGTAGGTCGGATTGCCGTCTTGGGTGACAAACACCCGGGTATGAAGGCCGTAATTTTCTCCCGGAAAGACCACTGCCCCGTCGCTTTTCTTAAATACCTGGCCAAGATTATTCAAAACACTCTGTTTGCCCGGTCCGGCCACTTCACTTTCAAAAAATAATCGATCATATTTTGTCCCAAACCGTTCATAAAAACTAGCGTAATAATCCAAGCTCCATTTTCTGGTTTGCCGGTAAACTGATTCTATATTTTTATCATGGGCATAAATTTTGACATTCAACCGGTCCATTTCTTTCTTGTTGGCTTCATAGTCCTGATTACCTCTCACGTATCCTCGTCCCAACAAGTGGGCTTTTTCTGTCAAAGACAACTTTTCTGCCTGTTGCCAGCTTGATTTTTCTTCGGTGAGAATTTTTTCTGTGCCCCAAATCGATTTGGCCACGTGCGGGCCAATATCCCCCTGGTAATTGGCCCGAAAAACCTGGGCGCCGGCGGCCGTTAGAATTCTGGCCAGCGCTTCGCCCACGATTAACGTCCGCATGTGACCGATGTGCATTTCTTTATGGGTATTAGGATGGGCAAACTCCACCATAATTTTCCTTCGCCCGCCGAAGCCTTGGCGAAGACGGGTTACACCATCTTTTAGCACTTGATTAACTTGAGTGATAAGTACTGGTATTTGGATTGATATATTAATAAAACCAGCGCCAGCAACATCTATTTTTGAAGCAATTTTTGCCAGAGTTGGTTCGGTTTTTAATCGGTCGCAAATTTCCTGCGGCTGATGGGTAATAATGCCGGCGTTGGTCGAAAAATCCCCCCAAGACATGTTCTCCGGGTGCTCGACGGAAAAATTAACCGGTTTTAACTTTAAATCTATTAAGACTTTTTTAATAGCTGCTTCAATTATTTGCTTCATCTTGACTTTTTATGGTTATTTGGTATCATATATTTATCACGATGCGAGGAACACCTAAGGTTCGTCCGAAGGTTAATACCTCGCATTCATTTTTTCTTCAACTTCTTCTTCAAATCCTCCACAAAAATTACATATTGACCGAATTTTCGAAGCAATGAGGAAAAACTTTTTCGGCTGGGAGAAATCAGTTTCAATAATTTATTCTGTTTAACCATATGCTCTACCAAACAATGGTAATCACCGTCACCGGCCACAACAACGGCTTGCTCACAATTCCGCCATTCAATCATGGTGTGCATGATTAATTCTGCATCTACATTACCTTTAATCTTAATCTTTTTCCCTTTTTTGAATTCCAAAGTTGGCTTGAAAATCACCAGATAGTCATCTTTTTGCAGTTGAGTATAAAGCGCCTGATTCCCGGCAACATAACCGATAAACAAAAAGGCTTTAGACACGTTGTATTTATCTTTAAGATAAACCCGGAAACGGCCAAAATCTAATCGCCAACCCAAAGCCCTTACCCCCAGATTTAAATTCTGGCTATCAATAAAAGCGTAGTTGTTTGGCTTAGATTTTTTCATCTTGACAAATTTTGGCTATTTGCTATCATATATTTACCTACCCCGTACGTTTATCGTACGGGGCTTTTTTATTGATACAATCTTCAAACTTCTAGGCAATTTTCTGTTGTATTTAAATTTACCCATAAAATTAAATACAAAGGCTTGATCTGCCTGATAGGCCATTTCCAAAGAAAAACGATTCGGGAGAAAAATTGCTGCAGTATCTATCTGGCAAGATTTAGCAATTTCCAGAGGATAAATAAGATCAGAATCCCCGCTCATAATTACAACCTTTTTACAATTGAATAGAAAGACATCCCGAACAATATCTACCGATAAATGAACATCAACTCCTTTTTCTTTGCCAGACGATGGCGACCGATGACCTTTGTAAAAAAACAAGCCTTTGGTTTCTTTGACTTGCCGATAAAATAAAGCTTCGGCTCCAGCCAAACGCTCCCGCTGTTTAGAATTCATATATGAGGCGTAGAAAAAAACCTTATCAATACTGGTTATTTTTTTGATTTCTTTAATCAGATAGGCAAAATCAAGATGCCGCCGGGGACCAAACAAATCATTCTGGCCGGCAAATAAGTTAGTGCCGTCGATATATAAGTTTGTTGTTTTTTTTATTTTCTTCATCATTTCATTTTACCCCATTTTGGGATTAATCGCTCCTTGATACTTAGCAACACCTATTGCCAATAACGAACCAGCCTTTATCGCTAAATGAATATCTTTATTTTTCAACCAGCTATTTAAAAACCCTGCCAAATATGCGTCACCGCAACCGGTGGTATCGACAGCTTGAATCGATTTAGCCTTCACCTTGAAAATTTTATTGTGGCAAACGACCAGACTGCCTCCCGAACCCAAAGTTATAACTACCATTTTGTTCATGTTTTTGGCCAATTGCAGTAAATCTTTAATCAAATTACTATCATTGCCAGATAAACCAAAAAAACCAATATCCCACCACCCGGCATATTTTTTGACAAAATTAATGTCATAATTAAAGTCACAGCCGTCCATAAAGTCCACGACTTTCAAGCCGGGAAATTTAATCTTGGTCACTTGGTTAAATAAAAGACTGATTTGGGTGTAATACAAAGTGATTAAAACCTCATGCTGCAAAATATAATCAATGTCTTTTTGAGATAAATTAAAGTCACTTAGAACGCCTGGAAAATAGCCGATGAATTTTTTCTCGCCATTTGGTAACACCTGGATTTTTTGTTTGGGCGTTTGACCGGGTAAGATATGGATATAATCAATTTCTAGGCCGATTTTTTGGCAAACAGACAAAGGAATTTTAGCGGCTTTGTCATCTCCCAAACAACTAACCATATCGATATTTAAATCGGATTTCTGGGCATAATAAGCCACATTTAAAGCGCAGCCGCCAGGCAGTAACTTACCGTTATATTCATCAACCCCGCAATCACCCACATAAACCGTTTTCATATTGCTCCTCCAAAAATTTCGACCACTCCGTCGCTGGCCGTTTCGGTAGCAATAATATCCGCGACCGCTTTTAGTTCCGGGCAGGCATTCCCGACCGCCACGACAATACCACCATATTTTTTGACGATTTTTGCCGGATCAACGTCATTTAAACCATCACCGCAATATAAACTCGTGCCCAGATCGACCGCACCTTGCTGGTGCAGTTTTTCCAACAACTGGGCTTTACCGACGCCGATTTGCACCACCCTCAATGTACCGTTACCGACTTCTCTTAACTCGGTTTGTTTTAATAACTGCAAGGCTATGGCTTGGGATTGAACCCATTCCAACACTAATTCATATTCACTGCCATATTCTGGACTGTGCATATCCGGACCTTGTTCCCAAATACTGACTGACCCAACGCCCTGGTATTTACCTTCGGCTAAAGCAACCGGCGTGACCACACCCGGCAATAAACCCCAACCATCGGGATTGTCCGCAATGGCCGTCCAGCTGGCTTGAAACATGCCGACGATTGCCTGCATTTCCTGTTGAGCCGGCTCACTGGTTAATATTTTAAAATCTTTATCGATTGCCGCGCCTTTATCCACCTGGACATGACCACCCTCCAGAACTGACGGACCGGTAAAAATTTGCCCGCCGTTTTCCGGCAGCATTTTGGCTAAAAACGAGGCTAGCTCGTAGGGCGATTGATCCGTACAGGCGCCGGTACCGGACATTTCTTTTAAACCCAGCAATACCCCGACCACTGCCGGGTTGAATTTGCCGGGATATTTTTTATCCATATGTTTGATGGTTCCATCCACATCAAACCAAGCATGCGTGTTAGATTTACTTAACCAAGTAGAAATTATTTCATTTGACATAATTTTTTTACCTTATTAATATCTAATTTCCCCTTGGTTTTTAATGAAGTTCCGACAATCGCGCCATCACAAAATGGCAGTAGTTTTTGGGCATTATCAATGCTAAAACCGCTGCCAACATAAACCGGGAATTTTCCGGCAGTTTGTTTGGCCTCTTTCAAATCTTTAAGTTGCGGCGCTTGTCCGGAAATTTTGCCGGTGATAATCACGGCATCGGCTCCGGCCTTGATCGCCTGTTTAACCGACTGGCTGATAGTTTTGCCTTTTTCTAATAGTTTGGCGTACTTGACTTGCACATCCGCAAAAATCTTGATCGAACCGGCTTTAATTTTCTTTTTGTAAGCGATTAATTTTTTGGGGTCAATTTCCATTTTCCCGTAGTTTGACCGCCACATTTTATCGACAAAATAATCGGTTCTAATAAATTTAGCGCCGGTAATCTTGGCAATCGCCAGCGACGCCTGCGGGTCGTTTAACAAGACTTCGACGCCAACCGACACTTTGGCTTGTTTGACAATTTCATTAACAACTAAAGTCATGGCGGCAATAATTTCCGGCGAGGCTTTAACCTGATGCGGATGGTCATTTTCGTTTTCCACCAAGACCGCACTGACACCGCCTGATTCCAACATTGCTAAATCTTCCAAGGCTTGTTTAATAACGATATTCATTCCCGGATGTTTCGAATAACCGGGTAAAGGCAAAAGATGAATCATACCGATAATTTTTGGCTTCATAATTCAACTCCGGTATTAGGATTAAACGGCTTGTAGGTAGAATAAGGATTGTGCTGTAACACCGGCCAGATGTCTGACAGAAAATGATTGCCCTCCGACCAGGTGGGTGTATTGCTGGGAAAAACTCCGGTCCAGATTTTCTCGGCTTTGGCCTTGGCGATTAATGTTTCCATATAGCTAACCGTTCCTGCCGGATCGGCGGCGACTAAACCCGATTTCTGTTTAACCATTGCCAGTTGGGTAGCGTGGCTGGCGCCGATTCCGGCGGCCAAAGCACAAAGTTTGGTTTCCGGCTGGTTATCCTCTAACACGACTTCCACACCTAACCCGTTAATCACCAGTTTAGTCGGGCCTTTGATTATTTTTGAAGCTTTGTTTTCTTCAATCGTGTCGTTAACCAATTCACCCATCAACGGTGAAGACATGACCGCTCCGGCCACGACGTCAATATGGCTGTAAATCAGCTGGTGGCCATTGAACCGCGGGTCGTTGTAAGGATGGGAATAATGATCTAAGGCAGTCGTAGTTAAAGGCTGGCCTTGCAGTTTTAAAATTTCCGCCAGAAATTCATTATCCAGAATTAAGTGGTGGAGAACACCCCACTTCATGGATACTTCATCGGAATTTAAACCGGTGCCAATTAACTGGCTTAACTCGTTAGGAATAATTTCCTGAAATTTTCCCACCCTCAAGCCGGTTTTTAATTGAGCTAATTCTTGAGCCGCGCCACTGCTAACTAACCAACTAATCACGCTTCTTAGGCTGGCAACATCATAGACCACCGTACCCCAGCAACCGCTATCCAGCAAATTCAGGTGCTGGCAGGATAATAATGGTTCCAGCCAGACCGATAGTTTACCGTTGTGGCTGGCGCCAATCGTGGCTTCGTCTTCCGGGGTTAACTCATCATCAATACAAAACATTGCCCGTCGTAAATACCAAGGTTCTAAATTTGCCCCTAATTCTTGAGCTGCCAAATAAAACGGCTGAAAATCCCGCAACATGGCCACGGATTTTCCCGGCAGTTTACCTTCTTTTTGCCAATTAGCAATTGATAAAGCGAAATGACTAATTAAAGAACCTAATAAATCCCGCTCGGTAAAATAATGCATAACGGCTTTATTTTGTAATACTGGTTCAATTTCTCCTTGGTCTTGTAACCAATGAAAAAATTGGCTGTCTAGTTTTGCGGTAAATTGATCAACTTGAGGATTGGTTTCCCCATGTTTTAGACCCGCCAAAAACTGACCCAGTAATTGAGGGTTACTCGCCGTCACCTCAATTTGAGTACTGACTGTTTCTAATAAGGTTTCGTAAGAAACTAAATTTTCCATACAAAAAGCCCCTTTGACTACTGAAACTAATTAGTAATCAAAGGGGCCTCTCGGTTTAAGAAAGACGGTACCACCCTATTTTGGTCTCAACCGCTCCGTTAGTTTACGACACGGTTTAGAGCTGTCACGGACTCACCCGTCCCGAATTTTGTCGGGAAGCATAACCGGATCGCGACTCCGATGTTCTTTTAATTAACTTTTCAAACTAACAAAATAGTATAGCACTGTTGTCAAATTTAGTGACAAGGTGCGACCTTGTCACTCTTTGACCACCCCCGCCTGCAGGAGAAACTTGCGGCACTTGGCCGCCGGCCAGTCGGCCGGCAGTAATTCCGGCGGCAAAACCGGATCGGTTAAAAATACCGCCAAAAACTCTTGATTGGTTTTGCGTAAAAACTCATCCCGTTTCTTGGCGTCTTTAATCCCAAACCGGGTGGTCAACCGATCGATCACCTGCCGGTAGCCGTTGGCGATTTTTTCCAAATGCCAAATTTTATCGGCGAGTTTTTTGGGATCGCCCAAATGTTTTTGCTTGGCTTCCAAAAATAATACCGGTCTGCCGAAAACCGACTCGTCCCAATCATAAGGAGAAAGATAAGTGCTGTCCTGCAGGCGGCCAAAACCCAGCTTCATTAACCGGCGGCGCAGGCCGTCGCGCTCTTTGCGTTTAGCTTCGGGAATGTCAAACATGACTACCCGCCAAAAACCGTCCCACGTTTTCCCGGTTAAAGCCAGGGCCGGGAAATTATTCAGCAGGCGCTTTTGACCGGAAGCAGTCAAACGAAAATTGACCGCGCCTTCCAAAACTGTCCGCTGGAGTAAATTCAACCGCTGAAGACGGCTAACCAGCTCCCGGTATTTCCGGCGCGAATAACCCACCGGGGTCCAGTAAAATAACCGAGCCGACGGGTAAGCCCGCATCTCCGCCGAAACGTACAACCCCAAAAGCAACCGGTCGCTGATACGCAAATTCATAGTTTTATTCTAGCACCTGCCACTTATTCCCGTCGCTAACAATCACCACATCGCCGGACTCGTCGGTGCGCCGAATTTGCGCCCCGGCCTGACCCAATCGGCCCAGGGTTTCCGGCGTCGGGTGGCCGAAACTATTCTTGCCGACTTCGATCACCGCCAATTCCGGACTGATCGCGGTTAAAAATTCCGGGGCCGAAGAAAACTTACTGCCATGGTGGGCAACCTTGAGTACTTCCACTTCAAGTAGAGTACTTGAAGTAACTAATTTCTGCTCAATTTTAGTATCAATATCTCCTGTCAATAACCAGTCAAACTCGCCAAAACCGGCTAAAATTACCTGGGAAAACTGGTTGAGTGAAGTTTTGGCCCCCAAAACCCGGGGATCGGTCCCGCCGCTCCAGGCCATGAGCTCATGCCCGGCAGTTTCCGGCCAAAGCCAACTTAACCTGATCGGCCCGATTGCCGCCCGATCACCCTTAATCAATTCCCGGACATTGATTTGCCGCTGGTTTAACGCCTCGTTCAACGCCCGCCACTCGGCCGTATCATTGGCTTCGTTAATCGCCAAAAACTGATCGATTTGGTAACGCTTGACCACTTCGATTAAACCGGTAATATGGTCGGCTTCGGCATGCGAGGCAATTACCAGTTCCAATTGCCGGTCCCAAAACGGCAGGTGCCGACTCAAACAGTCGAGCACCCGGTTATTCGGCCCGCCGTCAACTAAAATTTGCTGATCTTTGTAAATCATTAAAGTAGCATCACCCTGACCGACACTGCAAAACACCAGTTTGAGCTGGGGTTTCGGCCACTGCTGCCACGCCAGCAGAACCAGCCCGATCAAAGTTAACAGCAGTAAGTTAAGTTTTTTAACCAAAGTAGTTGATTATAACCACAATTAAATGCAAGGGCACGTAAGCCAGCCACGGCAAGGCAAATAAAAACATGACATAGGGCACTAAAGATACTATCAAACCATTAACTAGTATACCAATCAAGCTCATTTGCCCAAAATTTATTAGCAAAACCGGCCAGACCATCAGCTGGGCGGCAATCGACTCTTTCATGCCTTTGGGCAAAAACTTGGGCAGGCGCGGACAGATCAAAATCAAGCCGAACGTGGCCAAAAAAGACAGCTGGAAACCAATGTCAAAAATAAACAGCGGATTAACCAAAAGCATGGCGGCGGCGGCCAAAAACAACAGGCGTAAACCGTCACTGGGACGACCCAGTATCTGGCCAAAATAGGCCAAAGCGCCCATGAGCGCCGCCCGGACAATCGCCGGCTCCATTCCGGCCATGAGCGAATAGATCATCACCGCCCCAATTCCCAAAGCAATTGCCAAAGACCGCCTAAAAATTCCGGCCAAGAGAAAAATAGTTGCTCCCATCACCACGGTCACGTTAAAACCCGAGGCCACGACAATATGAAGCGTTCCGGTTTTTTGCAAGGCTTGCCAAAACTCCAAAGGCAATCCCCGTTTACTGCCCAAGACGATCCCAGCCATTAAAGAGGCTTCCGGCTCGGGCAGAATCAGGCTATACCACGCTTCCAGCCGCTCTTTAAGGCCTATAAATATATTGTTACCGGCCTCGACTTTTTCGATGCGCGGATACATCAAGCTAAACCGGCTTAGTATTGGATTTATCACTTGCCTCTGGAGAGTGCCGGAAATCGTTAGTTGATCACCATAATGGTAAGCCGGATAAAGGTTAGTGCGTACCCTCACCCGACCCACATTGAAGCTTTGACTACTACCCTGTAAGGTTATTTGCGAGGATATTCTGCCATTAATAGTAATCGGCTCATCCGCTTGCCTGTCCAAGTTTCGGTTAGCCTGAAGACTGGTTTGAAATCTAATTATAAATATGACTAACCAGATCAACAGTAACCAAACCGGTTTCATTGATTATAAGACAGTAATTTTGTCTTTAATCGCCTCATAAACATTGCTCTTGACGATCTTTTTTTCGAGCAGTTCTTCGATTTTGGCATAGGGCCGGCTGTCAATAATTTTTTGACCGGTGGCCGGACCGATCCCCCAGAGCGTGTCCAGTTCTGCCAACGAAGCAGTGTTGAGATTTAAGGACTCTCCTTTGCGAAGCGAAGGTGAGTCCTTATTGGTATTGGTCTCGTCTTGAAACGGTATGTATATCTTCACCCCATCGGTTAATTTCCCTGCCAGGTTCAAATTTTGGCTGACCCAGTCCCGATCGGCCTCGCCGGATAGCCCGCCGGCGGCCACTAAAGCATCGTTGACCCGAGCCTCTGAAGAAAACTCGTATATCCCCGGCTTTTCGACCGCGCCGCCGATGTCTATTAAAATTTTTAGCGGCACCGCCGGCGCCATCGAAGCCTCAATAATTTCCAGCTGCGGTTCGTTTACCTTTCCCAACCCAATTCCGATAGCCGCCAAACCGGAAACAATCACTAAAATTCCGGCTAAACCCAAAGTGATTAAATACGGTTTAGCTTGCAACAACTGCTGCAGCCGCTTGCCTGCTCCGGCCATTAAAACCAGTCTACCACTAAATTCACCAACCGGCCGGGAACAAAGATCTCTTTGAGTGGGTTTTTCCGGCCGGTTAGTTCTTTGGCTAAAGCAATCATTTTAGTTTTATTTTGGCTGTCTGCCAAAGAGACCCCGGCCTTTTTCCTCAATTTACCGTTCACTTGAATGACTACAGTGACCGAACCGGCAGCAGCCAGTTTTTCCTCAAATTTCGGCCATAACTGCTGGTGAATGCTAAACTTGCCCCCTAGTTTTTCCCATAATTCTTCACTGGTAAACGGAGCCAACGGGGCTAACATTAACAGCAAAGCCTTAAGGGAATCCTTATTTACCCCCTCTTTCTCTAACCCGTTAACGTATTCCATCAGGGCGGCGATGGCGACGTTGTAGCGCAAGTTTTTCATGGCGGCGGTGACGCGCTTAATAGTTTGGTGTTGAAAAGGTCGCACCTTGTCGACGAGCAACAAGGAGCGACCTTTTTCCGAAACTAACTTTTCAACTCGAGTTAAAAATCTCGACATCCCCTTCATCCCGGTATCCCGGAAATCCCCGCCCTGATCATACGGGCCGATAAACATCAGGTACATTCTTAAAACATCCGCCCCGTATTTATCTAAATACTCATCCGGATTAACGATATTCCCCCGGCTTTTGCTCATTTTGGCACCGTCTTTAATGATCAACCCGTGTCCGTATAAAAACGGGAACGGCTCGTCGCCCAGTTTTTTAGGAATAAAGCCCCAATCCTGCAGGGCCATCCAGACAAATCTCGAATAAAGCAAGTGCAGGACCGCGTGCTCGGCGCCGCCGATGTAGGCATCGACCGGCAGCCAGCGCCGAGTGATCCCGGCGTCAAAAGGTCCAACCTTGTTAGTACTCTGACCAGGTTGGACCTTCTTCGGTTCGACCTTCTCCGATACGGATGGATAGCGCAGAAAGTACCAGGAACTATCCAAAAACGTATCGGAAACCTCGGTTTCCCGCTTGGCTTGGCCGCCGCACTTGGGGCATTTAGTAAACAGCCAAGACTTTTCCGCCCGTTCCAATGGCGGCTTACCGTCGTCGGTCGGTTTGAAATTTTTCAGGTACGGCAGTTTAACCGGCAGATTTTCCTCCGGATACCAGCCGCAATTCTTACAGAATATCATCGGGATCGGCGACCCCCAGTAACGCTGGCGGGAAATGCACCAATCCCGCAACCTAAAGGTCACGACCCGCTTCCCCCAGCCTTTTTCTTCAAAATAATCCATCGTTTTTTGCAAACCCTCTTCAAAATCTAGTCCGTTCAAAAATTCCGAATTTACAAACGTTCCCTTCATGCCATGTTCTACTACTTGATCGACTGTTTTAATCGGTCCATCGTAGCCATCTTCGCCTACAATTACTCGAGGAATTGGTAATTTAAACTGTTTAGCAAACTCAAAATCGCGCCGATCATGGCCAGGGCAACCTTGAACCGCTCCGGTACCAACGTGACCTAAAACAAAATCAGTCACGTAAATTGGAATTTCTTTTTTGGTAACATGGTTAATCGCGTAAAACCCAGTAAAGGCTCCGGTTTTTTTACGTCCCTCAGCAATCCGATCAATTTCACTTTTTTCCAAGGCTTTAGTTATATATTCTTTTACTTTTTTATCTTTTTTGGCCGCTTCTTGAGCCAAATTATGCTCTGGACCGACAACGATAAAAGTCGCCCCAAAGTTTACCGGAGCAGTCGTAAACACCGTCACGGTACTCGGTAAAGTGGAAGGGTCGGACCCTTCCACTTGGTAAGTGATGTTAATACCCTCTTTACGGCCAATCCAATGACGCTGGGCAGTCTTAATCTTTTCCGGCCAGTTGATTTTTTTGAGATTATTTAGGAGCCGGTCGGCATACTCGGTAATCCTGAAAAACCACTGCTCGGTGGCACGCTTTTCGACTACTGAATTACATCGCTCGCACTGGCCTTCAATCACCTGTTCGTCGGCCAAGACGGTTTTACAGGACGGACACCAGTTAACGCTGGCTTTTTTACGATAAGCCAAGCCGTGGTTAAACATCCGGACAAACAGCCACTGGGTCCATTTATAATATTCGGGATCATATGTCTCCAACCGCTGTTCCCAGGAAAACCGGTTGCCGATGCGTGCTAGTTGATCATAAAAGCGCTTTTCGGAAATTATAGCCTGGTCCATCGGGTGGGCGTTGATTTTAATGGCATAATTTTCGCTGTGGATGCCGAAGCCGTCCAAACCAATCGGCTCGAAAACATCGTACCCCTGCATTGCCTGAAACCGGCCGTGAACGTCGGCCCCGGTAAAAGCGTACATGTTGCCGACGTGCAGACCCTCGGCGCTGGGGTACGGGAACATCATCAGGTTATAGAATTTGTTTTTAGCCTTGGCTAAATCTACTTTATATGTTCCGGCTTCCTGCCACTTTTTCCGCCACTTGGTTTCGAGCTGTTTATGATCCATATTATTCAACCGGCTTCAATCGGTAACCAGCGTTAATAATAGTTTCAATTTCCACCAATCCCCGCAAAGGATAACCACGCTTTCTCATCGACCTTCTTGTTTGATAAACCAATGATTCTAATGAATCTACTGAAATTTGTAAAAACGATGTCAACTGCTCATGAGACACCACATTTGGTGATAATGCCAACAGTAAACCGAGCAAATCCTGTTTAAGATGATAGCTAGAACCTACTTGAGACAAATAATTTCCAAGCAAATCACTCCGCCACTCAATCGGTTCCCCGTCAACAGTTACAACCGGATTATATTCATTATTAACCATATCCTGCAGTTTAACATAAATTTAAGTTTTAGTGTTACAATTACTTATATGCGCCTGCCTTCAGCGGTGGAAACCGTTTTATTAATCCTGGCCGTCTTTTTTCCTTTTTTTTGGTACAACCAAAGTTATATGTCCAAGTTTTC
>Ga0210006_1002109_pt1 | contig 13323 bp, 15 predicted proteins | sample CryGey02umfilter_2_FD_185452 | JGI IMG/M metagenome (GOLD analysis project Ga0210006, IMG submission 185452) | Groundwater microbial communities from aquifer in Utah, USA - Crystal Geyser 4/10/14 0.2 um filter (SPAdes) (version 3) | ecosystem: Environmental > Aquatic > Deep subsurface >... | reverse complement strand
CATCGCGTTGATTCCAAGTTCATTCTTCGGATTCCATAAAATCCCCAGCTCCATTTCTTTAGCATATTCTTCATATAAATCCGTCATTGCTTTTGATAAATTTCCATCGGCACTTACGACTGTTCGGAGTCCTAAATCTTCCTTGGCCTCTTTTCTGCCGATAAAATACTGGTGCGAATACAATTTTTCCGTAAAATAATCAACCAATTTTTCAATTTCTTCTTCTTTCATCGGCGTTTTATGGCTTTTTAAAAGCCGTTTGGCTAAAATCCTAATCAAATTATGAGTTCGGTTAACATTACCAAGTGCCAAAGGATGAATTTGCGGATTTGATTCCACAAATTTATTGAAAATCCGCGAAAGCTCTTCGTCATTTTTAATGCCGAATTTATTTTTAGCCAAATCAAAATAAGCCATCACATCTTCTACTGAAATTGGTATTTTAGCTTGTGGATTTTGCGGGTCTTGCGGATTAAACACATTGGCGGTTGATGGGTCAATTGGGGAAAGTTCGGAAAGGTCGCTCATCACGATTTCATCCGCGCCGAGGGCAATCATTGTTGCCGCGCTGTGCGCCTTATACGGAACCAAAACCGAAAATTTGTCGCAATATTCGCGAATCATTGAAACCAAACGCCAAGGAACCATTGTATCTCCGCCTGTGCTGTATAAAAACAAATCAATATTTGGCGTTTTACCAATTGTTCGCAGTTGTTTGCTTATCACCGGAATAATATCCCCGGCAATCCGCGCGTTTACCGGCCCTTGCCTATCGCTGGTTAAATAAGTAATAACCCGTGATTTCCGCAACCCCTCAATTTGTTGCATAAGTTGTTTTTTGTCCATATATTGTTATTTTACTTTATTTTTAATAATTTTTCAAATCAATTTATTCTCCTTAAAACTAAATGTTTTGTTCTTGGTGATTATCACATGGTCTAAAACGTCTATCCCCATTATTTTGCCGGCTTCAATAATTCTTTTAGTTGTTTCTAAATCATCTTCTGGACGGTTCGGGGTCGCCGGAAGGGTGGTTGTGGACTAAAATTACCGAAGCGGCGTTCTGTTTTAGCGTCTCCTGAAAGATTTCTCTTGGATGAACTAAATTTGCATTTAAAGTCCCGATGAACATTGGCTTCTTAAAAATCATTTCATTTCGAGCATTAAGATAAATCGTCATTAGATGCTCGCGGGTTTTATCTCGCATATAGACCGCTTGAGCAATTACATCTTTAGTTGAGTGGATAGTTGGTAAAGTCTCCTCGCCTTTTTCTAAAGCTCTTTTAACTAATTCTATTGCAGCTAAAATTGTACAAGCCTTAGTCGAACTTATTCCTTTTATTTTTATCAAATCTTCATATTGCATTTTCAAAAGCCGCCTTTTTGAATATTTCGTTAAAACTTGTCTCGCCAATTCCAAGACATTTTTCCCTTCCCTGCCAGTTCTTAAAAGAATAGCTAAAAGCTCCTCATCTTTGAGATTTTGTGTGCCTTTTGAGATTAATTTTTCTCTCAGTCTTTCAATTTTAGGAAGATCTTTGATTTTAAATTTTTGTTGCTTCATTTTTTTAATTTAACTTATTTTTCACTTTTTTTCAATTTTACCCCATTTTTGAATATCCAGAAACAGCCCCGCCCTCTATGCTTATGAAATAAAGTATTCAGTATATCAAGGAAAACTAACTTTTTTATTACCTCAGACAAAAATCCAAAGGGCTTAGAGGGCGGGACACTACGGGGCAGGTAAAACAGAAATCGAGCAATCTCTTTCTTGCCCCTTTTGCCGCTCGGCTCCCGAATTAAAACCCTCTCAAACTTTTGAAATTATTTTGCCAAATCTGATTCACAAATCCAAGACCCTCCTTCGCTTCCGCCTTCGCTAAAGCTTCATCGGACAAGAAAGCTACGGGCGGGCGCAGAACGGAATCTGAAATGATAGCCGCTCCGCCCCGCCGCCGCAAAGCGGCGGCCTGCCTCGCAGAAAAATACTCTTTACGATTTTTGATTTTGCGCGCGCTGACTTTTTTGGAAAATTCGGAAGTTCGCTTCGTATTTAATGGCTCCGGCGGCAGGATTCGAACCTGCAACCAACTGCTTAACAGGCAGCTGCGCTACCGTTGCGCTACGCCGGAATACGTAATTTTCGCTTTCGTCTGACATCACTAATATTAATTATATTATTTTCAACTTCAGTATAACAATTTTTTTATAAAGGTACACACTTTGGAATATTTTTATTATAAATTGATTTAACCTTTAGTCAAATTTTGAGATTCAACTTTATACGTTTTGTAAAAAAGATCCGCCGGAGCGGATCAATAAAAATTTGAAAAAATCAAGACCTCAATGTTAAAATCTCAACAATCTCTTTTTGAATCTGCTCATCTGAGATAGAATATTCAACAACAACTATGGGCACCTGGGGATGTTTCTCCTTATGATTTTTAACCCAATTCCGACCGGTAACCTGAACCGGGAACACTTCGTAAAAAGTCCTCCCAACCTTTACAACAACAAAATCAATCCCTTGCCGGTCGGTTGAATCCCGTTTTGAGGACTTAACAAATCCTCTAATAACCCCTTTGTCTTGGAGTTGACGAAGAATCTTGTCCACTCGGCTTTCACGACGAAGGCCGATTTCTTCTTCTAGTTTTATCGGTTCCATTTATCTCTCCTTCCTTTTTTATTGTTAATAAATATGAAACTAATAAATTTATATCACAATTTTTTTATTTTTGCAATAACCTTGATTATTTAATAAAATTTCTTAAAATGAGAGTGTTAAATAATTATTCAATATTCTCAAATAAAAACCGCCCATAGCTCAATTGGTAGAGCAACAGCCTTTTAAGCTGGTGGTTGGAGGTTCGATTCCTCCTGGGCGGACTGAGCGAGGCGAAGGATAACCAGAGCAAGCAAAAGTCTTTGCTTGTGTGAGGAGCCAAAGACTGGAGCCCGAGCGAAACGAGAACAAGGCGGGGTCGCGGCCTTTTACGCGGACAAACCAAGAATAAAAATAAAAAACCTGCCGATGGCGGGTTTTAAAATCGGGTAAGTTAAATTTTAATTTTAATGAGATTCCTCTTTAACTGAACCGCCCTTTCGGAATTTTAATTGGTGTTTTTGGCGGCGGGAGATGAAGTTAACCAAATAGTTAATGAGCCAAGCCAAAACAATAATAAGGCTGTAATAAAGCAGGCCGGTTGTTGAAAATTGAGGCGCTTCATTTATATACACCCAAATAAGGACCAGAGCATAGGCAATGGTAATGAGTTTTAAAATTTGGATGCTCTGTTCAGTGCTTTGATTTTTAACTTCCACGATTAATTGAATGGCTGAAGCTACATAATCCTTGGTCATCTGCCAAAGTTCTCGGATATATTCATAAGTGTCTAATAATGTTTCAAATTCGTATTGAAAAAGGTCAGATAAATATTTATCTACTTGGATAGACTTGGCAATCTTGGCTCGAGTACCGATAAAGGTTTTCATTTGATTAAGGCGATAATTGATGAAATTAATGGTCTCTTGATATGCGTCCAGTTCATCCCTAAAGATGTCGGCTTCCTGGGCAGCAATTTTTTCCTTATTTTTGATAACGGCAATTTTTTCCCAAATGACCCGGTGGATATTAAGGTAACTCTTTAATTGATCATTAAACTCTCGGAAGAAAATCTGTTGATAAGCAATCTCTTCTATTAAATCTTTTTTTGTAGATAAGGCAATAATGAGAATACATTTGTTTGTTCTAAAAACCGTAATTTCATTGGTGAAAGACTGGTCGTAAACTTCGCCGAATTTTTTCTTATCAACGATAAAATCTTTTAAATTTTGGGAAGTTATGCCAATAACGGTTGTTCTTGGCGGATGAGGGGTTTCAATGTTGGCTAAAATTTTTGGTATTGGCGCGCCGAGGGAAAAAAGATAAGAAATCGCCGGCTCAAAAGCATTGTGGACATAATCGTCAAGTTTTTTTTGAGCGTCTTCAATATCATCTGAGGCCGTTTCAATGGTATACAATCCATCTTCAAAGTATTTAATCATCAAGCCGTTAATAGTTTCGGCTTTTACATATTCTAGACCGCCGGGCTCTTTTGTTACTTTAGCGATATTTAGGGCTTTATGAAATTTTTGGAGTTTTTGTTTTGACAATTCTAAATCCGATTCGCCTTCAGTGAAAAATTTATAAACCTCAACCATATGAAGCTGGGTTCGGGGATACCAACCGCCAGTGATTATTTTGGTTATTTGATGAGAAGATTGAGGAATATTTTCCATTTTAGAAAAATTAAATGTCTTTATTTTTATTATAACATATTTTATGATGAAAGAAAGTTTTTTGGTAAAGGGACGATTCTGAAAATAGGGGAATGAGAAGGAAGAATAAAAAGAAAATATTTTCTACGGAACTGGGCATTAATTTGGAAAAAGGCAAAGAAACCGAGATTTTTAAATGGTTTTTAGCCTGTCTTTTATTCGGCAAACCGATTCAACAGGAAGTGGCGAAGAGAACTTATTTTGAATTTCAAAAAGAAGGATTGCTGACGCCGGAAAAAATTTTAAAAGCCGGCTGGGATAAATTGGTAAAAGTTTTGGATAAAGGTCATTATGTAAGATATGATTTTTCAACCGCCGCCAAACTTTTAGAAATTTGCCAAGAACTTAAAGAAAAATACGGCACCTTAACCGAGCTTTTAAAAAAATCAAAAAATCAAAAAGAGTTAGAAAGGAAATTATTGGAATTTAAAGGAATCGGGCCGGTAACAACAAAAATATTTCTGAGGGATATCAAAAAAACTTGGCCTTAAAATACAACTCTCATTAATAAAGTAACTTACCATTCCAAACTTGATTTGTTTGCCTCGCCCGACGCGAATTAAATATTTTTGATAAATTTATTATAATTGAAAATTTTAAGATTATCTGCTAAATTATTCTAAATGAAAGAATTTGAATTAATTAAAGCCGTCCTCATTTTTTTGGCTGTGGTAGTCAGCGATATTATTTGGATTTTTTATATTCGGCGGGCGGCCGAAGGAAAAGCTGCTCAAGCGGCGTTTTTCGGGGCAATGATTTGGGTTTTTGGCGCTTTCGTGGTCGTCGGCTATGTGGAAAATCAATGGTATTTAATTCCGGCAGTCTTCGGGGCATTAATAGGTACTTACTCAGCCGTAAAATATGATAAAAGGTTTAATAAAAAGAAAGAAATTTAAATATCCCAAAAGTTTTAAATATTATATTATATAGATATGCCTGGGGATAAAAATCTTTTCTCTTCTTTGGGACATACCGAGTTTTCTAAAGAAAGGGATGATGAACAAAAAATGGAAAAGCTTGTTGAAAAAGCCAGAGGGATATTATTTGCCAAAAGTATAGAGGAAAAAATTCAAAAAGAAGCGGGAGAAACACTCAAGGAGGAAGAAATTCTTGGAAAAGGGAAGGAGATTCTTAATGAAGAAGCTCGGGAAGAAATTAATTTTATTGAGCAGCAATTTGAAGACCTTTTAAACGACAGCAAACGCCTGGAAGAAATGCTTCGGTTTCTGGAAAAGCAATATGGTTGGAATAAAAGTGAGGCTTGGGCAATGTTAGGAGTGTTGCGGCATGGGCTTAATGTGTTTTATTATAATATAGAGTTTGGAGCGCCGGACGAAGAAACCGTCCCTAAATCAGGAGCAAGAAGTTTAGAAACCGTATTTTTTCAATCGATTGCTCATGATTATAGTCCAGGAACCGCGGCCAAAGCGCTTTCTTTGGTTCGTTTATATCTTCAAAGCGCGCGAGAGTTATTAAAAGAAAGAAAAAAAATTTAAAATTAAAAAGGTCGGTGATAAAAATTTCCCTTTTATGGATGAAAAAATAAAAAATTATTTGGGTCTAGCGATTATCATCGTTTTGTTTATTTTTTCTTTTATTGCTTGGAAATACGTTGATTTTTATTCCAAGTCAATTCAACCTTCTTCTTTTCGCAGTTTTTCAGTAACAGCCGACGATAAAGTAGTTGCTATTCCTGATGTTGCTCAGTTTAATTTCAGCGTGATTGTCCAAGGCGGGAAAGATATTGCTTCTCTGCAAAAAGAAAATACTGAAAAAACCAACAAAGCCATCGGCTTTTTAAAATCGCAAGGCATTAATGAAAAGGACATTAAGACTTTAGCTTACAATTTGGAACCCCGTTATCAGTATTACAGCTGTCTTTCTCAAACCGCGGCGCCTTGCCCGCCTCCGGAAATAGTCGGCTACACGGTTACTCAGACCATTCAAGTAAAAGTCAGGGATTTCAGTAAAATTGGCGAAGTATTTTCCAGCGTTATTCAAAACGGCGCCAATTCCACTTCTCAGCTTTCTTTCACTATTGACGACCCGACTCAATTTCAAAATCAAGCCCGGGTTAAAGCCATAAAGAAAGCTCAAGAAAAAGCTGAAGTCATTGCTCAAGCCGGCGGTTTTCGTTTGGGGAGACTGCTTTCCATTGAAGAAAGCGGGCCGCTTCAGCCAGTTTATAGGTACGGACTTGGCGGGGCAGAGTTGAGCAAACTTGGAGCAGCCCCGGCGCCTACGATTGAACCTGGTTCTCAAGAAATAAGTGTGAGCCTTTCCTTGAAGTACGAAATTGAATAAAAATAAATTTTAACTGTTTTAGTCAAATCGCTTGATTTAATTTGTAAATCTATCAAGGTTTAACCTTGATGGACATTCTTGAGCACTTTAAAAATTTTTTGGACGTCTTAAGGCATTTTCGGGTTCCAAATTATCGGCCGGAATTTTTTTATTTCATATTTGTCGGATGAGAAAGAAAAGATTAAAATAGTGATAAATGAAAATTAGCCGAGAAAAAGCTTGGGCTTTATTGAACGGGTATGTAAAGTCTCCAAGTTTAATCAAACATTCTTTGGCTGTGGAAGCGGCAATGAGAGCTTGTGCTTTAAAATATGGAGGAGATATTGAAGAGTGGGGGATTTGCGGCTTGCTTCACGATTTTGATTTTGAAAAATTTCCAATCAAAGAACGCCATCCTTTTGAAGGAGCAAAAATTTTAAAAGAGTTAAATTATCCCCCGGAAATCATTGAAGCTATTTTGGGTCACGCTTCTTACAGCGGCGTTAAAAGAGAAAGTTTAATGGCTAAATGTTTATATGCTGTTGATGAGCTTTGCGGATTTTTAATGGCTTTAGCTTATATTCGACCGACTCATTTTGAAGGAATGAGTTCAGAGTCAGTTAAGAAGAATTTAAAAAAGAAAGGTTTTGCCGAAAAAATAAGCCGGGAGGAAATTGAGGAGGGGATTTTTGAATTGGGTGTTGACAAAGATGAACATTTTAATTTGCTCATTAAAACTCTTCAGGGTATCTCCAAAGAATTAGGATTTTAAAATGATAAATGATAAATTTTGAAGATTTTAAAAAATTAGATTTAAAAGTAGCGAGGATAATTGAAGCCGAAAGAATTGAAAATTCGGAGAAGCTCTTGAAGCTGAAGATTGATTTGGGAGACGAAAAACGTCAAATTGTCGCCGGCCTTGGCAAGACTTATTCGCCAGAAACTTTAAGAGGGAAAGAAATTGTCGTGATAATAAATTTGGAACCAAGACGGCTTTTGGGTATTGAAAGTCAAGGCATGCTTTTGGCTGCTGATAACAATGAGCCGATTTTATTAATTCCCGAAAAAGAAGTTCCGCCAGGCACTAAAATCCGCTAGGCATTATGAAGCATTTAAACATTAAAATTTTCGGCCGGGTCCAAGGCATCTTTTTTAGATATGAAACCGTTAAAAAAGCCAAACAATTAAATATTAAAGGTTTTGTTAAGAATGAACCTGATGGTAGGACGGTTTATATTGAAGCCGAAGCTGAGGAAGAAAATTTAAAAGAATTTTTAAAATGGTGCGAAAAGGGACCGTTTTTGGCTCGGGTAGAAAAGACGGAATTTGAATTTCAAGAGAAGATTAAAAATTTTCCTGCTTTTAAAATTTTAGAAGAATAAAAAGTCATCTAAACTGCAATCGTCATAAACGTGACTAATAAGTCATCTATTCTGCGATCGCAGAGAACGTGACTAATGAAAAAAAGTCATCTATTCGGCGATTGCTATAAAGACGACCCCGCACCTTTTCAAGACAACATAATTGAAAATCTGGGATTTCAGAAAAAAGCAAGGCATTTTAGACAATTAAAAAATATCTTTAGAAAAACGGGATTATTAAAAATAATTCCAGTCCTGAAAAGGTGCGGGGCCGTCGGCTCTTCTTTTGTTAATTAAAAAAATTTGGTAAAATTGACAAAGAAGGTTAAAAAATATGGAAGGCGAAAAAATGGAAAAAATCTTGGGGGCCAAACCTGATTTAACCGAGATCAATATATTTGAGACCACTGGTTTTTCAGAGTATTTGAGAAAAAAAATAAAATTTACCGAGGAATGTTTTTCTACTGCCCAAAACCCCGAGGCGAAGGCTTATTATTTAAACCAAAAAAGAGCGTTGGAAGATTTGATGAAGCAAGTAATAAAATATTTATCCCGCCAAGAGGAATGTTCAAAATTCTCTTTTGAAGAAAAGCTGAAAAGCAAATTAAAACCCTTGGAGGAAATTTTAGCAAATGAGGAACTGGACGATGAAGAAAAGCAAATAGCCATTCACGAACGAACAAAACTGGAAAATTATCGCCGGGAATTAAGTGATTTTAAAAATAAACGGTTAAATTTCTCCTAAGGTCCAAAACCAACAGCATTTAAGTTATTTTTATGGAAGCCTCAATAAATCTTGCCCGAGAAAATAAAAAACTTAAGCTTAAGGACTTTTTAGTTCAATTTAAAGCTTCAACCAAAGGATTGTCTGAAGAAGAAGCCCGAGCTCGCCTGGCTGAGTATGGTTTTAATATTTTAGAAAAGAAGAAGTGGCGGTTTGAAAAACCGCGACTTTTTTTAAGCAAATTTAAAAATCCCCTTATTATCCTTTTGTTGGGCGGGACTTTAATTTCCGCTTTTTTGGGCGAAATCATAGACGCTTCTTTAATTTTTTTAGTCATTATTTTGAGTTTTGTTTTGGATTTTTACCAAACTTCCAAGTCAAGTCAAGCAGTTGAAAAATTAAAAAGCCGAGTGACAATAACCGCCGCGGTTTTGAGAGAAGGACAAAAAAGGGAAGTTAAAGTTTCGGAAATTGTCCCCGGTGACATCATTTTTTTATCGGCCGGCGACATTATCCCGGCTGATGCCTATGTTGTTTCCGCCAAGGATTTATTTGTAAACGAAGCGGTTTTAACCGGGGAGTCATTGCCCGTAGTCAAGGAAAGCGAGGAAATGTTTTTAGACCTTAGTCTTCCAAAAGAGGACTCTGAAATGTCATTGCTTTTTGGAGGAACAACGGTTGTCAGCGGTTTTGGCACGGCTTTGGTAACTGCCACGGGTTTAAAAACTACTTACGGCAAAATCATTGAAAATCTGACCGACATAGAGCCGGAAACAGAATTTGACAGGGGAGTAAAGCAACTGGGCGGTTTAATTTTTAAAACCGTGATATTCCTTGTTACTTTCGTCTTTTTTATTAATTCTCTTTTAAATCACGGCGTTCTTAATTCTTTTCTTTTTGCTTTGGCTTTAGCCGTAGGAATGGTGCCGGAACTTTTGCCGATGATTATCACCATCGCTTTGGCGAGAGGAGCAGTTCGGATGGCTGGTAAAAAAGTTATTGTTAAAAATCTTCCCTCCATTCAAAATTTGGGCAATATTGATATTTTTTGCACTGATAAAACCGGCACTTTAACTGAAGATAAAATTAAACTGGAAAAATATCTTGATATTAGCGGAAAAGAAAATAAGAAAGTTTTAAAATATGCTTACTTAAACAGTTTTTTTCAAACCGGCTTGCACAGTCCCTTGTCAGAAGCTATTTTGGTCCATAAAGATGAAGTTTCCATAGGGGGATATCAGAAAATTGATGAAGTGCCTTTTGATTTCTCCCGGAAATTTCTTTCCGTTGTTGTTGAAAAAAATCAGAGAAAAGATTTAATTTCTCTGGGGGCGCCGGAGGCAATTTTTAATTTGTCAGTTTCTTATGACCTTAATGGTAGGATTAAACCTTTGACTTCACAAAAAAAAGAGGAGCTCAAGGGAATTTTTAAAGAATTAAGTGCCAATGGTTTTCGGGTTTTGGCCGCGGCTTACAAAGAAATTAAGTCCCGGCAGAAGACCTTTGTCAAGAAAGACGAGACGAAATTAATTTTTTTGGGTTTAACCGCTTTTCTTGACCCGCCAAAAGCTACAGCCAAAACCGCCCTTAAAAATTTAGAGAAAAATGGGATTCAGTTTAAAATTTTAACCGGCGACAATGAATGGGTGAGCGAATATATTGCCCGTTGGGCAGAAATTCCTCAGACAAAAGTTTTATTAGGCGAGCAGATTGAAAAAATGAGCGATGCCCGATTAAGAAGGGTTGTCAATGATGTCGGTATTTTCGCCCGCGTCACTCCCGAGCAAAAAGAAAGAATTATTTTAGCCTTAAAGCGAAATAAGCATGTTGTTGGTTATTTAGGTGATGGCATAAATGATGCCTTAGCGATGCACGCGGCCGATGTTGGTATTTCCGTTGATAATGCGGTTGATGTTGCCAAAGAAACCGCTGACATCGTCCTTTTGGAAAAAGATTTAGAGGTTTTAATTGACGGAGTGGCAGAAGGAAGAAGGACTTTTGGCAATGTGATGAAATATTTGATGATGGGAACCAGTTCTAATTTCGGTAATATGTTTAGCGTTGCCGGCGCCTCTTTAGTTTTGCCATTTTTGCCCATGCTGCCGCTTCAAATCCTTTTAAACAATTTCCTTTATGAATTTTCCCAAATTTCTTTGCCGGCCGACAATGTTGACGCGGAATTGGTAAAAAAACCCAAGAAATGGGACATAAAATTCGTTAAATATTTTATGATTGTCTTCGGTCCCATCAGCTCTATCTTTGATTTTTTGATTTTTTTTCTCCTTTTGACTTTATTTAAAGCCAATGTTTCTCTTTTTCAAACCGGCTGGTTTTTAGAATCTCTTTTTACTCAAACTTTAATTGTTTTTGCCATTAGAACCATCAAAACGCCTTTTTGGCATTCGCGGCCGAGCAAGTATCTGGTAACCGGCGTGGCTTTTGTTCTCGTTTTGTCCTTAATAATTGTTTTCACGCCTTTGAAAAATTTGTTTGGCTTTTCCTCTTTGCCGGCTTTTTATTTCCTGATTTTGGGATTTTTAATCGCCGCCTACTTCTTCTTGGTGGAATTTGTCAAAAAAAAGTTTTATCAAAGATTCAATCTGTAATATGAAGAATTTTCATTGGATTATTTTAGCTATTCTTTCAGCTTTTTTTGCGGCCTTAGTAACTATTTTCGGCAAGATCGGCGTTAAAGACATTGATTCAACACTGGCAACGACTATTCGCGTACTGATAATGACGATTTTTTTGGTGGGGGTATCGTTTTTTTTCCAGAAATGGCCTTTAATTTCAACCATTTCAAGTCGGCCCCTTCTTTTTATTATTTTAAGCGGTTTAGCCGGCGCTTTATCTTGGCTATTTTATTTTTTAGCCCTAAAATTCGGTCCGGCCGGTGTAGTGGCCGCCTTGGATAGATTGAGCGTGGTTTTCGTCATTTTTTTAGCCGCCTTATTTTTAGGCGAAGGTTTGAATTTTAAAACCGTTTTGGGAATTATTTTGTTGATAAGTGGAACAATTTTATTGGTATTTCAATAAATTTGGTATTTCAATAAATTTAAAAATCCCATTTGATTTGATAAAAATCCCATTTGATAATTTGTCAGGTTAAAAAGCTATGGCTTTTTAAGCTGGCACATTTTAGCCACTGCCGTTGTTATATGAGACAGAAATGATAAAATTGTAATATGATTCATCGCGGCATTGCCACTTTTACTTTGGATGAAGGTAAGTGTCCGAAATGGCTTTTTGAAAGATTGGTTCGTTTGGGAAGAGGGATGTTGGAAATAATAATTGATGAATATGGGCCGGAAGAATTTATTAAGAGAATCGCTGACCCGGTTTGGTTTCAGGCCTTGGGAACGGTTTTGGCTTTTGATTGGAATAGTTCAGGCTTAACCACAATTTTAACCGCCGCTTTAAAAGAAGCTATTCGCGGTCAGGAAAAAGATTTGGGGGTTTTTATCGCCGGCGGAAAAGGAAAAACTTCCCGGAAAACTCCGGAGGAAATTGAAAATTGGGGCGATAAACTTAATCTTCCTCAAGAACAAACAAAATCTTTGGTTTACAACTCGCGATTAAGCGCTAAAGTTGACAGCGCTTTGGTTCAAGACGGATTTCAAATTTATCATCACGCTTTTTTCTTTTCTAAAAAAGGCAGTTGGGCGGTTGTCCAGCAGGGGATGAATACTGTTAATCAAACCGCCCGGCGCTATCATTGGTATTCGGACAAGACGCAGATTAACGCAGATGAGACGCAGATTAACGCAGATAACAAGACGCAGATTAACGCAGATGAGACGCAGATTAACGCAGATAACAAGACGCAGACAAAGACATCAGCGTTTTCGTTTGTGTGCGAACCCCATCGCGGTATTGTTTCTGAGCTGAAACAAAAATTTGTTTTAAATCTCGTCTCTCGTCAAAGCGGAAAAACCAGAGATCTCAGCGTTCAACTGGTTCAAGCTGGATACCATTCTTTAATAAAAGATATTCAAATTTTGCGTAAGCATTCTTCCCCAATTCATCAAATGGCTGTTTTAAAAATAAATAATAGACAAATTACGTTTTTAAATTTAGAAAATGAAGAATTTAAATTTCACCCCGTTATTTTAGAAGATTTTTCCCAAAGCCGGTATTTGGAAAAAATTTTAATGAAAGTTTGCGATATAAAACCTTCTGGTTACGAAACCCTTTTGGCGACGGCCGGCATGGGACCGAAAACCATGAGAGCCTTAGCTTTGGTTTCGGAAATTATTTATGGCGCCAAACCATCTTATGAAGACCCGGCAAGATATTCTTTTGCTCATGGCGGCAAAGATGCCACACCCTATCCGGTTGATCGCCAAACATATGACCAGACAATTGAGATGATGAAAAGAGCGGTGGCGAAGATAAAATTGGATTTTTCTGAAAAAAGAAGAATTATTCAAAATTTGGAAAAGTAAGGCCCTTTAAAAAACCGCCTCATTTTAATCCCTTATTTTTGCTCTTGACAATTATTTTGTAGTATGCTACAATTCCAGTATTAGAATAATGGGACTCTAACCCCTCAAGCCGAACACTCGGCTTTTTTATTTTCTTTGACTTTTAGTATATCACTTAATAAATATTTAATCTCTTTTTTAAATTGATTATTTT
>Ga0210006_1002103_pt1 | contig 13338 bp, 12 predicted proteins | sample CryGey02umfilter_2_FD_185452 | JGI IMG/M metagenome (GOLD analysis project Ga0210006, IMG submission 185452) | Groundwater microbial communities from aquifer in Utah, USA - Crystal Geyser 4/10/14 0.2 um filter (SPAdes) (version 3) | ecosystem: Environmental > Aquatic > Deep subsurface >... | reverse complement strand
CTCTTCTGAAGCCCAAGGCCAGCAAGCCGGAACTACCACTACCAAGGCTGAAGGCAGCAATATGAACCAAAACCAAACCGGACAACCCTTGTGCTCTAAAACCGGACAACTCTATTTGTTGCCAACACCGCTTATCGTCGGCTTGTTGTCGTTGGCTAAAGACGCATGAAGGGCATGATGGAGATGTACAGGACAAACAGCAGGGCGGCGAGCAGCAGGATTACCTTCAGCGGCGATTCGGCAGCGAGGGTGAATACAGTGCGTCGTTCGCCTCTGGCAAGGGCCTGTTCATAGGTGGAACGCGCCTCGCTCTGGCGTATATTCTGATAGGTATCCAGTAGTGCACGGGCCTCGGCAAGGCGACTGTCATCGTGCAGCCAGATACCCGGCATTGAAACGCCCCAGGAGCCTGCCGTGGTTTCGTAGAATGCAATGTCGTGTGCATGCAGAAGCTCGCGCACATCCGCAGCCTCATCGTCCGGCACGTTGCGCAGTTTAAACAGTAGTACAGCCATGGATTTTATAAATCTAGGCGTTTTCGAGCATGCCGCGCAGCATGGCGAAGAGGTCGCGCTGCTCATGCCGGCTGCGCCCAAGCTCCCGTTCGCGCTTTGCCTTGGCGACCTGACGGCGAAGCAATTGCACATCCACTCCCGGGTGCTTCCCCAGCAATTCGGTCAGCGCTTCAGCGCCGCCATCGCCCAGCAGGGTGTCCCGCCAGTATTCAATTTCATGAAAGCGCGAGGTTTCGGTTCGGTGCGTGGATTCCAGATCATTGAGTGCTTCAAGAATCGGTTCGGCATCGACCTCGCGCATCAGCTTCCCGATGTATTGCCTCTGACGTTTGAAGCCAGCGTGTTTGTTGCGTATTTTTGCAGCTTCCTTCACAGCACTGCGCAATTCGTCGGGCAGCGGCATTTTGGCCAGTTGGGCTGCAGGCAGGTCGATCAGTGATTCTCCCGCCTTTTGCAGCGCTTCGACACGACGTTTCAGCTCGCTCTTGCTGGGGCGATCGTATTGCGGTTCCTCTACATCTTCGGGAATCATGTGTTCAGCCTCTTGTGCAGGAAATTGATTATTTCTACAACAACTTCATTCTTTTTTATCCCGTCACGCTCAATCACCAGATCAGCGCACTCTGCGTACAGGGGGTAGCGTTCCTCAGCCAGCGTGGAGAGCTTCTGCAGGGCATCCTGATTGGCAAGCAGCGGCCGATTTGAGTCGCCTGCAATACGGTTTGCGAGAAATTCCGGTGCAGCCTTGAGCCATATCACCGGGGGATGTGCCTTCAGGAGTTTGCGGTTGATCTCGCGCAACACCACGCCACCGCCAGTAGCAAGGATCACCTTTTTGCCTATTTTTTTGCTCAGCGCTTCAGTTTCCAGTTCGCGAAAATACGCTTCCCCATGGCGGGCAAAGATTTCGGGGATGCTCATGCCGGCCAGTTTAACAATGACTTCATCGAGATCGACGAGCGGCATTTTCAGCTTTTTGCTCAGTCGCCTGCCGATGCTGCTCTTGCCGCAGCCCATCAGTCCGATCAGTACAGGGTGAGGCCGCGGGAGGGTCTTTTTCTTCATGGGGGAACATTGTCGCAAATAAATATCCTGTCAATGCGCTTGCCGTTGTTCTTCAAAGCAACCCTGAGATGATGAAGGTGTGGAGCAATGCCCACTGCTTCCTTGTATGCAGCGGCGGCTTGCGCCTGAGATAGAAGGGCTTACTTCTTGACCTGATAATATTTAACCGACGACACCCTGTTTCTTAACTTGATCTCACCCATGGGCAGCATCGGAATATGTGCCTTGCAGCGTTGATAGGTATTTTCCCCGACGACAATACATTGACCCTCTGCGATATGTTGGAGTCGGGATGCGACATTCACGGTATCGCCTATCACGGTATAATCCATTCTGTTTTCCGAGCCAACACTTCCCATGACCACATTACCGGTATTGATGCCTATGCCTATTTCAAACTCAGGGTACTTCTTTGCGCGAAATTCCGATATCAGGCTTTGCGCCCTGGCCTGCATGGCAATGGCTGCATTGACAGCGTTCATGGGGCCGTCCTTGGCTTCTCCAAGCACCCCGAAGGAGGCCATCAGTTCGTCTCCGATAAATTTATCAAGGACTCCCTGATGATTGAAAATTATTTTTACCATGGTATCGAAATAGGTATTGAGAAACCCGAGAATATCTTCCGGCGTCATGTGTTCCGTAAGCGTTGTAAATGCGCGAATATCAGCAAAAAGAATGGTCGCTTCCTGCTTTGTGTTCTGGAGAAGAATATCTTCTGCCGAGTTCATAATCTTTTCGGCCACGCTTTTATCGACATACCGGCTCAAACGGACGAAGGAGATGCCTTCATCCCGGAGTTTGGCCTGGTAGCACTCAATGTCCCGGGCGTGGAGTATTAGCTTGGTTGTCATCTCCTTGAGCTGGCGGGATGATCTCTTTGAGTCCTGCATGATCTTATTAAAGTTGTCGATGATGCCCAGCAGCTCATCGGGGGATTTTCCATCGATTTCGATTGGGAATTTGTATTCTGATATTGATGTGTTGCCGGTGATCTCACGGACATCCGCAAGCTGCTTGCCAAAGTGGCGTATCAGGGAATAACCCGTCAGATGTGCAGCCAGCGCCACTAAGCCAGCCAGCAGCAGCGAGGGTGTGATTTCAGCATCGAGGTGAATCACCAGATAGATGGCCAGCAGGTAGGGGATAAAACCGATCAGGACGTAGCTGGCCTGCTCAATATCAATAAAGCGGAATGCTTTACTCATGATGAGCCTTCAGGCCCGTTTTCAGGCGTTGTTGCGGGAGGTTTTTTGCAGCTCTCAAACGTTCGCTGTTCGCCCAGATGGATGCCTATCGATACCGATTCATCTCCATCTTCTATGGCCTCCGGCGATTGAGCCCATGCGACAGATGCATTACATAATATGTACGCTTCCATCTGATCAGTGTTGGGCAGTTTGATTTTCACCGTAAGTTCCTGCCCATGTCGGTAATACTCGGGAAAGACTGTTATCAGGCGGGCTCCTTCGCACGAGATATCTATCAACCTAGCCTGTTCACAGAATGGCACGCCTTCCAGAGACAGGCCGTGTATTTCAACCTCATAATCGATTGCATAGCGCTTGAACTCTCGTCGATCGTCATTAATGTCTTCAGACATTGTAGTATTCACTCCGTACTGTCTTTCCCATCTATCAAGCTCTAGCACGGAGGGAGACATTCCGCGGATTCAACGATCATGTGATCCCAATTGGTCGATGCTGCAATTGAAAAGCACGTCTATAGAGAACCATTGTAGCATATGAGGCGGCATTAATATGGTAGCGCACCTTTGTGTGGTTTTTTGGGTGACTTACCCGATCCCGGCTATTAGATCAGCCGGGAATTCCCGATGTTGTCTTTCAACCGGATCAGTCACATCGCATCTCGTTTGCTATTTACCCCGGGCATGGATATGGTGCGGCCACTAATTGCGGTGGCATCTGGTCTGCATCGCAAAGGGTTGTGAGCTTTTAGTCTCAGCTTCCCGGTAAATAATCATGCACTGGACCGGTCCGGGGTTCTCCCGGCAGGCGCATCTGGAAAACAATAAATATGACATTTGAAAAATTCGGCCTTTCGGGGAACGTGCTGCGTGCCGTCTCCGAACAGGGCTACACCATCCCTACGCCTGTACAGGCGCAGGCTATTCCGTTCATTCTTGATGGACGCGACATTATGGCCGGAGCCCAGACGGGCACCGGCAAGACCGCAGGTTTTACGCTTCCCATGCTGCAGTTGCTGGACAAGGAAGGCGCCGGTCACGGTCAGCGCCCAATCCGTGCCCTGATTCTGGCACCCACACGTGAACTGGCTGCGCAGATTCACGAAAGCATTCGCACCTATGGCAAATACCTGCCACTGAAATCCACCGTGGTTTTCGGCGGTGTCGGCATTCAGCCGCAGATCGACAAATTGCGGCATGGTGTTGATATCTTGATTGCCACCCCCGGACGGCTGCTTGATCTGGTCGGGCAGCGTAAGTGCGATCTCTCCAAGGTTGAAATTCTTGTGCTTGATGAAGCTGATCGCATGCTTGATATGGGCTTCATCCATGATATCCGCAAGGTGATGGCCTTGCTTCCGGTAAAACGACAGAACCTGCTGTTCTCGGCAACATTCTCCGCAGATATCAAGAAGCTGGCATCCGGTATTTTGCACAATCCGGCGCTGGTTGAAGTGGCACCGAACCGTACTGCCGTGAAAGTGACACATATCGTGCATCCGGTCGGCAAGACCAACAAACGCGTTCTGCTTTCGCATCTGATTTCAACGCATGACTGGAAGCAGGTGCTTGTCTTCACGCGTACAAAACACGGTGCGAACCGCCTTGCCGAGCAGCTGGAGAAGGATGGTATTAACGCTTCAGCGATTCATGGCAACAAGAGTCAGACGGCGCGCACCAAGGCGCTGGCCGGATTCAAGGAAGGCACCATTCGCGTGCTGGTAGCCACAGATATTGCCGCTCGCGGACTCGATATCGATCAGTTGCCGCATGTGGTGAACTACGAGCTGCCTAATGTGTCGGAAGATTATGTGCATCGCATTGGTCGTACCGGCCGGGCCGGGCACAGTGGCGATGCCTTGTCGCTGGTCTGTCGCGAGGAAGAGAAGTTACTGGACGGCATTGAGCGGCTGATCGGCAAGAAGATCGAAGTGCTGCATGTGCCGGGGTTCACCTCTGATTTTGCCAGCCAGCCGAAGAACGAGCCCGATGAAGCGCGTAGTGGTGGCAGGCAGGGTGGCGGTGGTCAACGTCAGGGTCGTCCTGCACAGGGTCATCCGCGTGCCGGTGGTCAGCGTTCCGGCCGTCGCGGTGGTCGGCCAAGCAGCAGGTCTTCAGGGCGCTAGCCTTTAAAGAAACGAAAACAGCTCGGCCCGCTTGTGGCTTAAGCGGGTCGGGCTTCTTCCGCACCAACTCCTGTAGCGAGTTTAGCCAACTGCTCAATCTGTATTTAAATGATTTCCATGACTGATAAAAAAAACGGGCTCCGAAGAGCCCGTTTTTGTTTGTGTTACTTAAGCAGCTTACTTGTAGAAGCTGATCATTTCTTCCAGTGACTTCGCCTTGATCTTCGAAGCATTGCCGGCAGAGCCGAAGGCCTCAAAGCGTGCCTTGCAGACTTCCCGCATGGCAACCTTGGCTTCCTTGTAGAACTTGCGTGGATCGAAGTTCGACTTGTTCTGCTCAAGATGACGACGGATGGCACCTGTGGAGGCCATACGCAGATCGGTATCGATATTCACCTTGCGCACGCCGTGCTTGATGCCCTCAACAATTTCTTCAACAGGCACACCGTAGGTGACGCCCATCTCACCACCAAACTCATTGATGATTTTCAGCCAGTCCTGCGGTACCGAGGAGGAGCCGTGCATGACCAGATGCGTGTTGGGGATGCGTGCGTGAATTTCCTTCACGCGGTCAATAGCCAGAACGTCGCCTGTTGGCGGCTTGGTGAATTTGTATGCGCCGTGGCTGGTGCCGATGGCGATGGCCAGTGCATCCACACCGGTCTTCTCCACAAAGTCAGCAGCCTCTTCCGGATCAGTCAGCAGCTGGGAATGATCCAGCACACCTTCTGCACCGTGGCCGTCTTCTTCGCCCATCATGCCGGTTTCCAGTGAACCCAGGCAGCCAAGTTCGCCTTCCACGGATACGCCGCCTGCATGGGCCATTTCACAGACCTTGCGGGTGGTTTCAACATTGTACTCGTAGGAGGAAGGGGTCTTGCCATCGGCCATCAGGGAGCCGTCCATCATGACAGATGAAAAGCCGGACTGAATGGAACGCAGGCAGATAGCAGGCTCGGCACCATGATCCTGATGCATCACGATCGGGATATGCGGATACTGTTCGATTGCTGCCAGAATAAGATGGCGCAGGAATGGCTCACCGGCATAGGAGCGTGCTCCTGCCGAACCCTGCATGATGACTGGCGAATTGACTTCATTCGCAGCTTCCATGATGGCTTGAACCTGTTCCAGGTTGTTTACGTTAAATGCAGGCATGCCATAGCTGTTTTCAGAAGCATGATCCAGCAGTTGTCTCAGTGAAATTAGAGCCATTTTCTTCCTCCTTGGTGTGTTCGTGGGCTATTGCCCAGTATGTTGGCCCTTCGGGACCGATAAATCAATTTAAGCTTCAAATACGCTGGAGGCGTGCACGATCTTCATCGTGTTGGTCGCACCAGCGGCTCCCATTGGCGTGCCCAGCGTCATGACCACAAGGTCGTCAGGCTCCACAAGCTTGTCGTAGAGCATAACGGCAATGGCATCCTTCGTAGCACGCTGTGCATCGCTCGGGCCGTAATCACCGCTAATCGGCTTGGGAATCACATTGCGGAACAATGTGACTCGCCCGGCTGTGGACTGTAACGGCGTCAGGGCATAAATCGGCACCCTTGAGACGTGGCGTGACATAAACAGCACCGTGTTGCCGCTTTGCGTGAAGGCTGCAATCGCCTTGATCGGCATGGCATGCGTCACTTCCATGGCCTGGCGCGCGATGCATTCATCCACCGATTGCGGCGGATAACGCGGGTCGCGGGTCGAAGGCGATGGCATCACCGGCTGCTTTTCGGTTTCAATACAGGTGCGGTGCATCGCCTCAACTGCCTCGACCGGGTATTTGCCAGCAGCAGTCTCGCCCGAAAGCATGATCGCATCTGTACCGTCGAGCACCGCATTGGCCACGTCGTTGACCTCGGCACGCGTCGGAATCGGGTTGTTACACATCGATTCCATCATCTGTGTGGCCACGATCACCGGCGTGTTGTGTTTCGGGGCTTCACGCAGGATGCGTTTCTGCACCGGCGGTACGGATGCATCGCCGATCTCAACACCGAGATCGCCGCGCGCCACCATGACAGCATCGGAGGCCTCAAGAATCGAGTCCAGATTAAGCACTGCCTCGGCGCGTTCCACCTTGGCTACAAGACCAGCATTGCTGCCTTCAGCCCTGACCAGTGAGCGGGCATAATCCATATCCGCACCATCACGCGGGAAGGAGATGGCAATATAGTCCACGCCAATGGCACAGGCCGTCTTGATATCTTCCTTATCCTTGTCGGTGAGGGCTGCTGCGGAAAGACCGCCGCCGGCACGATTGATGCCCTTGTTGTTGGACAGCTCTCCGCCGATCACCACGGTGCAGTGAATCTCCTGCCCTTTAACTTCAACCACGTCCATGACAATCAGGCCGTCATTAAGCAGCAGACGGGCACCCGGTTCAACATCACCGACCAGTTCCTTGTAGGTGATGCCTACGCGTTCATCGGTGCCATCGTTGAGGCCAAGGGCTCCATCAACGATAAAGTGCTGACCAGGGGTCAGCATGGTTTTGCCCTTTTTGAACTTGCCGCAGCGAATCTTCGGGCCCTGCATGTCGGCAAGGATGCCAACATAAACGCCGTTCTTTTTAGCTGCTGCACGCACATTTTCTGCCCGCTTGCGATGTTCATCGGCTGTGCCGTGCGAAAAATTCAGACGAACGACATTAACGCCGGCCCGTATCAGCCGGTCCAGCACCTTCGGAGATTCGGAGGCGGGACCGAGTGTGGCTACAATTTTTGTTCTGCGGAAAACACCCACTAAGCGGCACGCTCCTCTAGCATAGCAACGGCGGGAAGTTTTTTGCCCTCAAGGAATTCGAGGAAGGCGCCGCCGCCGGTGGAGATGTAGGAGACCTTGTCTTCGATGCCGTATTTATCCACGGCAGCCAATGTGTCGCCGCCGCCTGCAATGGAGAAGCCAGCAGATTCGGCAATGGCCATGGAGATGGCCTTGGTGCCTTCGCCGAATTGATCGAACTCGAACACGCCGACAGGGCCGTTCCAGACGATGGTGCCAGCATTCTTGATGATTTCAGCCAGTACGGCTGCGGAATCAGGTCCGATATCGAAAATCATGTCGTCAGCAAGCACGGAATCTGCAGCCTTCAGCGTTGCTGCTGCGGTAGGGGAGAATTCCTTGGCGCAAACCACATCGGTCGGAACCGGAATGCTGCCGCCACGCGATTCAGCATCGGCTGTCAGCTTCTTGCAGGTGTCAATCAGGTCGGCTTCGTAGAGAGACTTGCCGACAGGGTAGCCTGCAGCAGCAATAAAGGTGTTGGCGATGCCGCCACCCACAACCAGTTGATCCACAACCTTGGAGAGCGACTCAAGCACGGTAAGCTTGGTGGAAACCTTGGAACCGCCGACAATGGCAACCATCGGGCGCTTCGGATTGTGCAATGCCTTGCCCAGTGCTTCGAGCTCAGCAGCCAGCAGCGGGCCGGCACATGCAACCGGTGCAAACTTACCGGCGCCATGTGTGGATGCCTGCGCACGGTGTGCGGTGCCAAAGGCGTCCATCACGTAGATGTCGCACAGTGCGGCGTACTTTTTGGACAGGGCCTCGTCATTCTTGCCTTCACCCTTGTTGAAGCGCACGTTGTCGAGCAGTACGACTTCGCCGTTAGCTACATCAAAGCCGCCGTCGAGGTAATCGCGGATCAGGCGGACTGGTTTGCCCAGCAGGGAAGCGAGATGGTCGGCAACCGGCTTGAGTGAGTTCTCTTCGCTGAACTCGCCTTCGGTCGGGCGGCCCACATGCGACATGAGCATCACCTTGGCGCCGGCATTCATAGCATGCTTGATGGTTGCCATGCTGGCACGGATGCGGGCATCCGAGGTTACTTTGCCATCTTTAATCGGAACATTAAGGTCTTCGCGGATAAGTACGCGCTTACCGGCAAGATCAAGATCAGTCATTTTAATTACAGACATGGTTCACTCCCTATGAATGAGTCGCTGGCATGCTTGTCACCGAAAGTGGCAGGTTGATGACATAGACTCTGATGTTAAACGTTAACGTTTGTCGCTGCCGACCCATTTGCTTGTTTGCTCGGGGGCCGGCAATGACAAACGTGGGGACCGAAGCCCCCACGTTCATTTTTTTACTTAGCGATATGACGAACCAGATTCATCATATTGCAGGTATAGCCATACTCGTTGTCATACCAGGCAACCAGCTTCACGAAGGTGCCGTCCAGTGCAATACCAGCGCCTGCATCAAAGATGGAGGAGTTGCTTACGCCGCGGAAGTCGGTGGAAACAACCTTCTCGTCCGTGTAGCCGAGAGTTCCCTTCATCTCGCCTTCAGAAGCCTTCTTCATGGCAGCGCAGATCTCTTCATAGGTGGCTGACTTCTCAAGCTCGCAGGTCAGATCGACCACGGAGACATCGGAAGTCGGCACGCGGAAAGCCATGCCGGTCAGCTTGCCGTTGAGTGCTGGAAGCACAACGCCCACAGCCTTGGCAGCACCAGTGGAGGACGGGATGATGTTTTCCAGAATGCCGCGACCACCGCGCCAGTCCTTGTTGGAAGGACCATCAACAGTCTTCTGGGTAGCAGTAGCAGCATGCACGGTGGTCATCAGACCACGCACGATGCCGAAGTTGTCGTTGATAACCTTGGCCATTGGAGCCAGGCAGTTGGTGGTGCAGGAAGCAGCAGATACGATGGTCTGTCCGGCATACTCGCTGTGGTTCACGCCATACACGAACATCGGTGTTTTATCCTTGGCAGGAGCAGACTGCACAACCTTCTTGGCGCCTGCATCAATGTGCTTCTGGCAGGTTTCGGTGGTCAGGAAGAAGCCGGTGCAATCGATCACGATTTCTGCGCCAACTTCGTCCCACTTCAGATTTGCAGGATCACGCTCGGCGGTCAGGCGAATCTTCTTGCCGTTCACAACCAGGCTGTTGCCGTTGACCGACACATCGCCGTTAAAGCGGCCGTGTACGGAGTCATACTTCAGCATGTATTCCAGATAATCCGGGTCCAGCAAGTCGTTAATACCGACAACTTCCATGTCCGTGTAATCCTTTGCAATAGCACGGAACACCATGCGGCCGATACGGCCAAATCCATTAATACCAACTTTAATTGTCATTTTATCTCCTTTCTTTGTGTGATTTTAATTCAAGCTACTTCGTTGACCGCTGCGACAACTGCCTCAGTGGTAATGCCAAACAGTTTGTACAGTTCACCGGCAGGAGCCGATTCACCGAAGGTGTCCATGCCGACAGCTTTGCCATTAAGTCCGATATACTTTGCCCAGAAACCGGTTACGCCGGCTTCAACTGAAACACGTGCTGTCACAGCTGCTGGCAACACGGATTCTTTGTACGCCGCATCCTGTTTGTCGAATGCATTGGTTGATGGCATGGAAACAACGCGAACGTTCTTCTTGCCTTCCAGGGCTGCAGCAGCTTCCATGGCCAGGGACACTTCAGATCCGGTTGCGATGATGATGGCGTCCGGTTTGCCTTTGCAATCCTTCAGAATGTAAGCACCGCGTTCGATCAGCTTGATCTGCTCAGCGGTACGCTTCTGATGTGGCAGGTTCTGACGTGAGAAGATCAGCGAGCTCGGACCCGTCTGGTTCTTGATGGCAATCTTCCATGACACAGCCGATTCAACTGCATCGCAAGGGCGCCATACATCCATGTTCGGAATCATGCGCAGGGTTGCTGTCTGCTCAACAGGCTGATGGGTAGGGCCATCTTCGCCCAGACCGATGGAGTCATGGGTGAATACTTCGATATGACGTACCTTCATCAGTGCAGCCATGCGCAGTGCGTTGCGAGCATACTCGGAGAACATCAGGAAGGTTGCGCCGTATGGTACGAAGCCGCCGTGCAGGGCAATACCATTGATCATGGCAGCCATGCCGAACTCACGTACGCCGTAGTTTACATAGTTACCGGCAGGGTCCTTGATCACCGGTTTTGCACCGGACCACAGGGTCAGGTTGGAACCGGCCAGGTCGGCAGAGCCACCCAGGAATTCAGGGGTGATCTTGGCCAGGCCTTCAATGGCATTCTGCGATGCTTTACGTGAAGCAATGTTTTCAGCCTTGGCATCCACGGCAGCGATGAAGGCATCAGCGCCAGCATCCCAATCGGCAGCCAGTTCGCCATTGATACGGCGCTTGAATTCAGCAGCTTCTGCAGGGTAGGCGGCGGCATATGCGGCAAAACGCTTATCCCAATCGCTCTCGGCAGCAGCACCTGCTTTTTTATTGTCCCAGCCGGCATATACATCGGCAGGGATTTCAAATGGTGCAGGTGTCCAGCCCAGCTCCTTGCGAACCAGTGCGATCTCTTCATCACCCAGAGCTGCGCCATGGCAATCATGCGTGCCGGCCTTGTTCGGGGAACCGAAGCCGATGATGGTCTTGCAGCAGATCATGGTTGGCTTGTTCTTCTCGGCGCGAGCGGCCTCGATAGCTTTCTTGATTTCAACGGCGTCATGGCCGTCCACATTGCGGATAACCTGCCAGCCGTAGGCTTCAAAACGACCAGGTGTGTCATCGGTGAACCAGCCTTCGACGTGACCGTCGATAGAGATGCCATTGTCATCCCAGAAGGCGATCAGCTTGCCCAGGCCCAGTGTGCCGGCCAGCGAGCAGGCTTCGTGGGAGATGCCTTCCATCAGGCAGCCGTCGCCGAGGAATACATAGGTGTTGTGGTCAACGATTTCGTGACCGGGTTTGTTGAACTGAGCGGCCAGCGTCTTCTCGGCCAGCGCCATGCCGACACCATTGGTGATGCCCTGACCCAGTGGGCCGGTGGTGGTCTCAACGCCCGGTGCATAGCCATACTCAGGGTGACCCGGTGTGCGTGAATGCAGCTGGCGGAACTGTTTCAGATCATCCATGGACAGGTCGTAACCGGTCAGATGCAGCAGGGAGTAGATCAGCATAGAGCCATGACCATTGGACAGAATGAAGCGGTCGCGATCAGCCCATTTAGGATTGGTCGGATTGTGCTGCATGTAGTCGTTCCACAGGACTTCGGCGATATCCGCCATGCCCATTGGAGCGCCCGGGTGTCCGGAATTTGCTTTCTGAACGCTATCCATTGCGAGTGCGCGAACGGCGTTGGCCAAGTGTCTACGGCTGCTATTACTCATCTGCTTTATCCCCTTGAGTTCAATTTGGTGTATGCCAATAAAGCATTACACCCTATTTTATTGTAATATATAAAACCTAATCATCGTTTGTTATGCTCAGCATAAAATAAACTTATACACATAGTGTCTCGACCAGCGATTCTGCCGCCCTAGACGTGAAGCGTTGTCTGTACGTGGCGAATATTACCAATACCGCCATCAAGCACCACGGTGTCGGTGGTCATGAACTTGCCGTAGGTGTCGTGGCCCGTTTTCACATGGCGCACATAGGCACCCGAAGTCAGGCCGGTGGCAATAAACAGGCAGTCATCGGAGGTGACCAGTTCATCACGTGTAATGATGCGCTTGGTATCAATGCCTTCCTTCTTGCACAACTCAATCTCGAAATCCTTCTGCGGAGCCATGCGTCCGAACATTTCCGCACCCATGGCACGTGCTGCACAGGCGGTAACGATACCTTCCGGTGTGCCGCCGATGCCGAATAATGCATCCGAGCCCATGTTCAGAACAGCCTGAATAGCACCGTTCACATCGCCATCGGTAGCCAGACGAATCTTGGCGCCTGCGGCATAGATCTCTTTCATCATTTGCTGATGGCGCGGCTTATCGAGGATGAAAATCTTCAATTCGCCTATTTCCTTACCGAGTGCATCGGCAAGCTGTTGCAGGCGGACCGCAATCGGCGCTTCGGCGTCAATCTTGCCGCGTGCAGCCTTCGGATAAACCTGTTTGTCCATATAGAAGCAGGAGCCGGGGCGGTACATCGTGCCCTCAGGGGCGGCTGCCAGTGTTACGATCGAGCCGGGCATATCCTTGGCAAACAGGTTGGTCCCTTCAATCGGGTCCACGGCAATATCCACGCCAATGCCTTCGCCGGTACCTACAGGCTCGTCGTCATACAGGGCCGGAGCTTCGTCCTTGGCACCTTCGCCAATGACGATCACACCTTTCATTTTGACCTGATTGATACGCTTGCGCATGGCGTCAACAGCCAGTCCATCACCCTCGTCCTTCTGACCGGAGCCGACATACGGCGCACAGGCGCGGGCTGCCGCTTCGCAGACCTCTACCAAATCAATTTTAAGGTTGCTTACCTTGCCCATTAAACCCTCCCTGTTGACCATCTTCCGCTATGCGGGAGCGGCATCTTAGCTGAAAAAAAGCTCCAAAGCGACCCCAAATGTAGGTGTGTGTCGGCAGCACATAACCTGTCCTCATCAGTAGCTCATAAGTTGTCCGGTCTGAAGATTACCCGAGAGGTAATCAGAGATGAGACGAACGACAGTGTTACAGGAGGTCAGGAAGATGAGATTTGATG
>Ga0210006_1002100_pt1 | contig 13349 bp, 15 predicted proteins | sample CryGey02umfilter_2_FD_185452 | JGI IMG/M metagenome (GOLD analysis project Ga0210006, IMG submission 185452) | Groundwater microbial communities from aquifer in Utah, USA - Crystal Geyser 4/10/14 0.2 um filter (SPAdes) (version 3) | ecosystem: Environmental > Aquatic > Deep subsurface >... | reverse complement strand
AACCTGACCGACTCGGAGCGCGCCATACTGCAAGGGTTCGTGGACGAGGCATTCGCCAACTTCAAGGCGGACGTCGAGAAGGGCAGGGAAGGAAAGCTGACCGCGCAATACCCGGAAGTGCTGGACGCGCGCATACTCACCGCGTCGCAGGCGCTTCGCGCGGGATTGGTGGACGAAGTGGCTTCCCGCCAACGCGCGCTGGAAAAGGCGGCCGAATTGGGCGGCGCCTCCGCCAAGGAGTGCGAAGTGCCGCAGGAATTCTCCCTGCGCAGCCTGTTCGCCAGCCTAGGCAGCGCTTTCGCGCAGGGCTTCAAGTCGGAAATGTCAAGCAGTGCTTCAATTCAGTATTCTTAACGATTTTCGGGTTTTTTGCGCCTTCGGCAATCGGTTAAAAGCTTTTGCGCGCTTGTTGTTTCTTATAGGTGACCATCCGATGACAGTTAAGGGCGACAATCTGATTCAGAGCTGCAGGCAGTGCTATTCGCACGAGGGTTACGCGGTTCCGTTGCAGCCGCGTGCGGGAAACTGGCACTGCAACCGCTGCGGAAGCGTTTATAATATCGCGGGCGGCAACTTAATTAGAGTCTGAAATGCTGTTAGACCGGTTCAAGTTCAACGAGACGCCAGAGGACAAGCTGGAGAAGCTGTTCGACGAGGCGTGCAAGCAGGGCGCCGTCCTGGTGCGCCTGCATTTCGACACGCACGGCGCGAACAAGGAAGCGGTTTCCGGCGCGCTGGTGGACTTCATAGGCCGCGTCTCCAAGGAGGACGGCGTCTTGTATTGCAAGGGCGAGGTGGACGCTCCCATAGAGGAAGAGGACGGCTCCTGGTCCACGAACGCGGAAGTGCGCGTGCTCGCGGAAGCCTTTTACCAGCTTGTTTACCTGTGCTTCCGCTACGGGCCCATCGGCGTCGAGGTGGACAAGCCCGCAAAGCTGGACTTGTCCGCCAACGACATGCAGGGCATCCTGCTGGACGCGTCCAAGATTTCGAACGACTACTCGCGCTTCATCTATGACCAAGTGCTGAGCAACGAGAAGAAGACGGAAGTGCTCAAGCAGCTTGACAAGCGCGCCGCGGCGGGCAAGCGCCTGCGCGAACGGGCCGAAGACGCGGAATCGAAAGACTGAGTTTTTTTTGCGTTTCTATCCGCCGAAGAAGCTGGCAGTTATCTCGTAGAGCCCGCGCCACTGGAACCAGAACTGCAGGACGCTGAGCGCTATCAGCGGTATGGTAAGCCAGCGCAGGCTCTTGTATTTGGTGATGATGAGGTAGGCCAGCCCCATGGCGGGCGAGATTACCGCCCAAAGCACCAGGACGAGCACGTCCTTGTCGTTGAACAGGCTCTGCGCCTCCTTCGCGACTTCGGGGTCGACGTAATAAGCGGTTTTCTTGGCGTACCCCGGGTCGACGAAGTCGAGGAGGGTCTTCTCCCTGTGCCTGTGGATTGCGACTATGCGCGGTACTTTGAACATGGTTTGCCCGAATTCATTAAAAACGCACGGTTAAATATTTTCGCTAAGCTAATTTTCCGTGCGGGGGATTGGGGTAGCCTGGTATCCTACCAGCTTCGGGAGTTGGTGACCTGAGTTCGAATCTCAGATCCCCCATATTTTTTATTTCGCGGCGCCGCGTCAAAATTTTTGCTCGTTTCGCCGCGCCAGCGCATTTTTTTTATTTTCGCGGCATTATTTTTTTTTCTTTTCCCAAACCGCTTACTATAAAAAAGTCCGGCGCATCAATGTTAAAGAGCGCGCGGAGCGCCCGTTCGCGAAAAAGGTGAATCGTTTTGGATTTGGAGACGCGCAGCAAGGTACTGGCGGCGGTGATGTCGCTCTTTTTCATCGTCGTCGGCGGAACGGTCGTCTATCACTTCCTCGAGGGCTGGCGGTGGCTGGACTCCGCATATTTTTCGGCGATGACCCTCACCACCGTGGGCTTCGGCGACTTCGTGCCCAAGACGGACTTGGGCAAGATATTCACGATTTTCTACGCGTTCCTCGGGATAGCCGTCGCGCTTTACACGCTCTCGCGGGTCGGCCAGCTCTACGTGGAGCACCGCCTCGAGACGCGCATCATAAGCGGCCTGAACCGGCGCGGCAGGGGCGCGCTGAAGAACAAGCGCCACAGGGACCGCTTTTGAGTTGATTATGCCTTGATGCGGACGCACTACGTGAAAGACGCGACGGACGGGGAGACGGTCACGCTGGCGGGGTGGGTGCACGAGCTCCGCGACGTGGGCAAAATAAAATTCCTCATCCTGCGCGACAAGACGGGCCTCATGCAGTTGACCATGAAGGGCGCGTCGTGCCCCCCTGATGTGCTCGCGGTTTACTCCAAGCTGGTAAAAGAAACGGCGATAACCGCCACGGGCATCGTGAAGAAGTCGGGCATCGCTTCCCTCGGCTTGGAAATGTTCCCGACCGCGATTCAAGTCGTGGGCGAGGTCTTCAAACAAGTGCCGTTCGAGCTGACGGGAAAAGTCCCGGCCGACTTGGACGTGCGCCTTGACAACCGCTTCGTGGACTTGCGCCGCATCGAAACCAGCGCGGTCTTCAAAATCCGTTCGGAAGTGCAGCGCGCGTTCCGCGAAAAGTGCGTTGAGCTTGGCTGCCAGGAAATCAACACGCCCTCCATCGTCGGCTCGAGCACGGAGGGCGGCGCGGACCTGTTCAAGGTCAAGTACTTCGAAAAGGACGCGTTCCTCGCCCAGAGCCCGCAATTGTACAAGCAGCTCGCCGTAATCGGCGGCATGGACAAGGTGTTCATGACCGTACCCGTTTTCCGCGCGGAAAAGCACAACACGCTCCAGCACCTGAACGAAGTCACCCAGATGGACGTGGAGCTTGGCTTCGCGGACGACAACGACGCGCTCGACTATTTGGAAACCGTGTTCCTGCACATCCTCGCGAGCGTAAAGAACAATTGGGCCGCCGAGCTCAAGACGCTGGGCGCCGGAATCGGCGAGTACGACGAGATACCGCGTTACACTTACACGCAAGCCGTGGACGCGCTCGCGAACGCGGGCATGCCCATGGAGTGGGGTAGCGACTTCACCAAGGAAGCAGAGTCCAAGATTCCCGAAGCGCTGGGGGCGGACTTGTTCTTCATAACGCGCTGGCCCACCCAATGCCGCGCGTTCTACAGCATGCCGCTCGAGGAGAACCCGGCGGTGTGCAAGGCGTACGACTTGGTTTACAAGGGCCTCGAAATCGCGAGCGGCGCCCAGCGCATCCACCACCCAGATTTGCTCGTCAAGCAGCTGAAGGCGCACGACTTGAAGCCCGCCAACTTCGAGAGCTACATAGACGCGTTCCGTTACGGCGCAATCCCGCACGCGGGCTGGAGCATCGGCTCGGAGCGCCTGACAATGCAGCTCTGCGGCCTGCACAACATCCGCGAGGCGTCGCTGTTCCCGCGCGACCGCCACCGCCTGCACCCGTGAAAACCATGAAGACCCTCGTTGCATACTATTCCCTGACCGGCCAAACCCGCGCGCTTGCCGAGGCAATCGCCTCGCGCCTCGACGGCGGCGCCGTCCTCGACGAAATCAAGCCGCTCAAGCCGTACGGCCGCGTCACCGCCTACGTGTTCGGCCGCGCGGACGTGGTCAACAAGAAAATAATCGCGCTGTCGCCCGCCAAGCGGGACGCCTCGGCTTTCGACGCGCTCGTGCTCCTCACGCCAATCTGGGCTTCCAATTTCGTGCCCCCGATTCGCGCGTTCGTGCACTCGCTTCCGCAAGGCAACGGCAAGCCGTGCGTCCTATGCATCACGTACGGCGGCAACTACGGCTCAGCGCTGGACGAGCTGCCCAAGCTGCTGGAAGCCAAAGGCTACGCGGTGCGCGCGAAAATCGCGGTAAAGAACGGAGAAAAAATCGACGAGGCAATCGCGAAAACCGCCGCCGCGCTCGCCGCCCCGGTGCTCGAAAATGCCTTCGCTTAACGCCGCAATGCTCGGCGCGGACGCCGCCGCGCGGCAGGCCGCAGCCCAGCAGTTCGGCAAGAAAGGCTCGATTGACGACTTGGGCTTCTATCACACTGTGTTTCAGGGCAAAATCGTCTCCGCAATCGACCCGGTCGCTTATCCCGAAAAGCTCTCCGCCCTCTTGCAGGCGCTCGAGCTCTCTGACTTCTCCCTGATTCTGGCGGATGCGCCTTCGCAAGCGCTGGGCGAAACCATAGTCGCCCTCGACCTGCTCGGCAAAAAAGAGGCGGCCTTCGTCTCGCAAATGGACTTGTCCGCGTTCACGAAAGGCACCTGCCTGGAAGGCGCGCCGGTTTTTCCGGATTTCGACGAAGCCAAAAAATTCTCGCTCGAAAAGGAGAGCCCCTCGCCGCAAGGCGACGCGCTCGTCGCAATCGACCACTGCTTCGAAGTCAAGGGAGTCGGAACGGTTGCGCTGGGCTTCGTGAAGCGCGGAACCGTGAACATCCACGACAAGCTGAACGCCTACCCGCTGGGCAAGGAAATCGAAGTCAAGAGCATCCAGATGAACGACGCGGACGTCAAGAGCGCTCCCGCGGGCAGCCGCGTGGGCTTCTGCCTCAAGAACGCGACTTCCGACGAGATAGGCCGCGGCGCCGTCTTGGCAAAGAGCGCGACAGTTGCAAAAGACTTCGACTGCACGGTCACGCTATCCAAATTCTCGAAGACCACGATTATGGACGGCGTCGCGCTCCACCTGTCCGCCGGGTTACAGTTCGAGCCCTGCCGCGTTTACTGCGCCGCCGAAATAAAGCCGGGCGCCTCGGGCAAAGCCAGAATTTCATTCGACAAGCCCGTGGTGCTCGCCGAAAAAATGCTCTTGTGCGACTTGAACGCGCGCGGCTTGCGCGTCATCGGCTCGGCCGCGCAGGCGTAAGCCGCGCTGGCGGCGCACCATCTTCGGTTTCGGTGAGCTGCCCGCGTCGCTCGCTTTCGTGCGCGAACGCTAATGTTAAATACGGCGAGCGCGAATTTTTCGCGGGGGTGAGGCGTTGTCTTCTCCGGTAACGGAATTCATGAAGCGGCATTACAAGCATTTCAATTCCGCCGTGGTGATAGACGCTTCCGAAGCGTATGCCCATCATTTATCCAAAGGCGGCAAGATGTTCGTCGCGATGGCCGGGGCGATGAGCACGGCCGAAATCGGCAAGTCCCTCGCCGAAATGATTCGCAAGGACAAGGTTCACGCCATAAGCTGCACGGGAGCCAACCTCGAGGAGGACGTGTTCAACCTCGTTGCACACAAGCACTACGTGCGCTTGCCCGACTACCGGTTCCTGACGCCAAAAGAGGAAAAGGAGCTGTTCGACAAGAAGTTGAACCGCGTCACGGACACCTGCATCCCCGAGGAGGAGGCGATGCGCCGCATCGAGCGCTCCGTGCTCGAGCTGTGGATGGCGGCGGACGCGAAGGGTGAGAGCCGCCTGCCGCACGAGTTCCTTTACGAACTGCTTTTGTCGGGAAAACTAAAGGAGCATTACGAGATAGACCCTGCGGACAGCTGGATGCTCGCCGCCGCGGAAAAGAACCTGCCGATTTTCGTCGGCGGGTGGGAGGACTCCACGCTCGGCAACATTTTCGTGGCAAACCACCTCAAGGGCCGCATCAAGAGCCTCAACACCGTGAAGGGCGGCGCGCACTACATGGAGTCCCTCGTGAAGTGGTACAAGCAGGCGTCCGGGAACGCGAGCATAGGCTTTTACCAGATAGGCGGCGGGATTGCCGGCGACTTCCCGATTTGCGTGGTCCCGCTGATAATCCAGGACCTGCGCGAAAAAGCGCCGTACTGGGGCTACTTCTGCCAAATCAGCGACTCCACGACCAGCTACGGCTCGTACTCGGGCGCGCACCCGAACGAGAAGATAACCTGGGGCAAGCTCGACGCGGACACGCCGCGATTCATCATCGAGTCCGACGCCACCATCGTCTGCCCGCTCATGTTCGCGTACGTGCTCGGCTGGTAAACCGCCTTTTCCTGCCCGCTTCCCCGCTGGCGAAAAGAAAAAAGTGCAGGGGGAGGGATTTTCACCGAGCTTTCTTTTCGTCGAAGTTTTCTTTCGCGAAAGAAAAGTTCGGGTTTGAACCCTCGAACCCCTAAGGGAACAGGCCCTGAACCTGTCACATTTGACCGAGCTTTGCTACCCCTGCAGCGCAGTTTTTTGGTAAACCGCATTATTTAAATGCGTTCCCGCGCAATTGCTTACCGTTCTAAAGGGGTAATTGCGAGTTTGAAGATTCCGAATCCTTACGCGTGGAAACACTTCAAGTATTTGATAGCCGTGCCCATCGCGCTGATACTGGTTTCCGTCTTTTTGTGGGTGCCGCACATCCCGCAGGGAATCGACCTGAAAGGCGGCCTGCTGCTCACGGTTTACACGAGCCAGCCGGTGTCCGCGCCCGTAGTGAAGGACGCGCTCGTCGGTTACGCGGACGTGGAAGTGCGGGCGTTCGACAACGCGTTCGGCAGCGGGTTTGAAGTTGAATTACCCGTTAACGACGAGCTCCAGCAGGCGGAAGTCGCGCTGGCGCAGCTGCACGACCTGGAAACCAACCTGACGCGCGCGGAAATATCCAACAGTTACTACCAGAATTCGGACAACGTGACCGCGGCGGAGCGCGCGGAAGCGCAGGCAAACGTCACCGGCCTGACGGCGGCAGTGCTCGACAATGCGCGGTTCGTGGCCGAAAAGTGCGGCGCGCCGCTGGCCGCGTCCGAGGCGCACGCGGCGGTTGCGGAAGTCGGGACCACTTTCGACCAGGCGAAGAGCGATTACCGCCAGAACCTGATTTCCGCGGTTTCGGGCACGGTCACGGTCAACAGTTACTCGTTCAAGGAAATAGGCGCGTCGCTCTCGCAGGTGTTCTTCTCGAAGGTCCGCGACGTGCTGTTGTACTCGTTCATCCTTGCCACCATAGTCGTGTTCTTCATTTTCCGCTCGTTCGTGCCCAGCGCCGCGGTGGTCTTCGGCGCAATCGCGGACATTTCAATAACCGCGGGCCTGATGGGCGTGTTCCAGATACCCCTGACGCTCGCCTCGATTGCCGCGCTCTTGATGCTCATCGGCTTCTCGCTGGATACTGATGCACTATTAACGGTGCGCGTGCTCAAGCGCAACGAGGGCATTGCGAAGGAGCGCGCGTACGACGCGATGTTCACGGGCGCGACCATGAACGCGGCGGTCATGACCTCGTTCGGCGTCCTGGCCATAATCGCGTACTACCTCCAGATTCCGACTTACATGCAAATCGGGCAAGTCGCCTTCCTGGGCGGCGCGGTGGACTTCATCGCCACCTGGTGCTTTAACGCGGTCATCGTCCTGTGGGCCGCCGAGAGGAGGGGACTGCCTTGAGCTGGGCCGAACTCGCCTCGGACAGGAAGGTGCAAATCCTCGCGATCGCGATACTGATTTCCTTGTGCGCGATTTTCCTGCGCGACTTGAACCCGACCACGGTTGACCTGAACTTCGGCATCGAGTTCATCGGCGGCGTGCGCATCCCGATTTCGCTGGAAAAGCCCGTTGACGCCGCGACCATGTCGCAAATGGTGGACACCATCAAGACGCGCATCAACAAGTTCGGCCTCAAGCAGGCCGTCGTGCGCCCGCTGGGCAACACGGAAATCATCGTGGAAATACCGCGGGCGGACTCGTCCGTAATCCACAGCGTGGAGTCCATACTCCGCGAGCAGGGCAGGTTCGAGGCGATAGTTGACGGCAAGGACGCGCTGACCGGCGACTGCATCATTCCCTCGGCGGTGGGCGGGCCGCAGGCGGAGTTCGTGAACGCGCAAGCGGGCGGCGGCTACCAGTGGGAGCTCTTGTTCGCGATAAGCGGGGACGGCGAAGAGCACTTCGCCGACGTCGCGCAGGGGAAATACGGCTACGCCGTCCTGATGTTCCTCGACCGCCCGTCCAACGCGGCGGTGATTGGCGACCGCGGCATTGTGCTGGGCGACGCGGGCCTGACCGGCGAGTCGCTCGTCCAGGACGCGCTGCGCAAGGAAGGCGACGACATCCTGCTGGTTTACGCCGACGAGTTTCAGGCGCGTTCCGCCGAACTGGCGAACAAGTCAATAGTCGTGCTTCCCGAAGGCTTCAAGGAATCCAACCCTGAAATCGTTTCCGCGCTGCGCGTGATGGGCTTCAACGAGACCTTTGCCGAAGGCGAGGCCGCGACGCACAAGCTGGCGTTCAAGCCCGACGAGGACTTCAAGGTTCAGTTCTTCGTCGGCGGCTCGCTCACGCAGCCCGTGCTCTCGACTTGGAAAGCGATAGGGCTCATGAGCGCGCCAACGCTCCAGGTGGAGCCCGTCAAGAAGAACGCGATAACCCAGTACACGATTTCGGGTTCGGTGCCGTCCGGCGAGAACGCGCAACAGGATGCCGTGAACGAAATCCGCTCGCTCAAGAGCGTGCTCAGCGGCGGCAGGCTGCCGGTCAGCACGGTCGTTGGCAGCTATTACGACGTGGCGCCCCAGCTCGGCGAGCAGTTCCTGATTTATTCCGCAATCGGCACCATACTCGCCATAATCGCGGTGGCAACGCTCATCATCATCCGCTACCGCAAGCTCAAGCTCATCGTTCCCATAGTCTTCATCAACTCGATGGAAGTATTGATGACGCTCGCCATAATCGGGACCATCGGCACGCTCGACCTGGCGGCGATGGCGGGCGTAATCACGCTCATCGGCATGGGCATCAACGACCAGCTCATCATAACCGACGAGATGCTCAAGAACCGCGGCAAGCTCAAGGAAGCGTCGTCCAAGCAGCGCGAAATCGACGCCAAGGAGCGCGTCGCCAAGGCGTTCTACGTGGTGTTCACCGCGGCGGGCATCGCAATCGCGTCCATGCTCCCCCTGCTGTTGAGCGGAATCGTGGAAATCACGGGCTTCGCCCTCTCCGCGATAATCGGCGTGCTCGTCGGCATCCTCCTCACGCGGCCCGTCTACGGCCTGCTCATGGAAAAGATGTACGGCTACACCTCGGAAGACTAATTCGTTGCGCGTTGTTCTTTGATGAACCTTTCTTACAAGAAAGGTTCATGCGACAAGATGTACGGCTACACTTCCGAGGACTAGTTTTCGCAGGCGTGCCGTCGCTTCGCTTGCGTTCTTTGACGGCGCGATTTTCGTTTTTGCTTTGTGCGCTTTCGCCTAAGGCGTCATGACGATTTTGCCGCACTCGCCCTTCTTCATCAGTTCGATGCCTTCCGCGAAGTCGCTTAAGCGAAGCTCGTGCGTCACGATTTTTCCCAAGTCCACCTTGCCGCTCTCCAGCAGGCTGCGGCTGCGGTACCAGGTGTCCCAAATCTTGCGTCCGTTCACGCCGTGAATCGTGCAGCCCTTGAACACCACGTTCTTGCTCCAGTCGAACTCGAAAGGCTTGGGCGGAATTCCCAAAAAGCCGACTTCCCCGCCGGGCCGCAGCGACTCGAAGCCCTGCGTTATTCCCTGCGGGCTGCCGCTCATCTCGATAAGCACGTCCGAGCCGCGGCCGTCCGTGGCGTCCATTATTTCCTTCACCACGTCGTCCTCCTTGGGGTTCAGCACCAAGTCCGCGCCGTTCTTTTCCGCGAGCTTGCGGCGGTACTCGCCGGGGTTCACGGCAATCACTTTCCTGGCGCCGTACGCCTTGCAAACTTGTACGGCACACAGGCCGATGGGCCCCATGCCGAAAATCGCCACGTTCGCGTCGCGCACGTTGCAGTAGCTCACCGTGTGCACCGCGTTGCCCAGCGGCTCTTGCGCGCTGGCGTGCTTGGGGTTGATTTTCTTGGAGTTCTTCCACGCGTTGGATGCTGGAATCGCCGCGTACTCGGCGAAGCAGCCGTTGATGTCCACGCCGAGGATTTTCACGTTCTCGCAAATGTGGGCGTTGCCCGTCTGGCACTGGAAGCAGTGGCCGCAGTAAACGTGCGTCTCCGCGGACACGAAATCGCCCACTTCAACGCCTTCGGCGTTGCCGCCCTTCTCCACGACTTCGCCCGCGAACTCGTGCCCGTACAGCAGCGGCGGCTTGATGCGGTTCTGCGCCCATTCGTCCCATTCGGTTATGTGCACGTCCGTGCCGCAAATCGAGGTTGCTTTTACTTTAACGAGTATCTCCTTGGGCCCGGGCTTGGGCACCGGCAATTCTGCGAACTCGAATCCCTGCTTAGGCGCTGTCTTCATCACTGCTTTCATGCGGTCACCACGCCAATCATTTGCAACGCAAACCGTTTAAACCGTGGCGCGCTACGGCAATCGTCGTGGCGAAGTATTAAATCGTTTCGCGCCATTGGATTAAATCAAAGGGGTGGGTTGAAGAATGGTCAAGCGCAATCCTACGGCTTTCCTGGGAGAGGAAGTCAAGTCGCTGAAAGAGAAGAACATTTACTGGCGCGTGCGCGTGCTGGATTCGGCGAACAAGCCGCGCGCAACGGTGGAAGGCAAGAAAGTCATACTGCTGAATTCCAACAATTACCTGAACCTCGCGACGCACCCCAAGCTGGTTGCAGCGGCGGTAGAAGCGACGAAAAAATGGGGCGTAGGCGCGGGCGCGGTGCCCGTGATTTCCGGAACCAACCGCCTCGAGCGGCAGTTCGAGGAAAAGCTGGCAAAATTCAAGGGAGTGGAATCGGCACTGGTGTGCCAGACGGGCTTCGCGGTTAACGCGGGTTTAATCCCGCAACTCGTTGGGCAAGGCGACGTTGTCATAAGCGACGCGCTCAACCACGGCAGCATAATCGACGGCGTGCGTTTGAGCAAGGCCGAGCGCGCGGTGTACAAGCACGCTGATGTTGACGAGCTCCGCCTGCGCCTGAAGGAGGCGGACGAAAAGGGAGCCAAGCGCATGCTCGTGATAACCGACGGCGTGTTTTCGATGGACGGCGACATCGCGCCCATGCCTCAAATCGTGGAGGCGTGCGAGGAGTACGGCGCCATGGTTTTCGTGGACGACTGCCACGGCGAAGGCGTGCTTGGAAAAGGCAGGGGCATAGTGAGCCACTTCGGCTTGCAGGGCCGCGTGCACGTGGAAGGCGGCTCGCTGGGAAAAGGGCTGGGCGTGTTCGGCGGCACGATTTGCGGGAGCCGCGACTTGATAGAATTCGCGTTCAACAAGTCCCGCACCTGGCTGCTTTCGACGGCCCAGCCGCCCGCGGTGATGGCCGCCTCGATTGCCGCGCTGGAAGTCATCGAAACCGAGCCGCAGCACGTCGAGAACCTATGGAAGAACACCGATTACTTCAAGAAGCGCGCGCGGGAAATCGGCTTCGACACCGGAAAAAGCGAAACGCCAATCATCCCACTCATGATTCGCGACTCGGGCAAGGCGCAGGAAATGTCGGAAATACTGTTCGAACGCGGCGTTTTCGCCACGCCGATAGTCTACCCGATGGTCGCGGCGGACAAGGCGCGCATCCGCGCCCAGATGAACGCGGGCTTGACGCGCGAAGACTTGGACGAGGCGCTGGCAACCTTCGAGTACGCCGGCAAGAAGGTCGGAGTGCTCTAGAGTTCGGGAATGATTTCCGGGCGCTCGTCGGTCAGCAGGAAGTAGTACGCGGCCAGCTTGAGCCCGTACTCCACGGCGGCGTTCACGAACTTGGACAGCGTGGCGTTCCTCTTTCCCGCAATCAGCACGAGGAGGAACTGGACGACCAAGCACGCGCAGGCGATCATCTGCAGTATTGCCAGCACTATGGCGAGCGGAATCCAGTAAACGAGCCTCACGAGCAGTTCCCAGCGGCTCGCCTTTTCCGCGGATTTTACCTCGTACTTGACGGTCTTCAAAACCGCATCACCCCGAAACAGGCACGCGGAACCCGCTTTTAAACGCCCGACTTGCGCGGGCAAAAACGCCGACGGGCAAGCGGCGGGAAACGCTTAAAAGAATGGTTTTGCCTTTTGCTCCTGCACACATGTTCAAGGGAAGGCTGGGCGCGGCTAACGCAATCGTCGTGGTAAACGTCGCGTTGCTCGCCATAAAGGCTTACGTGGCCCTGCTGACGGGGAGCATCAGCGTGCTCGCCACAATGGCGGATTCCTGTTTCGACCTGCTGGGCGGGCTCTTGGCGCACTTCGGCATCAAGCAGGGCAGCGCGCGCCGCGACGCGGACCACAATTACGGGCACGAGCAAATCGAGAACCTGTTCAGCCTGGGCCAACTGGCGTTGATAGGCGTGACCGCGCTTCTCGTTGTCCTCGAGGCGTTGCGCCGCCTTTACTATGGCGAAGCCATAACCGTTGCCGGTGCAGACCTGGCGCTCATGGCCATCGCCGTCGTTGCGCCCGTAGGGCTTTACTTTTACCTCTCCCGCGAGCACGAAGAGCACGGGGGTGCCGCCCTCGATGCCGCGAAGAACAACTACTTCTCGGACATACTGCAGAACTCGGCAGTACTCGTCGGTTTGTTCTTTTCCCAGATGGGCATGCCGCAAGCCGACTCGTTCGCCGCGCTCATCGTCGCCGCGCTCATGTTCCGCGTCGTAGTCATCGCCTCCAAGAGGCCGGTCGACGAGCTGCTCGACGCGTCTCCGTCGCCCGAAAAAATGCGCGAAATCCGCGCGTCCATCTCCTCGTTCAAAGGCATCAGGGGTTTCGAGAACCTGCGCGTGCGCACAATCGACGGCAAAGTGTGCATCGACGTGCGCGTGCGCCTGACCGGCAAGACGAGCCTCGCCCAAACGCGCAAGACGGTGGACGCCCTGAAAGCCAAAATCCGCAAGGACGTGCCCGGCGTCAAGGAAGTCCTCGTAGAAGTGACCGCGTAGCGCTTACTCGCCGTACTGGAAGGAAAGCGCGTTGTACTCGCCGGTCTCGTAAGCCGCCATTCCCTTTTCGTGCCACAGCACGAATTCTGCGATGCCGGCGTCGAGCGCCATCTTGCTGCAAATCGTGCAATAAGGCCTGCCCGCCGGGGCTTGCGTCCCGTCGTTGTTCAGGCGGACGAAGTACAGCGTCGAACCCGCAATCTTGCCGGGGTTTTCCCTCAACGCGGCCATTATCGCCCTTTGCTCGGCGTGAACGCAGCAAGTCTTGTCCGTCACCTTCTTGTGGTAGGCGTCTTTCGAGTTCGAGCACCTTCGCTGTTCCTCCAGGTTTTGCGGCGGGCCGTTGCAGCCGCTCCCGATTACCCTGTCCTCCTTGACGATTACCGAACCGCACTTGGCGCGTTCGCAAGCGGACTTCGACGCGGCCTCCGCTGCCTTGGCGAAGTAGCCGCGCGCCTTTTCTTCCTCGTCTCCGGACAAGTGTCTCATGAGCGGGCCCACCGGGATTTGTACGCCTTGCCTTTCTTTGCCTTGCCCCTTTCTTTTTTCGAAAAGAAAGGTGCGATGGCGCCGCGCCAAAGAAAAAATTGGGCGATGGCGCCGCC
>Ga0210006_1002096_pt1 | contig 13355 bp, 9 predicted proteins | sample CryGey02umfilter_2_FD_185452 | JGI IMG/M metagenome (GOLD analysis project Ga0210006, IMG submission 185452) | Groundwater microbial communities from aquifer in Utah, USA - Crystal Geyser 4/10/14 0.2 um filter (SPAdes) (version 3) | ecosystem: Environmental > Aquatic > Deep subsurface >... | reverse complement strand
ATTCTGAAGTAAAAGTGCCCGCTTCAAAATTGAATGAGGATAATGATGTAGAAACAGGTAAAGCAAAAATATCAGTTACGGCAAAGGAAATTGGGGAGGAATACAATATAACTAAAGATACCCAACTTCAAGTAGAGTCTCTTTCAACATCCCTCTATCTTGCAATTGCTGATGATGCATTCACCGGAGGTTCAAAAAAGGAAGTTTCTACTGTCTCGAAAAAGGATATTGATGCTCTTGAAGCAGAAGCAGAGAAACAGGCCAAGCAGAATTCAGAAAATGTCTTGGGTACACAGATTAGTAATGATGAAATCATTATTTCTGATCTTACCTCCGCAAAAGTTATAGATACAACATTCTCAGGAGAGATCGGAGAAGAAGCAACGTCACTTTCAATCAAAGCAGAATCGGAGGTGGAATATTTTACCATTAAAAAAAATGTACTCTTAGCCAGTCTTAAAGAGCTTTTTGGTACTGAATTAGATTCTGGATATACTGTTGATTCTGATAATATTGATTACACTATCGAAGATGTAACGCAAGGAAAAGATGAGGTGCAATTATCAATTGATGCTTCTGCTACAACACATAAAGAAGTTCAGCTTGAAGAAATTAAATCCTTGTCACGAATGCATTTGGTCGGATCACTTGAAGATGCATTAAAAAAAGATTTTGAGATTGAGAAGATTGAGACTGACCAACGATTTGGATGGATTCCTGTTCTTTCTTCTTGGGTTCCATTTTTTAGTAAAAATATCAGCATTAGCACTTCGGTGCGCTAACATATGCCCCTAAAAGTATACCGAAAGGAGAATGTCTCTAAACGCAAACAGACAATCCATGTGATTTCATATGGAATATTATTTATTGGGGCAGGATTTTTATTTTGGGCTTTTTATCCCTTGGTGTCATTTGAACTATATGCACAGCTTTTTTTGAGGCGAACGGCCGCATCACCTCTTCCTGAATCTCAAACGGTATCTTCTCTTGAATTTGCACAATCAGTGTATGCGGATGGGTTGTCTCTTTCAAACAATCTAAGAGATTTTACTCAGGCAAACGTATGGTTTCCCACATCAAATCTTCCCGTCGGTCGAGACGATTTGGACACCGATTCATTTACTCTATCGATTCCACGATTGAATTTGAGCAATTTAAACGTCTTGGTCGGAGGAAGCGATCTTTCTAAAAGTCTGATTCACTATTTGCCCTCATCTCTTCCTGGACAATATGGAAATGTCGCAATTTTTGGACATTCTACTTTACCACAGCTCTTTAATCCAAAAGATTATAAAACGGTTTTTACCTACCTCCCAAAACTTGAGGTTGGGGATAATGTATTTATTCAAATCAATGGTGGGCAGTATGAATATGAAGTGTATGATATGTATATAGTGAATCCAGATGAGGTATCGGTTCTCGAACAACAATTTAATGATTCAATTTTAACTCTGGTGACGTGTGTACCGCCGGGCACCTATTTACAACGTCTTGTGGTCAAAGCTCGACTGGTTCGAGATACATCACTTTCTCTCAAATAATTTCCTATTTATCCCGTCCTATAGTTTGGTACAATAGTGCATGCTGAAACAGACATCCGTTACCTATCGTATGGTTGAAATTTGGATTGCACGTGCAATCTATTTTTTTCTCTATTTTATTGCATTGTTCATCGTTTCTCTTGGAGAAGTAACATTTAAAAGCGTATATTATCCTCTTCTTTACATAAATAAAACCGTTTTTCAAATATACTCATTTTTTACTGGAGTAGTTTTTATTGGCTTTGTTAAATCAGGAATCAATAATATTTCTACTATTATTGTGAGTACGCCAAAGTTTATTTCACTTCTTCTAAAATCATCAATTAAGTTGGTTGAATCTTTTGTGTTTTGGGTTTTGTTTCTGGGTATATCATTACTGCGTTTTTTTAGAAGTCTCTATTTTCGCTATTTTATATATGGCTTTGTTTTTTGTCTGCTTATGATATTTGTATATCAATCGTTTCTTTTTGTGAATGATCTCCCCTCACCAAAATCAATTGGAGAAGTAAACTTTGCCCAATCTACTCACCTCTATGATCGAAATGGACGACTGTTATATGAAATATTTAGAGATTATAATCGAACAAAAGTAGAGCTTTCTGATCTACCAAAAACCATTGTTCAAGCAACTATTTCAATTGAAGATAAGCATTTTTACAATCACAAGGGAATCTCATTTTTTGGTGGAGTACTTCGCGCCGTTAAAGAAACACTTGCAACAAATGAACTTCAAGGAGGATCAACAATTACGCAACAATTGGTAAAAAGTGCTCTTCTTACTCCTGAACGCACGATGGAGCGAAAACTAAAGGAAATGGTGCTTGCTTTATGGACCGAGCAAATATATTCAAAAGATCAGATTATGGAAATGTATCTCAATCAAGTTGCGTATGGTGGATCTGCATATGGTGTTGAGGAAGGAGCAAAAGTTTATTTTGGAAAAAATGCACGAGATTTGACTTTGAGCGAATCAGCGCTTCTTGCTGGACTGACTCGAGCACCCTCAATCTATTCACCATTCATCAATCCAGATCTTGCAGAAAAAAGAAGAAATCAAGTATTGAATGAAATGTATTTAATCGGATACATTTCTCAGAAGGAGAAAGAAGCTGCTCAAAATGAACCATTAAATGTACAATCTCCAACTACCAATATTCGAGCTCCACATTTTGTTATGCACACGCGAACCTATCTTGAACAAGAATATGGAAGCAAACAAATTGAAGAGGCCGGTTTTCGGATTACTACTACCCTTGATCTTGAGATACAGGACAAAGCGCAACAAATTCTTCAAGAAGAAATAAGTCGCCTGAAGGCACGAAATATTTCAAATGGAGGTGTCATTGTATTAAATCCTGAAACGGGAGAAATACTTGCTATGGTAGGATCAGTGGACTATTTCAAAGATAAATATGGAGCGTTTAATGTCACCACCGCCCTCAGGCAACCGGGGTCAGCCCTCAAGCCGGTACTGTACTCAATGGCATTATCTCGTGGATTTACAGCCGCAACACCAATTGATGATTCGCCGATCATCTTTCATATTCCCGGGAGTGAGTCATATAAGCCCGTCAATTACGACAGGCGGTATCACGGGAGAGTTTCTATTCGACAAGCGCTTGCAAACTCTTACAATATCCCTGCTGTCAAGGTTCTCAATTCTCTTGGGGTACAATCATTTGTCGATTTTGCACAAGAAATGGGGATAAACACATGGGAAGATTCGTCTCGATTTGGACTCTCTTTAAGTCTTGGTGGAGGTGAAGTGACACTCCTTGATCTTTCACAAGTATTTGGTGTGTTTGCAAACGGTGGATATCGGGTTAAGCCAAGTCCTGTTGGTTCAATTGTTGATAGTAATGAGCGGAAAATTCAAGAGTTATACAGTTCAAAAACAAAAGTACTGGATGAAGGAGTCTCATTTATCATTTCCGATATTCTTGCAGATAATAATGCGCGAATGCCCGCTTTTGGTCGGGCAAATTTACTTAACATTCCCGGACATACGGTATCGGTGAAAACAGGAACCACAAACGATTTTAAAGACGCATGGACCGTGGGATACACTTCAAAGGTAGTAGTTGGTGTTTGGGTTGGGAACAACGATAATAGTCCCATGGACAGTGCTCCCGGATCTTTGGCAGCAGCACCAATCTTTAAACGGCTGATGACCTACCTTCTTGAAGAAAAAGATATGGAAGGTGAGATTCAAAAGCCGCCAAATGTGGTCGGAAAACCATGCTATGTGGGAAAAACAGAATATTTTCTCACGGGGACTGAATCTAAAAGCGGATGTTTTGACACGATCATAAAACCAGGAACTCCAACACCAATGAGCAATTGATTCATTATAATGATCATATGAGCTCCTCTTTTACCTTCGACCAAATCGTATTGAATCCAAAAACAGGTGAGATTCACTTCTTATATATTTTGACAAAAGATACGGTGACGCATCGATTTGATGAAAAAATGAGTTTTCCCCTATCTGAAAAGTTGAATGAAACAGATCCGCTCGTGCAAAAAATATTGCAGTCAGTACATGTCGCACTGGGAATGAGCTATTGGAAGCTGTACTGTCCAACAGAGATTTCCTTTTCATCATATCAATTATCAAAAACAGAGGCAGATTTTTGGAATACTATTTATACCAAAGGAATGGGGGAGTTTTATTTTAAAAATTCTCTTGATTATCGCAATTTAATGCACTTTCCCTTTGATGAGTCGATTCAAAATGGTCAGACTGATTGTAAATTGAAGGACAGAAGTTTGGTTGGAATGGGAGGAGGAAAGGATTCAATTGTTTCCGCCCGATTACTTCAAAATGCATCAAAGAGCTTTGATGGTTTTATCGTCGAAACTCAAAAAAAGTATTCAGTGGTGAGTGGAGTTTCTGAGGAGCTAAACGTAAAAACAATTACGGTTGACCGTTTTATTGACCCGCAGTTGTTTGAGGTAAATAATAGAGCTGATGTTTATAATGGTCATGTTCCCATTTCAGTAATATATGCATTTCTTGGCGTGCTTTGTGCGTACCTATATGATTATCGAAATGTGATCGTATCAAATGAGCGAAGCTCGGATTATGGAAATATTGAATATTTGGGTGAAATGATCAATCATCAGTGGAGTAAATCATCGGAGTTTGAACAGCTTTTTCAGAAATTCATTTCTCAAACTCTTACCCCTGAAATCCATTATTTTTCATTACTGCGCCCCCTTTCAGAGCTTCAAATTGCCCAAATATTTTCTAAGGAAAAGAGGTTTCACCAGATCTTTTCAAGCTGTAACAGAAATTTTGCCATTCATAATCCGGGTTCACATCTTTGGTGTGGCACGTGCCCAAAGTGTGCATTTACCTTTATCCTTATGGCTGCATATTCTTCAAAGGGAGAAGTGTTAAATATATTTGGAGACAATTTTCTTGATAAAAAAGAATTATTCCCCTTATATAAACAGTTATTTGGCACCGAGGGACATAAGCCGTTTGAATGCGTGGGTACGCCGGCTGAAGCCGTCGTTGCAATGACCCTCATTCATGAAAAGCAGGAGTTTGAGGATTCACTTGTTATGAAGGAGTTTGTTCAAAACATACTACCCGATAATGATTCAGTTAATAAACTGAAGTATGATGTGTTGGTTTTCAAATCGCGCCATATGATTCCTGATGAATTTCAATCCATTATTCCAAACAGCTTATTATGATAAAAAAATTATCTGATTTTGCGGAAAAAAAAGTATTGATCCTTGGATATGGAATGGAAGGGAAAAGTACCGAGGAGTATATCCGCTTTACATATCCACAAATGAAAATAGGAACTGCTGATCAGGCAGATGGTTCGAATTATCTCATGGAACAAGAGAAGTATGATTTCGTCATAAAAACTCCGGGAATTCCTAAAAAATACGTGACCAAACCGTATACAACGGCTACTAATATATTTTTTGAAAAGATTCCCAAAAATCAGATCATTGGAGTAACGGGATCAAAAGGAAAAAGTACTACAGCGTCGCTTATTGCATACATTTTAAAAGAGTCAGGAAAAGATGTTCGACTTATTGGAAACATCGGAGAACCAGCGCTCAAGTCGCTACTTACTTCCTATTCCTCGAATACGATTTTTGTTTACGAACTTTCTAGCTATCAACTTGATGATATGCATTATTCGCCACATATTTCCGTAATTACGTCTCTCTTTCCGGAACATATTCCATACCATGGATCAGTTAAAAAATACTACGAAGCAAAACACTCGATTCTTACATGTGCAGATGCTACAGATTATTATATTTACAATAATTCCTATGAAATTCTTAATAGGTGGGGACATGATTTTCTCGGCAATAAAATCGCGGTAAAAGGATTGACGAATCATTATGAGACAAAATTAATTGGCGTACACAACTTTGAGAATATTGAATTAGCGCTTGCCGTTTCTCGATTGTTTAATATCTCTGAAAACGAGTATTTTCAGAGTGTAAAATCATTTCAACCTCTTCCTCATCGGTTAGAAAACATTGGCACATTCCATGAAATTACTTTTTTTGATGATGCAATTTCGACGACCCCTGAATCAACAATTGCCGCATTGAATGCGATTGAAAATGTTGAAACAATATTTCTGGGAGGTGAAGATCGTGGGTATGATTTTCATCAATTAGGTGTAGAACTTCAAAAATATCACATACAAAACATTGTTTTGTTTCCTGATACTGGAGCTAAAATAGAATTAATTATAAATGAGCTTAATGATTATCATCCAAGAATATTACATACTTCAGAAATGAAAGATGCGGTGGAATTTGCATACAAATATACAAAAAGTCACTCGAATTGCCTTCTTTCAACTGCATCGCCAAGCTATTCTATATGGAAAAATTTTATTGAAAAGGGGACACTGTTTCAAACATTTGTTAAACAATATGCGCAGGAAAACCAGAATCCGAAATCTTCGAGCTGATAAAAAATCACTTCCCACAACAATATTACTTGTGTCGCTTGCTATTGTTTTTTCGTTGATCGGGCTTATTTTTGTATTTGAAGCATCATCAATTCGTGCTCTTCAAGCGACGGGAGATAGTTTTCATTTTCTCAAATTGCAGCTTCGTTGGATTGGATTGGGAATTGTTGCAATGATTTTTTTCTCTGTTTACAACTATAAACAACTGTATTATTTTGCATTTCCGTTGATGGCCGGAGTTATCATTCTTCTCCTAGTCGTTCTCATTCCATCAATCGGTCAGCAAGTGGGAGGAGCTCGTCGCTGGATTGACCTAGGGATTATCACCATTCAACCAACGGAATTTGCGAAGCTTGCGGCAATTATCTATCTTGCATCGTGGTTTAGTAAAAAGGAGAAAAACCGCTTTACTCCATTCCTTATACTGACGGGATTTTTAATGGGTCTTATTTTACTCCAACCAGATATGGGAACAGCCATTATTATTTTTGCACTAAGCGTCATAATGTACTTTCTTGCAGGACAGCAGTTACAATATCTTCTTGGGTTAATTCCAATTTCAATCGGTGGATTTATCGCGCTCATTTTTGCTGCGCCGTATAGACTTCGTCGGTTAACTGCCTTTCTCAATCCTTCTGAGGATCCGCTTGGGGTAGGTTTTCATATCAATCAAATACTTATCTCTCTTTCTGAAGGAGGATTTACGGGACGAGGTTTTGGCGCATCTCGGCAAAAGTATTTATTTCTTCCGGAAGCTCATACGGATTCAATATTTGCCATTATGGGAGAAGAACTTGGGTTTGTTGGTGGAGTACTGATTATTTTTTTCTATGTTGTCTTGCTTTTTAAATTATATGAAATATATAATGCAACGTCAGACCATTTTGGGAAGCTTTTGATAGGTGGAATATTTACTTTTTTTGGACTTCAGGTAATGATTAATCTGGGAGGCATGGTTAATCTGATGCCACTTACTGGAGTTACTCTCCCATTTTTGTCATATGGAGGATCTTCAATGATCACCTCCTTTATGCTGTTGGGAGTTGCAATAAACGTTGCACGACAGGCAAAGCTTTCGAAGAATTGATACAATAGTATATGCACGCCATAAAGAAAATCATTATTACGGGAGGTCATCCCGCACCGGCACTCGCGATCATAGATCAGTTGAAAAAAGATCATCCTCCTGTAGAGATCGTTTTTGTGGGACGAAAATATAATAATGCGCAAGAGAAATCTGAAAGTTTTGAGTATCAAGAAATAAATAAACGTTCAATTCAGTTTATTAACCTTGATGCTGGACGGGTTACGAGAGTGTTTTCTTTGCAATCATTATTAAACATATTACGTATTCCATTTGGATTTGTTCATGCATTAGTTATTCTTATGCAACAGAAGCCAAATGTCATTCTTACCTTTGGAGGATACTTGAGTTTACCCATGGCATTTATTGGATACCTTTTTGGCATTCCAGTCTATATTCACGAACAAACCATTCGACCAGGATCAGCAAATAAAATCATCTCTTATCTTGCAAAAAAAATATTTATCTCTTTCGAACAATCAATAAAGTTTTTTCCTTCAGATAAAAGCATTCTGACGGGAAATCCGGTGAGAACAAGTATATTTGAAGATAATCATGGAACAATAGTGAGAGATGAGTCAGTACCATGCATCTATATTACCGGTGGATCCTTGGGGTCACATGCAATAAATATTCTTTTTGAAAATATTGTTCCAAAGCTTCTTGAGAAGTACTGCATCGTTCATCAAACAGGCAATGTTGAAGCATATGGTGATTTCAATCTACTGAATGATTTAAAGAAATCTCTTCCATCAAATCTGCAGAAAAGATATATTTTGAAAACTCATATTTCAAACGAAGATATTGGAGCGGTGTATAAAGCGGCAGATCTTGTTGTCGGTCGATCAGGAGCAAATACGTGTTTTGAGCTTGTTGCGTTACATAAACCAGCACTTCTCATTCCGCTGCCGTGGTCAGCATATGATGAACAGCAAAAGCAAGCCGCACTTCTTTCATCGTTTGGTGCCGCAGAGCTTTTTGATCAATATGATTCAAGTATGGATCTGCTAGAACTTATTTATAAAATGATGGATAATATAAAGGTCTATGAAGAAGCGTATCAAAAAATTTCTGGAATTTATAAATCCGATGCAGTTTCCCGCATTATCACTGAAATTTTTTCTTAAAAAAATATACTTTTTCCTCTTCATTATTTCTCTGGGAGTTTGGATTGTTCTTTTTCACTCCATAGACAATGAGTATAGAGTTAGGACTATAACCGTAATCGGAAAATCGGATGCGGAAAGCGTTATCGGTACAACAGCACTCCTTAACAAAAATATATGGTTTATTGATGAAATTAAAGCGAGAGAAGTGATCAATAAAATAAATCCTTTCTATGAAATAACGAAGATCCAAAAGGAGTATCCAAGCACGCTTTCAATATCTGTTCGTCGTCTCTATCCATCAGCTTATCTTGATGTTGGAAATGGATTCCTATTATTGAGCAAAGAAGGTAACATTCTTCAAAAGGATCGCATTCTTTCGCGTGATTCTATTCCAATTATTACCTATTATCAAGACATTCCTTATTCAGGATATCACGCAGGAGATATCATTGATAAAAAAGACATTCGTGACGTACTGTATTATATTGAGGTGGTAGAACGTGCAAAGGAGAAGGTTATTCGTATTGATATTGCTGGATATCATATGCTAGGATTATATACAGATGACCATGAATATTTATTTTCATCAGAAAAAGAACGTGAGCTTCAGTTGTATCAATTTGAAGAAGCTATAAAGCAATTTCAGATACAAGGAATTACGTATTCAAGAATTGATTTTAGATTTGACAAACCAGTGGTTAAATTTTGAACATTTTAAACCAATTAACTCATTAATATTTGATATCATTACTTCATGGCTGAGTCATTAATCTGTGGAATAGATATTGGAAGTACAAAAGTTGCAACCATTGTTGGTATTTCTTCAGAAGACTCAGATGAAATACGCATAATTGGGTTTAATGCAGCCCCTACGCGAGGAGTAAAAAAAGGGTTAATTGTCGATATTGATCAAGCATCAGCCTCAGTTGAAAAAAGTACTGAAAAAGCAGAACGAATGGCAGGACATCAGATAAAGGAAGCTTTCGTGACGGTCGGAGGTCCGCACATATCGTCAATAAACTCTCATGGAATTGTAGCGGTGGCAAATCCGCAGTTTGAAGTGGTGGAAGAGGATGTGCTTCGAGTGATTGATGCAGCACGTGCAATATCTCTTTCAAATACCCGGCAGATCATTGAAGTTACCCCAAGAGAATATAGCGTTGATGGTCAGGGTGGAATTAACAATCCAATTGGGATGAGTGGGGTTAGGCTTGAAGTTGATACTCATATTATCACGGCATCAGCCACAAATCTCAAAAACATCGATAAAGTTCTCAATGATCTTGGCGTCAAAAATTTAGGATATATTTTTTCAGGAGTTGCCGCAGCAGATTCGGTCTTAACCGATACTGAAAAGGATCTTGGTGTTGCGCTTGTAGATATTGGTGGGGGAAAAATTGATATTTGCATTTATGTTGAAGGGGCATTGTCATATTCCTCCTCGATTCCAATTGGAGCTCGTCACATAAGCAATGATTTGGCAGTTGGCCTTCGTGTCTCTCTTGACTCTGCAGAAAAAATCAAATTATACCTCAGCAACAACAAGCAAAAAGTTGAAGAAGCGATGAAAAAAAAGGATAAAGATTTCTTAAGTTCAGCAAAAATGAATATTCCAGAAAAACTGCCTGATGCAACACCTCGTGAAATAGTTGATGGCATCATTGGCCCGAGAATAGAAGAGATTTTTTCATACATTAAAGAAGAGATCGTGAAAAGTGAGTTTGAAAAGCATATTCCGTCGGGACTTGTTATTACTGGTGGAGGCGCTTTGACCATTGGAATGGTCGAACAAGGTAAACGTATCGTTCGCCTTCCAATTCGGATTGGTATACCTGATAAAGCCTCTGGTTTAGTCGACGAAGTGATGAATCCCATGTATGCATCAACTCTGGGGCTTGTCTATTATGGCGGTAAGCAAATGTTTAGTGATGATACTTCGTATAAAGATTTTAATTCAATTCTGAAAAACTTCTCAATGAATGATATAATTTCGAAAGTCAAAAAACTGTTCAAACAGTTTTTACCATAATCATAAATGGGGATTATGAATCCTTGCTAGTGACAAATTGATATTTCGTAGTATCATATAGTCATAATTGAGAAGCAAAAAGCTCTACTTATTATGTTAATCAAACCAAAAGCAGGTCAAGCAGCAAAAATAAAAGTCGTTGGTGTCGGCGGTGGTGGGGGAAATGCAATAAACTCTATGATTCAGGAGGGCGGTATAGAGGGAGTTGAATTTGTTGCGGTAAATACCGATGCACAAGCACTTCTTCATAACAAAGCAGATGTTAAGGTGCAAATTGGCGATCAACTCACAAAGGGCCTTGGATCAGGAGGAAATCCAGAAATCGGAAGACAAGCAGCAGAGGAATCAAGAGAGAAACTTAAAGACGAATTTGGTAATGCAGACATGATATTCATCACCTGTGGCGAGGGCGGAGGAACGGGAACGGGTGCCTCACCGATTGTTGCTGAAGTTGCTCGTGAATCAGGAGCATTGACCGTTGCAGTAGTCACCAAACCGTTTGATTTTGAAGGTGCTCCTCGAAAAGCTACTGCAGCAGAGGGAATCGATCTTTTGAAAGACAATGTTGATACGCTGATTATTATTCCCAATCAACGCGTTCTTCAAGTTATTGATAAAAAAACCTCCATTTTAGAAGCTTTCAAAAAAATTGACTCAGTGTTGTATCAAGGAGTAAAAGGAATAGCTGAACTTATCACACTTCCCGGACTCATCAATGTTGATTTTGCAGATGTTCGTTCGATTATGAAAAATGCGGGGAACGCGATTATGGGTATGGGTATCGGTAGTGGGGATAAGCGTGCAATATCTGCCATACGACAAGCAATATCTTCACCGCTTCTGGATACCTCAATTGATGGTGCAAAAGGAATATTAATAAATATTGTTGGTGGTGAAGATCTTTCAATGAGTGAGATTGACGAAGCTGCTACAATGATTTCAAAGGCGGTTGATCCTGATGCAAATATTATTTTTGGCGCGGCAATTGATGACAAATTGGTAGATCAGATAAAGATTACCGTTATTGCAACCCGCTTTGATGAAAGTCGTATGAAGCTATTTAAATTTCAGCGACCCGGTCAAGAAACTCCTTCAATTGATCGAGAAGAAAAACCTTCGTTAGAACACGACGATAATCTTTCTTTGTATCCTCCTGAAGTTCATCAGGAAGATGAAGAAGATCGACCACCATCTCCACCGGTCATGCCTGCAGATTCTGATGAGTTTGATATACCTGCGTTTTTAAGAAGAAAATAAGTTATAACAATCGCTCCATTGATAGACTCTGCAGTGAATGATACAATTAACCTCATCACTATGTCACAACAACCAAAAAAAGATCAATTCACTCAATTTTTTGTCGATATGGAGCACAAGTGGCTCGATCATTGGAAAAAAGAGGGAATTGTTGAAAAGTATCTTCATAAAAATGATTCTTCTGAAAAATACTTTTCTTTTCAGGATGGTCCGATTACTGCCAATAACCCGATGGGTGTTCATCATGCTTGGGGACGTACCTACAAAGATCTGTGGCAACGATTTCACAATCTCCTGGGGGATCGTCAACGATTTCAAAGCGGGTTTGATTGTCAGGGATTATGGGTTGAGGTAGAGGTTGAAAAGGAGCTTGAACTTCACACAAAAAAAGATATTGAAAACCTGGTTCCCGGAGATACATTCGCTTCAATTGCAAAATTTGTTCAACTTTGTAAAGATCGAGTACATAAATATGCTGCTATTCAGACTGATCAATCAAAACGCCTAGGCTATTTTATGGATTGGGAAAACTCTTACTACACCATGAGTGATGACAATAATTATATGATTTGGCATTTTCTGAAAGTCTGTCATGAGAATGGATGGATTTATAAGGGACACGAGTCGGTTCCGTGGTGCCCTCGTTGTGAAACGGCAATATCTCAGCATGAGATGCTTACAGAAGATTACAAAGAGGTAGTACATGAATCAATATTTTTTGAGCTCCCGATTGTCGGCCGAGAAAATGAGTATCTTTTGGTATGGACAACTACTCCATGGACATTGCCCGCAAACATAGCTGTTGCAGTCGATGAAAAGATTGATTACTCCTTGGTGCAGGGAACGAGCGGAGATACCTATTGGGTAGCTCATGAACTTATAGAATCAGTTTTTGCAAAAGATTATCAAAAAATAATCAAAACAGTAAAAGGATCTGAACTTGTTGGCCTCAAATATATTGGCCCATTTGACCAGCTTCAGGCAGTACAAGACATTGCAAAAAAGTATGAAGATGTCTTTCATACGGTGGTAAAAACTGACCCACAAATCATGCCGATTACAACAGTTGAGGGTACGGGGCTTGTCCATACGGCCGTAAGTGCCGGAACTGAAGATTTCCGTTTGGGAAAAAAACTGGGACTCCCGATGATTCCGGTGATTGCAGATAATGCGGACTATCTCCCCCATATGGGATTTCTCGCTGGTAAAAATGCAAAGAAACATCCAGAAATCATTTTTAATTATTTGAAGGAACAAGATGAGAAAGGTCAAAATTGGATTTTTGAAATTCGCCGATATAAGCATCGATATCCTGGTTGTTGGCGCTGTAAAGCAGAACTAGTTTGGAAAGTTGCTGATGAATGGTATATTGCG
>Ga0210006_1002094_pt1 | contig 13359 bp, 9 predicted proteins | sample CryGey02umfilter_2_FD_185452 | JGI IMG/M metagenome (GOLD analysis project Ga0210006, IMG submission 185452) | Groundwater microbial communities from aquifer in Utah, USA - Crystal Geyser 4/10/14 0.2 um filter (SPAdes) (version 3) | ecosystem: Environmental > Aquatic > Deep subsurface >... | reverse complement strand
CGTGGTATTCAGAAGTGTTTGTATATTCCTTTTTCTGTATGGTTTTTTGATAATAGCTTTGAGAAAATTGTTCTAGGGGTATTTTTAATATTTGAGACCAAAATTGTAAAATTGATTGGGTTTCGTCTTTTTTATGTATATTTAATGTAAGTCTAATAAGTAAGTCTTCTTTACCAATGCTAAATAAACGCAACCACTTAATATAGAACTGAATAATTGAGGGGTTCATACTCGCAAGTCCTACTAGTCTGTCTTTCTTGAATCCTTCGCCCCAATAGAGAGCTATGCCTGCAATAAGTATTTCACGTTTTGTTAAAACGCCAATCTCCTGAATAGACTCACCATGAATTTGTTTAATATGGATATCTAATCTTTCCTTTCTTGCCTGAATTGCGCGGAGTCGTGCATTTGTGCCTGCAAAATAACCCGCATTAAAAATGTCTTTTTTTTCTTCATTTGAAAACTGGATATCTCTACACCATACACTTACACTTGAAACTGAAACGGACAGATGTTTTGCGATACTCTTGATGCTTCTTTTTTGTAATCGTAGTTTACGAGCACCAAGTTTCAGTTTTGATTTTGCCATATATTAAGAATATAGTCTTATTATATTGGGTATTTTTTTCTATGTCAATTTTAATAATTTACTGTTATACTATATTTAGATTTAATTACGGGGTAGTGTACGGTTGCACAGGAGGCTCAAAATGGGCTCCTTTCGTAGAAATACGACTGGATAATTGGCTATAACGGTGAAACCCACTTAATTTGTGGGTAACGCCGTGGGAAGACCTCCGATTCGGAGGTCCCCGTAGAGACTACACGCCGATTCCTTAACAGAAATGAAAGGAAATGACATAGTCCAACCCCTCAAGTAATTGAGAAAGGTGCATAATCTCCTAGACCATGGTTCGACTCCTGGCCCCGTAACAAGGCAGAATTGTACCCGTCCAAAAAACATTATGAGCACATTTCTTCTCTCAATCATTGTCCCCGTTTACAATGAGGAGAATAATATCTCTCCCCTTCTTGACCGCCTTATTCCCATTGTTGATAAATACGATTACGAGGTTATTTTTGTGAGCGATGGTTCGACAGACAAAACAGCTGAAAGTGTCAATACATACGCAAAATCAAATAATAAAATAAAATTAGTCAGTTTCTACCGGAATTTTGGCCATCAAATGGCCCTTACCTGTGGGTATCGTTATGCAAAGGGTGATTGTGTCATCACGATTGATGCCGATCTTCAGGACCCCCCGGAGATAATCCATGAAATGATTGGAAAATGGAAAAAGGGAATAAAAGTTGTGTACGCGAAACGGAGGGCCAGAGAGGCTGATTCGTTTTTCAAAAAAAAGACGGCTTCTCTTTTCTATAAACTAATCAATTTTTTATCTGAAACCCCCATCCCCGATGAAGTAGGAGATTTTCGTCTTTTAGATAAGGAAATTGTCTTGTTTCTCAACAATCTACCAGAACAGTCGCGCTTTTTAAGGGGTCTTGTCGCGTGGGGTGGATATCCGGCTGAATACGTTTACTTCAAGCGAGAGAAGCGAATAAATGGGGAAACTCACTATACACTGTCACGAATGTTGAATTTCGCTCTTGAGGGGATTATCTCTTTCTCAACAAAACCCCTTCGCCTTGCTTCATATATGGGCTTTCTTTCGGCCGGATTGGGATTTCTGGGGATAATTTATGCAATTGTGGGTAAATTCTTTCATCCGGTAAATTGGGTAACAGGGTGGACGGCCCTTTTTGTGGGAATAATGTTTGTGGGAGGTGTCCAACTTCTTACTATCGGTATCATTGGAGAATATATTAGCCGCATATACATAGAAATCCAGAAGAGACCTCAATATTTGATAAAAGAACTGACAAATCTATGAAAAGGATAGGAATCGTTTTTTTAGGGATAGGATTTGGAATTATATGTTATATCCTTTTCACCTTGTTTTTCCAACAGAAGCAAATTGTCTCTCCTCTTGAAGAAGTTGATACAAATAAAGTAATCAAACAGAATGCCAAATAATGCGCCACAAATTATTCCCCTATCTTAAATTTGAAGAGATTGCCCTGTCCCCCAAGGAAAAGAGTATCGATGACCTTAAGTATAAGGAAGGATGCAAGAAAGATCACAAGACCAACGACCGCATAACGCAGTGTCCCCTGCGCCTTCTTCAGCTTCTCAGGATTACCAAGCGAAGTGAGATAGTGAAAAGCCCCCACAACAAACATGATAAATAAAACAACAATAATCAACCCAGATGCCATTGCGAGGATATTACCAAATACGACTTCAAAACATTGTAAAGTGGGCACACCATCTATTATACAACCCGAGGCTTCCCATTCACTTACGCCTGCTGCATACACGGAGGGAATCATGTATTTTATTAATCAAGCAATGTTGGCAAATTTGCACCTAAATCACAGGTTAACCCAATACAAAATGATCCCTTTAGAATAACTTGCTCCAAAGTTGCGATAATAACCAGTACCACTACAAGAATAACAAGCCCCACCACCGCTGCTTGAATCTTGTCTTGTGCTTTCTTTACATTTTCCTTATCACCAGATGAAGTCACCCATGAAAATGCTCCAAGTAATAAATAGAGAAGTGCTGCCAAACCAGCAAAGAAAAAGAGAAATTTAATGAGAAACCCCACAACAGTCGTCAATGTCGGAACGACAAAGGGCAAATCTACAGTCCCTCCTGAAGTCACGGCCATCGCCGCTTTTGCCAAGGCTAAAAATCCAAAAGCAGTTAGAGCATTCAATGTTTTTTTCATATCATTATTGTAAAGGAATGGGAACCTAAAAGTCAAGGCCTACAGAACATACATGAGTAAAATGATAATAAACACCCACAGTAATATAGTAGTTACGAGAGGAACATCTTTCGTAATTATCTTTTCAGGACGCTCTCCTTCAACCTTTTCAAACAATAATTGGGCATAGCGAGATATGCCATAAACTACCAGGGGAATGGTAACCATTATCCACTTTCGGGCTTCAAAACCTGGTAAATACTGCCCCATCAGGGGAGTGAAGAATGTATTAACTTGGGGAATTTTTTCAACATAGGTGTAGGTTGCGTACGCAAGAATAGTCCCCGTTGCGAACGTAGTGGTGAGAAAATCAAGAAAATGTTCTTGATACCTGTAGAGAGATTCCCGTGTTTCTTTTCCATGGGTTATCAACTCTGCGTGCCGCTTAACGGTTGCCATAAAAAGCGAGAGAAAAAATATCGTGAGTAATAACCATATGGGAATATGATAGCCCGTTACAACTTCTCCTCCAATGGCTCGCAGCATAAATGAGAATGAAATAGAAAAAATATCCACTACGGGAAACTTTTTTAGATAGAGCGAATAAAAAAAGTGAAGAAGAATAAAGGTGAGAGCCAAAAAGAAAAAGCTCACTGAAAATAGGAGCGATAAGAGTAAAGACATTATCGTCAATATGAATACCGCAAACGTTGCCTGCTGCATACTGACTTCTCCTGATGCGATGGGTCTATACCTCTTGACTGGATGCTTTTTGTCATAAGGATAATCTATTATGTCGTTAAGAAGATAGGATGTAGAGGATAAAAGACAAAAAATACAAAAAGAGAGGAATGCCTGCCAGACAATACCAATATCAAACAACTTTCCGGAGAATATGACCGCAGTGAATACAATGAGATTCTTGATCCATTGGTTCACCCGTAACGCTCGAGCAAACACCTTAATCCTTTTAGTCATCGACTGCATTGTGTGTATTATAAATTATTATTTTGCAAGAATCTTCTTCGTTTCTATTTTATATAACTCTACCTGTGGTTGATCAAATGCATTTACTCCCAGAAGTTTGGCGAGATACATTATCTCCAGCATTTTGCACTGCATATATCCTCCCATTTCATACGTATTAATTTCATCAAACTCTATTTCAAAAAAAGGTTCCATTTGCTTCTTATAAGCCAAGGCTGTTCCCTTTCGAATGGCAGATACAATCTCAGAAGTATTTTTTCCTTTCGTATTGCTTAAGGTGGGAAACAAGGCTTCTTGAGGAACAAAACAATCTTGTGATTTCTTCGCATATATAATTTCTGTTGTTTTGTCTTGTGACCCTCCCCAATAGAGTTGAACCATGGAATGATGATCAACCGAACCAATGGAAACAATTGGGGTAATTCCTTTTTTTTCCTTCCCGATGCTTTCTCCCATTAATTGACGATACCACTTTCCCAATGATTCAAATTCAGGCTGGAAGTAAAAATTATTATGGATGCTTCTTCCTTTTTTCCAATTTTGATATTGAAAAACACTTGAGGTGAATGAATAATTTTGCGGTGATTCATTTACACAGATATCTCTCATCTTTTTCGCTCCTTGTAATAGCGATCTTATATCAATATTGGCCATCGCAAGGGGAAACAATCCAACAGCCGAAAACACTGAATATCTGCCTCCCACTTGTTTTGGTATATTAAGGACATCAATTCCGAGTCGAGCACCTTCATTCCACATTGGTGAGTTGGCGTCGGTCGTTATAACACAACGCTGTTTCCACTTTGAAAAACGATTTTTTATATACCCTAATAGAACTTCTGCGTTCACGACTGGCTCTGTATTTGTTCCAGATTTACTTATTATGGAAATAGCAAACTCATCGGCACTTTTTACATGACTTTTGAAAAACGTTAAAAAAGCGGTATTTATCTTTGGATCAATCGTATCCAAAAAAATCATTTTAGGGTATCTGTCAGGAGTGAACATGTCCACGCTCCCATACAACGCATCATATATCGCCTTTGCGCCGAGGTTTGATCCCCCTATGCCAATGGTAATGACATATTTCAACTTTGCTGTTTTCTTTTTCGCCACCATTGCATCAATCTGAGAGAGGATATGGACATCTGAGGGGAGACAAAGAGATGACTCGGGGGAAGAATAATCATTCTGGTCGATGATCTGTTTACATTGTTTAATGTAAGATGACAGTTTCTTTGTCTCTTCGCTAATGTCTAGACTTTTTTTAAAAAAAAATTTCATAATTTATTGTAAAAATGTTAACAGAATTTCACTATGAATTTTCGGATTAATTTCATACGATACTCCTTGAGGGACAAAACATGAATGTCCTTCTCCAACAGTTACCATATTACCTAATGAATCGAGCACATCAATCTCTCCTTCTTTAATGAATAAGTGATGGAAAGAAGGAGAGCTCTTCATTGCCTCTTTTTTAGAAATGGAAAATAATGAAAGAGAATAGCGGGGAGTATTGAAAAGAACCCCTTCTTTATTTTTTTCGATAGTGAGTGTATTTCGTTTTTCATCTAGATCGATATATCTGAAATAATCGTCTATATGAATTTCCCGTATCGACCCATCTTCCTTAAACTTTCCTTGATCGAATGACCGTATTGTGCAAACCGGGTCCATTATATCTTGTTGAACCTCATATAAAACATTGCCTAATGGATAGTTTATGCTATCCTCCTCCCATGAATGATGAAGTCCTCCTCTACTCAAATCCACAATATCTCCTTTTTTCACCTCACACACGTTCACAAACTGCCATGGATTTTTTTCTTTTATATACGATATCGCTTTTCCTTTCGCTTTTTCTTTCGTAATCATCCCTCCAACGATCATATCACTTAGTTTTTTCATTTCGTCATTGATTGCCTCACAGGTTCTTTTATATTCGTCAATCCGAATACCTTTTTTTATTCCGTATGTGATTTTTCCATCCTCAAAATAATACCAAGATTCAGCTTTTTGTTGCCATCTTTTATCTTCTATCTCAGGTTTTATATGGAGCTGAAAAGAGTTGCCTTTTGCCTGAGTGAATTTAATGAGAGGAAAAGGTCTTTCTTCGGCGAAACGAGAAATCGGAATGGAGTCTTGAACTTCAGGACCAAACAGTGGGTCGGTGGAAGAGGTAATGGTTGTTGCAAGAAGCAATCTATCATAAAGCTCATAACTTTGCCCAAATTTTTTCCCCATTAATTCTTCTTTGTTGAGCCATCCTTTTTTTTCACATATATAGCTCCCGCCCCATGTGGGTTGTTCGACCAAAAAAGGGATGACAAGATAGGGTTTTTTGACCATATAGACAATTGTAATGTATAGATACTAAAAACAAAAGATGGTGCTTTCTGATTCAACTACTTTTCCAGTTATAAGCGCATCTATGTTTATTGGTAAACCCATGGATGTATTATAAAACATCACGATAGAAAAATTATAAGAGTCACATGATGTAAAATTGTAGGTATGATTGATCCAGTCTCGTTTCTCCAAACGACGCATACCGATGCGTTTTTGGTGTCGAACTTCTATAACATACTCTATACAACGGGATTTGAGACACTGAGTCCTTCAGAAAGGGAAGCGTATGTTCTTGTAACAAAAGAACGATTGTATATCATTACCGATTCCCGATACGAGAGGGGCGAAGTGAATGAGACGATTGTATTTTCATTTACCAAGGAGGGAAAAACGGTTACGGATGTTATTGCCGAATTATGTAAATTGCATTCGGTTACGTCTCTTGGGTACGAAGCAGACAATCTTACCTGGAATGAAGTTCAAAAACAGGAAAAAATGGGACCAACCCTTACCCCTCTTTCCCATACATTTGCATCCTCTCGATCAATAAAAAGTGAAGAAGAAATATTTGCAATCAAACGAGCATGTCATATTGGAGACTTGGTTTTGAAGGATATTATTCCCTATCTTCATCCCGGACAGACGGAAAAGGAAATTGCCTGGTTAATCGAGCGGTCGATTCGAGAGGGATATGGGGCTGAACTTGCATTTGATCCTATCGTTGCAGTTGATGAGCATAGCGCCATTCCTCACTACAATACCAAAAGGGGTTCGGGTATCGTTAAAGAAGAATCGCTTCTCCTTTTAGATTTTGGCGTTAAGAAACATAATTATTGTTCAGATATTACTCGTATGGTGGGAATGGGAAAGGTGTCCGATGAAATAAAGAAAACATATACAAATCTTCTTACGGCACAGAAAAAAACCATAGAGAATTTACAGTCGAATGAAAGATTAAAAGACGTAGACCTTTTTTGTCGGAATGAATTGAAAAAAAATAATCTTCCCAACTATCAACACTCCACTGGGCATGGCGTTGGACTTGAGGTGCACGAGTCGCCGAGGATAAGCGCTGTTTCTGAAGATATAAAAAAGTCCGGACAGGTTTTTACTATAGAGCCAGGAGTATATTACCCGGGCAAGTGGGGAATGCGCATAGAAGATACCGTTACTGTTTCGGCTCAAGGGGAGATTGAGGTTTTGACTCGTTTCCCGAAAGACTTGATTCTTCTTTAGGTTTTTCTTCTTCGGTTGGAAGTTCCTGACTCAACTCTTGGGTTTTGTCATTCGCTTCCTCTTTTTTCTTTACATCCACGAATTCTTCCGTTTCTTCCGACTTCTTCTTCAGTTTTTCCGTAATCTCCTTTTCCTTTTCCATGTCGTGTTGCACCACTTTTGCCGCTTCTATCTTTGCCTTTAAGTAAACGACAAGCTCTTCTCCCTTAAGACTATTAATAAGGAATATCGGGAGTATGTATGCAAGATCATCAATCCCTTCTTGTCTCAGCTTATCGTCCGAAGAAAGGAGTTTATTAAGCGTATTAGTGATGAACACGATATCCTGATCGACCCACTGCTCACGGGAAGTGATGTTTTCAGATGTTGGGACCTCTCCTTTTTCGTATTGTTGAGTCCACATTTTTTTGACTTCCTCATAATCTTCAATGGAAACGCTCGGTGGAATAGTTACTGTTTGCTCAATGGTTTTTTCCGGAACAAGAGAAGCGATAGAAGTTTGAGATTGTATGACATGCGCAACATCTTCCTCTTTGATATTTTCTTTTTGTGCAACTATTTTCACCACTTCTTTATTACTCTTTATGGTCGATGAAAGTGCACTCATAATTGACTTTACTTTCTCAGTGGCAATATTCGTCTCTTTCACAATGTTCGTTATAATTTGATCCGGAGCCTTGGATATATTCGTCTTGTATGAAGTGAGAACGGATTGAATTTGGGAAACTGGCGCTTGAGTAGATTGAGAGATACTTTGTATTGCAGAGGAGCTAGAAGAGATGGTGTTTACGATTGAGGTGTTCACTGAATTTGCTTTGTTTTGTACCGCAGTCACAATAGATTGAACTGTTTCTTTTGCAATATTCGTCTCTTTCACAATGTTCGTTATAATTTGATCCGGAGCCTTGGATATATTCGTCTTGTATGAAGTGAGAACGGATTGAATTTGGGAAACTGGCGCTTGAGTCGTTTGCGCAATGGTTTGTAGGATAGAAGACTTTGAAGAAATAGAATTAACCATCGCAGAGTTTACTGATGAAGATATGTTGTTTGTAGTCTGAACAACAGGGGCTCCATGAGGTACGGTTCTAAGCAATTCTTCTTTTCGTGAATTTGTTTCTGTTCGGGAAGAAGAAATAGAGGATAATATTTGTCGAGCCACCCTATCATCTTTTATTGTTCTGTTGAATAATTCTGTACGAATATTCATGAATTTTTGGCGCTCTGCGGGAGTCGATGCCTTTGTCGGTTGTGTCAGCATATCAATGTTTTTCCGTACCGTTTCATTTGTCTGTTTATTCGTTTCAAACCGTGCGACATCGGTGATTTTATTCATGGATAGGTTAAGAGATCTCGTGATATCTTCAGTTTTTGTTTGTTTGATTTCTTGTATGGTCTCCAATTTTATTTTCATTGGTATTTCGACATCGCTGCTGACCTTCATAGAAGTGCTATTAAATGAGTGAGACGCGGAAGGGCCTGATGGATTTTTCGGGGGAGTGGGCGGAGGAGCCAATCTATCATACATCGACATGAGGACATTTTTCATTGCCATTATTCCATCACAACAATAGTCGCGGAAAATGCGCAGGAGCCACCAGGGGAAAAATATGACCGCCCAGAGCATGATGAGGGAAATAACGTATTCTGCAAATGTATCAACGTAGTTCCCGTTATTAGTGATACTGATAATTTGATTCCCGATTTGGGCAGGCCCTCCATACACGATGTTTATCCCCGTTGGATAGATATACCCCAAGACATTGGTCGTACGCGAAAAGTCAAAAGGAAACGGTATGCCGCTTTGCCAAATTTTTGTCATTCCTCCCAGGAAAAGAGCAAAGAGTGGCCCATAAAACACCCACTGCGCGAAAACACCAATCCAAATCCACCCGACATTCCGGATAAAGATGAAAGGCATAAGGAGCGCGAGGAAAGGAGCGGCAAAGAGGAGAAACCACAACAATATCTTGCGCAGCAATATCATGATGGACATAACATAATAGGTGACATTCGTTACTTTCATCAGAAACATCTCTGCATTTGCAGCCTCTTGTACTTTGTAGTTTAAGTCACGGCAGCCCACGAATGTCGCGTAACTTGATTCCTTGCTCGTGGTTCCTGCAAAATAGATATTAAATAGCTTATCTCCTCCGAGAGACTCAATAAAAAACTTCATAATGATCTCCGACATCTGGATAAAGGTCATGATTATTGCATAGGAAAAGACTATATACAAAAGGCCTGAGCCTATTTTGTAGAGAATAGGCCAAATCTGCATCTTAACCTGAAAATCAGATTTTTGTCCAATGATATATCCTAGGCCAAATAGTGCGGCGACGATAAGAAAGAGGAAGAGAGTGATATTCTGAGTCACCATCCATATTTGTCGAATAGCGGGGTGTTGGTCGATGGCACTTTTCGTCATGACCCAATACAAAAATTGGCGCGCCCTCTCATTCGATTTCCCTTGGGATGTCGTTTTTTCATCAAGGGCCCAATAATGGTATATAAGCGGATTTTTTACAAATTCTTCATATGTTGTAACGCAACTTTCTCCTGCATAAAGGGCACTGTTTGCATAAATATCAGACATTCCACTAGGACAGTAACCCTGTTTTGCATCAGTGCTACAAGGGAGGGGGTTTGTATTCGTGGGTCCTGGAGTAGGGTCAACGGCAAATACAGATACAACAATAAAAAGAGTAAACAATACAATACCTACAAAACCAGCCAACTTCTTTACCATACTTTCATGGTACTGGAATAGCTGAAGGTTGACAATACGTATTAAGGCACTGTATAGTCTATGTATATGAGAAAAATACTCACCCTTCTTTTCGTATCGATTTTTGTAGGTTTATCGTGTGTTACATCAAGCTATGCGGCACTTTCTGATGGATATATCAGTGATTGTTTAAATGCGCCGGGATGGACACCTTCACATGCGGCAAACCTAACAATAAAAACAAAGGAACAGGGCGCAAAAAATATTCCAGCTGTCAATACAGACACGTGGGTGTTTGTTTGTATAACTGCAGGAGAAGATACCCATTGTTCGGCAGGTGGAGATGGATCGACTGATGAACTGTTGTTTGGATCAAAAGAACATTACAATAAAATGCTTGATATGATAGGGGAAGATGGGAAGGGAAATGTTGGATATGTGGGAGGAGTCGTAGAGGGAACAGGTTATAGCAACCAATCACCACCTCCCCAAACAGATAATAATGCCGGAAATCCTCAGTTCACAAGTGACGTAACATGGGGAGACGCATATTATCCGGGAGTGACACATCAATGGTCATGGGTACAGGTAGCGGCTCCCATAGTGGAAGATGGCGAAGGAGCGGGAGCTGGAGCTGGTGGCGCCTTACAACAAGGAACAACTCCTTTTGATCAAGAACAATTAATATTGGATACAAAGGAGTGTGCTATAATCGGCTGGGATCCACGGGGTGTCGTATTTGATGTAAATACACTATTGCCTGTTAAAGGCATTTCAGTCGAATTATCTAAACTAAATCCAGTTAATGATATATATGAAATTGTCCCTAATGATGGGTTGTTTCTTATCAATCCCTCTTCAACAAGTCATCCAGGAAAAGAGAATGGACAGTATAGTTTTTTTGTGGATACAGGGTGGTATAAACTAAAACTAATTAACCCCGAGAGACAGATAGTGTCTCTTACACCATCTCAACTGGAAACTGCCACTAAACTGGGAATAGACAATATTTATACAAAAGACCAATCTATTTATGAAAAAGCTGGAACGGTGAAGATAGCCAATGTTCCTGTCGATATAACCGATGAAAGTCTTCTTGTAAAAGAGCTTACCAGAATAGACAATGTTGCTCCCACACTAGAAGGAAATGGAATTCGGCTTTTTGGAAGAGTTTCCCATCCAAAAACAAAGATGATTATCACAAAAGACATGATGAATGCGGCTGGGGAGATAAAGCAATTTGTAACAACAGATTATACCGATGGTCTTGGAGAATATCCTAACAAACTTATTTCACAAACAGTAGTTTCGGCAGAACCATTAGTATTTCAAAACGCAACTCTCACATTTGAATTAAATTCATTCTATACAACAGGCGTTTTTACGCAGAAAGAACAGGGTGGAAATAAAGTTGCTCGCTTTCTTAAGGAAGTGTGGGGTGGAGTTTTGAAAAAATTAGAAGCTCGTGCCGCAGTCACCCCAAAAAATACAATTGTAATAAAACCAATGCCCCTCTATATAGAAGGTATTGCCTATGACACAAAGGGAGTGGCGATACCAAAGGCTATCGTTGGCCTTTATCCTTTTTATAGTGAAAAACCCTACTATTTGACGATAGCGGATGAAAATGGACGCTACAAAATTGGATCTCAGCATATCCCGCGCTTCGAATATACCCTGCGTTATAAAAAACCAACAGGTGAAGTGGTGGTGATTGATACGAGCATCTTTATCAAGCAGAATGCAAAATTAATCATAAATGAAGGGATTAAGCCATTCGTGGCAAAGAAGACGACTCTCGCAGAAGACAAGAAAATACAGGATTATTTTACCAACGTAACAACGCCAATAGAATTAAAAGCGCCCAGTCCAGGCAAAAAAAATAGTTTTAACCCTCCCGCTTCTTCAAGAAATCCATCAGGAAATTTAACTACTCAAACAGGGGGAGGGACAATAGGGGCTGGCACGCAGGGAATCGTGATGATCGTTGTCGCAATTATAGTACTTATCATGATAGGAGTAGGAGCTTTTATCATGATGAAATCAAAACAACAATCTTCTTCACAATATTGACATTGTTTAAGACTATAAGTATAGTGATAGTATATGAAATACATTCTTAAGAATCTCGTTCTTATTTTGGTGGTTTTTCTTGCGGTGGTATCGGTATCTGCACAAGATCCTTCTGTCCCAACAAGCGAGGGCATGCATTGGTTTTGTCTTTCGAAAGTATCAGCGGATCCTTCTACGCACACAGCAGTATTAACCGTTAAAGAGGGAGTGGGATATCAGGATGGAAAGGATGCTGCTGTGGTTGTGAGGATAGCTTTCGATCATGAGCTTGACGGTGCCATAAATCTTACCGCAGACAATAGTGGAATGACAACTGCGGATCCGACTTTAGACATGACGATATTGGGAGGTACTCAGGGACTTGAAGATTTGCAAAGCAAATTGGGTTTTAGCAACGCAGGTATTGTGGATGGTTCAAACCCAACACAAGCATTTCCCATAACATGGAAAGATGATTTAGCAAATACAACTGGAGGGGAAGAGGATAGGGCACACTATTGGTATGGAGTACAGGAAGCGGCTCCTGTTGGGGATACAGCAGTAGGAGGAGCTGGAGCACTTCAAAATGCGACTTTTACCTTTGATTCTGCGGGAAATGCAAAAGACTGCGACGTTATCAGATGGGATCCGTTTGGGTATGTTTTTGACGCACAAACGCATGGAGCCGTGGCAGGAGTATATGTGAGAATCTTGACAAGTAAGACTGAAAATGGAATATATGCGCCGGTTCCAGTAGGGATTGGGAAAGGAATGGTTGGGCAAAACCCAATCTTAACACAGAAGGATGGGAGCTATCGTTTTTATGTTGATCCCGGATATTACAAACTAGAACTTCTTGGTGATAAAGCAAAATCTTCACAAAAATATACCATTGAAAAAAACATCACCACTATTAAGCCCGGGTTTGAGGAGTTTGGGTATGAGCAAATTTATATTGCACAGAACCCAGAAGTCATTCATGAGTTGGTAGGAAAAGTCGAGCGAAGAGATATTGCAATTGAAACAATTGGTGCACCTGCACCCTTTTCCGTTGATGGGCCAAAACTAAAAGACATCACAGTTAATCGATCGGTGGAAAATGGAAATCAGATGGTAAGAATATCAGGAATGGTATCCCAAATACCTGTTGACTTTACCGCAATCTATAAGGATATAAACGATAGAGTGACAAGTGAGGAGAAGTTTAGTTTGAAACATGGTCATACATAT
>Ga0210006_1002088_pt1 | contig 13379 bp, 11 predicted proteins | sample CryGey02umfilter_2_FD_185452 | JGI IMG/M metagenome (GOLD analysis project Ga0210006, IMG submission 185452) | Groundwater microbial communities from aquifer in Utah, USA - Crystal Geyser 4/10/14 0.2 um filter (SPAdes) (version 3) | ecosystem: Environmental > Aquatic > Deep subsurface >... | reverse complement strand
GAAGCATGAAGGCCGCTATTTCCTGAACAGTGTTCAGCAGATGGTGATGGTCGTGACGGACAACCCAAATGAAGGCCCCCGTCTGGTGACCACTTATCCTGTCACCCGACATTTCCATCAACTAGAGAAAGCGGCCTGATGCCGTCAGATACAAAGATACGAAGGGGTGACGAAGATGATTACTAAGGAAAACAAACTGGCGTTGATCCGCTCAGGCCGCGAGGCGATTGAATATGCCATGTTGGACATCGTCATCAAATCCTTCAAAAGTACAGCGGCAGAGGAACATGACCTCGAAGCCCTCAGTCAATTGCTGAAAGATTACAACCGCCTGATGGCCAAGCACCAACGGTCTCTTTTCAATGTTCAGGCATCCAATGATGAAGTAAACAAACAGGAGAAATAGATGAATCACACACAACCGTTCCGCCACCCGCATATCGACCATAGTGCGAAGCCAATCGATGCCCGCGCCAAGATGAACCCGAATCTACCATGGGCTGACTGCTACAGCGTCGGCTTCCGGGTCAGTACGCAAAGCCAGGATAGTTTCGTGCATGCCATGATCTTTGCTGATTCCTTCGAACGCCTGCTATACGGCATCGACCAGAAAAAAGATGCCATTCGCATACAGCCATCAGAACAGTCCATATTGAATATTGATGTCGTCTACCTGCGTAGCATGCAGACGCTTGATGATGACTTCATCAGTGCAGAAGACCGAGCAGAGATAGATGAACTTACCCGCACCACCCTCAGCAAGCGAGATGACGAGCATTTCGTAGTGTTCGGTGTACTTGGCAAGAGCAAGCTCGTGCTGCTGGAGATGCAAACGACTGACGCCATGACGGCAATCAGCCTAGCTCGATACAAGCGAATCGACGCGGCTCCGCAGGACTTTACTGTCCTAGAAGTTAGGCAGGCTCATCCAGCATCAAACTGGTTCGAGAACATGTTTCAGGAAGCATCGCGCCGGATGAGTGCGATCGAAGAGTGCGAGACACACGGCTCAGGTCAGCTGCATTAAGTCCGGTCGTAATCCACTCGCTCGCGCAGTTCCTTGCCAGGCTTGAAGTGTGGGACGTATTTACTGGGAACGGGGACAGAGACGCCATTCTTGGGATTCCGTCCCATACGCGGCGGTCGGTAGTTGAGGCTGAAACTGCCGAACCCACGGATTTCGGACCGCCCTCCCTGTGCAAGACTTTCAGCCAAGGCACCTAGGATCACGGCAACGGATAGTTCTGAGTCTTTGAGGATAAGTTGAGGGAAGCGCTCGGCCAGCCTCGCGATGAGTTCGGATCGGGTCATTTAAATAAGATTGTCGGTGGGCAAATGTGTGCGGTATGCCCGAAGGCAAGCAGCTGCAGATTATAAAGGAGGTAACTTGTCGTGATAAATCAGTTGAGACGTTTGCGCCGATTCGCGAATCGGAGTGGTATTGGATTCTTTGCACCTGCAGTAGCCATTTACCGGATGCTCAGAAATCGACGACTCGATTTCGTGAAACAGATGCGTGTTGTTTATCGATATACATTCTGGAAGGGTTGATTGCCCATCCCTTCAACGCTTAGTGTCCAGTCCAATCGATTGCCACAGGAATGCATATGATATCTCACGCCTGCCTTGAGCTTTCGCCTGCCGGCGCTCACCCTCTTCATAGGATCGCAGTAAGCCCTTTACACGCTCGATACCAGCTGGCGTTTTAATCGCCTGTCTGGGCGAGAGCCCACCCAGATCAGGAATGGATTCATCGGCCCAATTGTCATACAAACGATGAATGGTTTGTTCGATCAGTTCATCCAGCGCGTCGGCAGGAATGTCAGTTGGCATCAGACTGTCGCGACCGGCTCTCTCTGGGTCGAGGTTCTGCATCATGCCGATCGGGTCGGATAGCACGCGTCCCGCGAACTCAACGGAATCCCCGGCCAGCTTGTCGAACCACTTCCGCCCCTTGTCAGCCTCAGCTAGGTTCTTGTGGAACAGTTCGATCTTATCGGCTCCGTTGCCAATGTTGATCGAGGTGCGCGGACGGGTCAGCCTGTCTTCGCACTTCTTGGTTCGCGTCCAGCCAGTAGCCCGGTCGCCATCAACATCTCTCTTCTTGGTCAACGCTAGTTCAAGCGCATCCCAATCCCTTACTCGGTAATGATCTGTGACCAACAGCATCGGTTCGCCTGTTTGTGCATCAACGATACCAGGCATCTGCCGAGGTCGGACATATTGCTCCAGCCATTTTTGGCGGATCACAAAACTAAAGAATTCCGGCAGATCCGGCTCCATTCCGAAATTTTGCTGGGCATCCCGCATGATTTCCAGAGCAGATGCAGCCGAGATGCGCGACAAAGGATAGGCACATCCCGACATTTCATGACGACCATCCGTTGACATGATCCTTGCGGCAAGCTGTGTGCCGATAAGCTCGGGATTGCTGCCGGATTTTTCCATGACGATGATCGGCTCAGCATTATGGTCGAGGGCATCACACAGGGTCATCTGCTGTCCAGGGATGACGTCGGTCACGTCATACAGACGCAAGGGACGCTCTGACAACTGTTGCAACCACTGCCGTTGCGATACGGTAAATAGAGGACCGCCCATTCCGAGCAATATGTCGATTACCCGCAGAGACTTGTCTTTGACTTCAATGCTGCCCTCCGCAATGAGCCACTCTGTCGCATTCAGCTGGATGCCATGCCAAGTTTCGGCATCCAGCGAATGGAGCGTCTTTTGTTCTTCGGGAGATAAACGATCAGAGAGCATCTCGTTGATGGAGTCCATCACTGCATGCCGGTGCTTCGACATCAACCAGTCAACGGCGCGTTCTACTGCGCCTGCATAGGGCTTCGCTGTATTGGCGAGTTCCTGTTCTTTGGCAAGACAGCACTGCTTGTATTTTTTTCCGCTGCCACAGGGACAGGGGGCGTTGCGGCCGGTTTTATGGTTCATAGAAATTCCATGATATTTTTCTAACGCGGCCTATCCTGGCGTTTTTCGTGGATATACCGGATACACTTCATTCAGTTGTCATCGAAAGGATTGATATCGATCCTTTCGAATGACGGTTCGATGGCCGTGATTTTACCGGAGAGGTTGACCTACTGGGCGGAAGGGGCTGTTGATCGGCCACAACGGACGGTGGCGGTTTGCTGAAATTGAAGTTGGGTTGGGCAATATGGATGTCCGCTCCCGATTCAGGAACTGACATAAAAGTAGCTCTAATGCGAGTCAGCGGTAAGCAACGCTGAATTGACTTCATACAGTCCAGCTTGGCAAGGCTGGAACTGCGCCGGCCAAGGCGCCGAGAACTTACACAAAACACGATATTGAACCGGGGCATCAGCATTGACCTTCTCAACTGTTACCTTTGCCGCATCTGCCCCAACCAGCTTAATTAAGCTGGAAAACTCCGCTGAATAGTAGCGGGGTACATAGCCCACTGCGGTTACTGGGTCATCGGTGCGCAAAAGTAGCGCCATACCATCGCTGCTATTCTGAAGGTCTTGCATCAGATAAAGCCTTTCCCCCTTTTCTAGCGCTAGCGATCTCGCTTGGCTATCGGTGGGAAAGTGTCTCAGGCCGCGACAGAAGAAATACACCTCATATTGGTTAGAGCTAGTCGGTTCGGGGCATGGAATCAGCTCCAATGAGTCGGTCGCCCGCAAACCACCGGTACGCGCCAGTTCATCCAAGGCATCGTGACCTACGCCAGACAGCCCGAGCCAGTTCAAATAATCCTTGTACTCCGGGCGCGATTTGGGCAACAAACGATTCGCGAACAGCGGAAAAATCTGCTCGGAAACATATTCCGCATCCAGTTCGTTCATGCGCCCGAAAGGCACAAAATCAGGAAGGTTCTTTGCGCCACGGGTATAGGCAAAATGATAATACTTACCGTCGTGGGTCAGCCGTGCGACGGGAGTCCACGTTCTTGAAATCGAATCTTGATATGCTACAAAGAGAGCCTTCATGTTTGCCACGTGCCGTTTAATGATAAAAGGCGATTTCTGTTAATGCACAACATTGCGTTGGAAAAATCCCGTGCTTCTGATGAAATGAATTCGTCTGGAATTTGGGCGAGTATAGCCGAAAAATCAGCTTCATTTATTGCATACAAACGATCCAGCCAATATTTAGCTGCACCAACATTGGCCTTCGCGCACTCACTGAAGGCGTCCATAGTGCTCATGGCCTTTGTACTGGATCTATTCTCAAAGAACCCTGAACGGGCTTTTTCCACGTAGCTTCCTACCGAATACCCCTTATCCTTTGTGTTTAAACGACTTTTCCGAGTCTCATCCGTTTCGTTCCGCCCCAAACTTGACGCATGATCGAAAGTCGGCGAAAGCGTTAACCCGTGTTCAGGCGTGCCGATTAACCCCCAATTCTCATGATGACGATCCTGATTACAGACCAAAGCATCCAGTAAAAGATACCCGGCGAAGACACCAACAGCGTCCGAAACTTGAGGCGGGCAAACCCAACCAGTCGGCGTACCGATAGAGGGCTGCTGCAATACTGCAATTACCCTGCGCAGAATATGCTGGGTTGTCTTGTATCGCGCGGCGGCCTCATAGGATTTATCCACCCAGGCCAACAATTCATTGCCTAGAATCAAGCGCCCATTTTTAGGAACCAGTGAGGGCGAAATTACACCCTGCTTGTCACCCCAAAGTGCCAACTCGTATTCAGCGTGAGGCAATCCCAGTAAACGCGCGATTTCGCAACAAACCTTTTCAGCCCAGTTCTCGCCCGTATTGGGTCGCCCAACCTTAAACAAGAACATCGTGTTTTCCCCTTGCTGAAACCAGCACTTCTCTTTTGTTCCCAACTGCTCCAGTTGGGTAGAAGAGTCCGGCGCAACAGTAATGATGCGAAAAGTCATGTCTAAATATCCAGCTTCGGCAGCCCGTTTACGATCTTCATCGTTTCCAAGCTCACCGTCACCACGCGCATGAACAGTTCCAGCGGATAGCGCGGGTTGCACATTGTTTCCACTGCCCAGTTGTTCGCGTCGTTGACGATACCGCTGTCTTTATCGGTCTTCACGCATTGGCGCTCAACCACCCAATCAAGTGCGGGCTTGCCGTTCACGATGTAGTCGTAGGCTTCGAGCGGGATGCCAGACAGGGTGATCTTGTTGTTGTAGTGCAGCATGGTGAGGTCTTTGTCCTTGCCGGTTTTGCCGTACTTCATTTTCTCCACGCGGTAGTCGGCATCGGTCAGCTTGCCGCTGCTTTCGATCTTGAGCGGATAAGGCGCTACCGTCTCGTAGTTCAGGTGCAGCTCGGCCAGTGTGCGCCCGGCTTTGGAGAATGCCCAGAAATCGGCGGCAGTTTTCACGCGGGGGATGCGCGGCAATTCCTTGCTCAGGTTGTCGGCGTAGCGTTCGCGGTAGTCAGGCGAATGCAGCAGACCATAGACGTAATAGAACACATCTTCCTTGCTGATCTGCTCGCCTAGATAGGCGGATTGGAAATGCGCGAGTCCTTCGTTGGTGATGGCATCGCGGCGCTGTCTCCCTGCTTTTTCTGGTAAAGCGAACAGGTCGGCATTTTGCGATCCTGTATTCTCGGAATCTGCATCAGGTTCGCCGTACAGGAAAAGTGGGAAACATTGCGCACCAGCTTCCATAGAGTTGAGATCAACAGCCACATTGCTCATCAGGCAAGAAAACCCATTCCTGCTTCCTTTGGCGTTAGTCATAATCACTCGATTCTCTGCCGCCGCGTCCGGGAAAATGCGCGGCATTGAATAAAAACTGTGATTGAAAGTCTTTCCTCCGTAATGCCACAATTTTGTGTACGGTCGGTACAGGCTCGAAGCTATCTTGATTGGATCGAAAACTTCTTTTTGGCATTTGGCAAATTGAGCCTGCCAGTTTCCGCCGCCCCAGCTGATTTGCTTTGTATCCTTCAGAACAAATGACTGAACATCAGCCACTTCGTTGCCGCCATCAATTACAGACTTGAACCTATCTATTTCCTTGTTATAGAACTCGATCATTCCAGAGCAATTTCTAGTGAGGTTATTTTTAGAATAGCTGTAAACCCATGTATCTCGGTTGGTGACTATACCGTTTGAAAACGCCTCGAAAACTCGAGGCTCGGAAGTGGATTTTTTCGTTCCAATTAGTAGATGGGCTGAAAAATCTTCATCACGCTGACTGAGCCAGTCGCCGTGAGCATCCGGAGAGATACTTAGCCAGCCACCCGCTTCAGAAATCCCCGATATACTGGCAAACTCACTAATATTTTTCAGCTTTTCTTCCTGGGAAAGATTGTCGCCGATGTCGTGATAATAAATTCGACCGCGCTGAGTTGCCTCTGGATTCTTCACGAAGAGTGTAATTGCAATGCCCGTCATGCTGCCACCGCCAAATATGTTTTGCCCTTCTTGTGCACGCCCCTTGCTCAACATATTCTTGCGAATATCGCCGCGTAGATTCAACACATGGATATTGGAAAATTCATCGGCCAAGCATTTGCGCATACCATCCATAGCCCGTTTTTCTACATAACCAGAGCCTGATACAAAACCAATTACTCCACTGTTGCCAATTCGGTCACTTGCCCAGCGGATGGCTCGAATATAACTGTTATATGAAGAACGCTTCCCGCCCTTACCTTCAGAACTCTCAACATATGTCTTGGCTATGCGTTGATCGAGTGTCGGGTAATCTGTGTTTGCTGCATCATCATTGGCGCTTTCTTGTCCATCTGAATACGGCGGATTCCCCATAATCACCCGAATATCCAGCTTCTTCTGTCGCTTGCGCCGCGCACTGTTCTTTTCCAGCAGCGCATCCACTAAATCCTCTTTCTCATAGAGCTGGAAGGTGTCGGTGAGGCAGATACCCTCGAACGGCTGGTAGTTGCCGCCGACGATGCTGTGGTACACCGCTTCGATATTGATGGCAGCGATGTAGTAGGCCAGCAGTACGATTTCGTTGGCGTGGATTTCGTTCTGGTATTTGTAGGGCAGTTGCTCAGGCGTAATCAGCCCGCTTTGCAGCAGGCGGGTGATGAAAGTGCCGGTGCCGGTGAAGGGGTCGAGAATATGCACGCCGGGGCTTCCCAGCGTCTGGCCGAACTCGGTTTGCAGGATGTGGTTGACGCTGTGGATGATGAAGTCCACCACTTCCACCGGCGTATAGACGATGCCCAGCCGTTCCGTCATCTTGGGGAAGGCGTTGCGGAAGAATTTGTCGTACAGCTCCACCACGATCTTCTGCTTGCCGGTGGCGTTCTCGATGCCCTCGGCGCGCATCTTCACGCTGTCGTAGAACGATTGCAGCGTGTCGGCTTCCTTGTCCAGATTGTGCTCTTGCAGAATGTCCAGCACGGCTTGCATGGCCTGCGACATGGGGTTGTGTTGAGCGAAGCTGTAGTCTTCAAACAGCGCGTCGAACACTGGCTTGGTGATGAGGTGCTGGGCCAGCATTTCGATGATTTCGCCGTCGGTGATGCTGTCGTTCAGGTCGTCGCGCAACTCTGCGGCAAAGGCGGCGAAGGCTACCCTTTCTTTTGCGTTGTCCGGATTCTCCAGAATGGCAGTGATGCGGTCGATGTGAGTGCGGGCGATTTTGGCAATGTCGTTTGCCCAATCTTCCCAGTGGTGGCGGTTGCCTACCTTCTGCACCAGCTTGGCATAAATGGCTCGCTCGATTTCGCCGATTTCGAATTGCAAATCTTGTTGCTCAGGCTTGACGGTGTAACCGGCTTCAGTTTGGCCGATGCTGTAGCCGCCTTTTCCGGCGTTACCGTTGGTCTTGCCCTTGGGAGCTTTCTCCTGCTTCTTCTGGATTTTGTCGGTGATGGCGATGACTTCCATCTTGCTGGTGTCGCGGCCTATCAAATCCAGCTTGTTCACCATCGCATCAAAGCGGTCGTCGTGCGAACGCAAGGCTTGCAGCACTTGCCACACCACTTTGTAAGTCTGGTTGTCGTTCAGCGCCTTATGTGGCTCAACGCCTACCGGAATAACGACTGGCAGAATGACGTAGCCACGCTTTTTGCCAGGGGCATTGCGCATGACACGGCCAACCGATTGCACCACGTCCACTTGGGAATTTCGCGGGGTCAGGAACAGCACGGCATCCAAGGCTGGCACGTCCACGCCTTCAGACAGGCAGCGCACATTGGAGAGAATACGGCAGGTGTTGTCCGGCACTTCGGATTTAAGCCAGTCGAGCTTCGTTTCTTTTTGACCGGCATTCATGCTGCCGTCCACATGCTCGGCTTCGCAGGTAAGGCGGGCGACTTGCTCGAACTCTTCTGTCTCCTGATAGGCTTCGACTACCGCCTGAAACATGCCCGCGATTTGCTTAGAGCTAACCTTGTGTGTCTTGCCGCCCTTGCTAACTTCGATCACCTGGCAGAACGCGACGGCACGTTGCATGGCCGAACTGTCACCCACAAGATCGTCTGCCAGTCCTTGTTTGGATAAAGCTTTCCAGCAACCGATGATCTTGGCAGCATCGTCCACCTTGAGCTGGTTGTCCGGGTCTTTCAACAAGTTCTGAATGCGGCGGTTGACGTGCGTTTCTTCCACGGCCAGCACGATCACTTTGTAGTCCACCAGCAAGCCGCGCTTTACCGCTTCCGAGAAGGTGATAACAAATAGTTCTTTGCCATAAAGCGACTCATCATCCATCGAGCACAACGCCACGTTGTCTTTCTCGGCGCTGGCCTTGGCGCTGTCGCCATAGATGCGCGGCGTGGCGGTCATGTAGAGCCGCTTGGCTGAGCGGATATAGTCAGCATCGTGAACTCTGACGAAGTTGCTTTCGTCTTCGGTATCAAACGTCGCGCCAGTGGTGCGGTGCGCTTCGTCGCAGATAATCAGGTCGAAGTTTTCTAGCCCGTGCTCGTGCTGGGCGCGACTGATAACGTCGATGGAATGGTAGGTGCTATACACGACGCTCATGTGCTGGGCATCGTGGCGCTTGTTCATTTCAGTCGCCAGCCTTGCCGGTTCGGTGGTGGCCGGATAACGCAACTCGTGCGTGAAGGTTTGAACGGTGTCGTCATCCTTCTTGCGCTTCTTGCCCACGTCGCTATCGGAACACACGGCAAAGCTATGCAGCGGAATTGCGCTTTCCTGCGTCCACTCGGTGAGGGTTTGCGATAGCAGGTTGAGACTGGGAACAAGGAACAACACGCGCTTGCCTGCACCTGCCAACTCCTCGGCAATCTTCAAGGCTGCATAAGTTTTGCCGGTGCCGCAGGCCATGATGAGCTTGCCCCGGTCGGCATTGGCCAAGCCGCGCTTTACTGCTTCAAGAGCAAAACGCTGGTGGTCGCGCAGTTGCTTCTTGGTCTTGAGGGTCGACCTAGATTTCGCGTGATAGTGACTCCAATCAATCTGACTATTTTCCAAATCGTGCAGGTCTATCTTGCTGACGGGTGGTTGCTGGTTTTGTAGCGCATCCTCGGCGTGCTCGCTCCACTTGTCGGTGGTGGCGATGATGATGCGATGCGTGAATGGCTTTTTGCCGGAGGCGGTAAAGAAGCTGTCGATGTCGCCTTTTTGCAGGCGGTAGTCTTCAGCATAAAGTTTGCACTGGATGGCGTGATATTCGCCCGTACCACTGGTTTTAGCGACAAGATCAATGCCGGTATCCCGTCCATCCAACCCTTGCAGCTTTGCCCAATCGCTATACGTCCAAACGTCGCTATATAGGTCTCGGTAGGTGGCTTCGTTGCGCAGGTAGCACAGGATCAACTCTTCAAAGTAAGTACCCTTTTCGCGTTCGGTGGCGGCGGCTTGGCGGTAGGAATCGAGCAGCTTTTGAAGTGAAGTCATCATCTGTGAGTTAGGTGGATTAGATTATTCAGTGGCTTCAATTATGGCGTGTATCGCGCACTGGTGCGCCAGTATATCGCACCGATTTTCAGCATCGTGCCGATTGCAGCCATTCGCCGTCTCGGGGCAGATCGTACCTGCCGCCGGAGTCACTGAAGTTTATAAACGACAACTTTGGAGTGCGCAGCAGACATTCCCAAAGGTTACTCCGACAACCATTTCAGAAAACTACAGTAGTCCGTTATGGCCGATTATGCACAGTTCTCGATTATGTGAAGTTTCGGAGTTGGCTGTGCTGAAAGGTAGGAAGTAAGCGGCAAGGCAGGTGGTGATGCAAATGTAAGCTGGACATAATTTCTGCGTAAGCCTGAAGTAGTGGTCCCACTTCAGGAGACCATCATGGACCACACTACTACGCACCGTGCCGCGTCAGATGCACGGAAACCATCTGCATACTCGGATCACATAACAGAGGAACTGCGCCACTACGAAGAACACCTGCGCGATGTGCGAGGTTTGGTAGAAGGCAGCTGTCGACAGCGGACTCGCATCGTAGGACGTTTGCTTCATAAGCAATTCGCCGAGCGAGCGATCAACATTTCTGAACTGCGAGCAGAAGATGTGCGGCGCTTCCTAGCCAGCCAGTTGGATGCCCGCCGAACCCCTTCCAACGCCTCGAAATTGGCATCGGCATTGCGTAGCTACTTTCGTTATCGGGCTACCTGTGGAGATCAGGTCGGCAATCTGACTGCCGTCATCTCGAATCCTGTCCATTGGAAGCTGGCATCATTGCCACGCGCCCTCAAACCTGAAGAAGCCGAACGCCTACTGAATTCCTTTACTGCTGACCAGCGATTTCCGAAGCGTGGTTACGCAATTGTGCGTTGCGCATTAGACATGGGATTGAGAGCTGGCGAAATTGCGCATCTCATGATTAGCGACATTGACTGGCATGCAGGCACGGTAATGTTGCGAGGGACGAAATCGCTACGGCAGGACATCTTGCCATTGCCGATGGAAACCGGTCAGGCACTGGCCGATTACCTGCAACATGAGCGCCACGCCACCCAGAACCCTGCCATCTTCGTCCGGCAGAAGGAAGGGCGCGACTATCCCATCACCTCCATGGCGATTCAGAAAGTAATCAAGCGCGCCTGTTGCCGTGTAGGTTTGCCACATTCCAGCGCACATTCACTTCGGCATACTCTGGCGTGTCGCCTTGTTGAGAGCGGCAGTTCGCTCAAGGAAGTTGCCGACCTGCTGCGCCACCGCTCGTTGAACACCACACTGATCTACGCCAAGCTCGACACGCCGAAGCTGGCCGCCGTTGCCCTGCCGTGGCCTGGGAGCACATCATGAGCGCGCGCATCGGATTGCAGCAGCGAATCAACGACTATCTTGCCGAGCGCCGCCGCCTCGGTTTCGAGCTGCATTCGCGGGGTACGATGCTGGCCGGATTTGCCCGCTACGTTGCGGCCCAGCATCACCATGGTCCGCTGACAGCCGATTTCATGATCGAGTGGGCGCGCCATGATAAATGGCATCATGAAACGCCGGCAACTTGGGCTACTCGGCTTGCCAGAGTTCGTCACTTTGCACGTTACCTGAAGCAGTTCGAACCTGAGACTGAAGTTCCGGAGGAATCGGTCTTCGGTCCAGAGGCAGGCCGTGTCGCCCCACATATCTTCCATGATGAGGAAATCGTCCAATTGCTCGGAGCTGCCCGCCAGATTGGACCTCCGGGCAGTATTCGACCTGCAACCTATGAAACCCTGATTGGCCTGATGGCCTCGACCGGTCTGCGGGTTTCGGAAGCACTCCATCTGCTTGATACCGATGTCGATCTCAAGCTTGGAATGCTCACCATCCGGCAAACCAAGTTCGCCAAGTCGCGCCAGTTACCGCTCCACCCAACTGCTGTTGCCGCGTTAATGAAATACCGCCGACAACGTGCGCGGCATGTTGCCACCATCGCTGAGATGCCCTTCCTGATCAGCAGCCGTGGCCAACGACTTGGGGAACCTCTCGGCGGTCGTCAGGCCCATCGCGTCTTCAACATACTGCGCGACAGTCTGAACTTGGTAAATCGTGGTGGCCATGCAGCGCCACGTCTCCATGACCTACGCCACACTTTTGCGGTTCGTCGCATGATGCTCTGGCATGCCGAGGGCACCGACATTGATCAGATGATGCTGGCACTGTCGACCTATATGGGCCATGCCGAAATCTTCTACTCCTATTGGTATCTAACCGCAGTGCCGGAACTGATGGCACTCGCCGGCGGCAAATTTGAGTGCTTCGCCAACCTACCGGGAGACGGTAATGCGTAAACAACCCAAGGTGCCACCCTCATTTCCCGCGCTCGTCCAAGCCTACTTCACCGAGTACCTGACCCAGCAGCGGGCGCTTAGCCCGCAGACCATCGCCGCCTATCGCGATGGCTTCGTGCTCTTCCTCGGCTTTGCCGAATCTCGCCTTGGCAAGTCGCCGATGGCAATAACATTGGCCGACATTACGCCAGATCTGATCATTGCCTTCCTCAATCATCTGGAACGTCAGCGACATAACTCCATTCGTAGCCGCAATGCGCGGCTGGTGGCGTTGCGGTCGTTCCTGAAGTTTGCTGCGCACCGCGATGTGGCATCACTCCAAGTGATCGAACGCGCATTGGGAGTTCCGGTTAAACGGTTCGAGCGCCAGATGTTCGGCTATCTGTCCCGCGAGGAAATACTGGCGGTGATCGGCACCCCAGATAAATCCTGGGCAAGTCAGCGGGATCACGTTATGTTCCTGCTAATGTACAACTCTGGTGCGCGCGTGTCGGAGATCACGGGCATCAAGGTCTGTGAGGTGGTGCTTGATGAGGGTTCCGCCTGCGTTCACCTGCATGGCAAAGGCCGCAAGCAGCGCAGCGTTCCTCTGTGGCACTCGACAGTCAAGGCAGTCCGGGCATGGTTGAGGTTGAATCCGCAGTTCGATGCCGCATCACCGTTGTTTCCGAACCGCAGCGGACATGCGATGACACGAAATAATGTTACCCAAAGACTTGCATTGGCGGTGGTGGCAGCAACAGAAAACTATCCTGATTTGGCAAAGCGACGAATCTCTCCACATACGATCAGGCACACCACTGCGATGCATCTATTGCAGGCTGGGGTCGACATCAGTGTCATAGCCCTTTGGCTCGGTCATGAGAGTCCGATTACTACGCATCACTATGTCGAGGCAGATCTGACTATGAAGGAGCGCGCCTTGTCCATGCTTCACGAACCCGAGGCCAAGACTCATCGCTATACGGCTCCTGATTCTCTGATCGACTTCCTGAAGAAGCTGTAATTATGTGAAGGTTGGAATTTACGCCAGTCAGCTGCAATCAGTGCTTGGTGTGAATTCCAACCGCAACTTCACATAATCGAGAACTGTGCATAATCGGCCTTATGTGAATCTTCACATAAGACCGAAGTGCCGCCGCTTGGCTGCTCCGAAGTTTCCGTAAAATGGCCCTTATACGGAATGTCCCGGCACCAGTGCCTTTTGAAGCCGGGACATACGGTCAAAATACCTGCTCCTCC
>Ga0210006_1002082_pt1 | contig 13410 bp, 11 predicted proteins | sample CryGey02umfilter_2_FD_185452 | JGI IMG/M metagenome (GOLD analysis project Ga0210006, IMG submission 185452) | Groundwater microbial communities from aquifer in Utah, USA - Crystal Geyser 4/10/14 0.2 um filter (SPAdes) (version 3) | ecosystem: Environmental > Aquatic > Deep subsurface >... | reverse complement strand
TCTCGCATGGCTTTTTCCCCTGCTTCAATAATGACCTCGGGAGTAACAATCATTGGTTCTCCAGCACTCAAATTGTAGACCCGCTTCCCTGCTTGGCGTTTTTTATTGGCGAGAGTATTGATAGCGACGGTGGCAGAGGTGGAGATGTTGGAAAGTTGGGAGAATTTGATGGACATAAAATTATTATTCTGTTTTAAATTTTGGTATCAACCGATCGTCCATCATCATCATCTTCTGACTGGCGTTGATATTTGCCCATTGGGGACTCCTTAACTCGTGGTTTTTCTGTTTGTTTTTTTCTATTTGGTGGATATTCTGGCAATGGTTCATTTGGTAGTGGTACATAAATTTCTTTAGACATAAAAAATAGTTAAAAATGATAGAGGAATTATACAGTGATTGGTTGAATTCAGTCAACAATAGTTTTTTTGGCTCTTCTGTCTATGGATTTTTTTAGAAAATTTTAACTAGTGGGCGAGTTTGGTTTAGTTGCTTTTTCTTTCTTTTTTAGATAACATACGTATACTATGGATTTTGTTCATCTACACGTTCACTCTCATTATTCTCTTCTTAGAGGATTACCAAAAATAAAGGAACTTGTTTCTGCCACCAAAGCTAGAGGTTTTTCGGCTGTGGCGTTGACTGATTATGGAGCCATGTATGGGGCGATAGAATTTTATAAAGAATGCCAAAAACAAAATGTAAAACCGATTATTGGTTTTGAGGCCTATGTTGCACCAAGAAAACATACTGATAAAGACCCACAGTACGACAAGAATTTTTCCCATCTTGTACTTCTTGCTAAGGATTATGGCGGGTATCGTAATTTGATGAAACTTTGTTCTATTGGACAATTGGATGGCTTGTTTGATGGTAAACCGAGAATTGATAAAGAGTTGATGCGAGAATATTCTAAGGGAGTGATTTGTTTATCTGGATCAATTTTTGGTAGTATTCCACGTTATCTGGTTGGCAATGACTTTGATGAGGCAAAAAAAGAAGCACAAGAGCTTAATGATATTTTTGGTCAAGAAAATTTTTATCTTGAGATGCAAGATCATCCTGGTATAGAAGGTCAGCTAGATGTGAACACAAAATTGATTCAACTGTCAAAGAACACAGATATTCCCTTGGTAGTCAGCCGTAATGTTCATTATCTCGAGCCACATGAGGTCGAAGCACAAGATGTTTTGGTTTGTATTGGCGAGGGGTGGAAGATTAATCAGACTAATAGAACAGATTATCGTCATGTCGATCGTTCTTTCAATTCCGGTGAAGACATTGCTTCTCGTTTTCGGCATGTTCCAGAAGCAATCGAAAATACAGTCAAGATTTCTGAGAAAATAAATATTGAAATTGAATTGGATCAATGGCATTTTGCACCAGTTGATGTTCCAACAGGAAAGACTGTGGATCAATTTTTGTGTGAAGAGGTTTACAAGTATGTTGATAATTTTTATGATCCTGTAACAGCAGAGATAAAAGAAAGGATTGATTATGAGCTGGATATTATCAAGAACAAAGGTTATTCGCCATACTTCATTTGTGTTGCTGATTTTGTTCGTTATGCCAAAGCTAACGGTATTGTGGAGTCTACTCGTGGTTCAGCGGCAGGTTCGGTGGTTTCTTATGTTCTTGGAATCACCACCGTAGATCCCATTCGTTTCAAACTACCTTTTGAGCGATTTCTTAATCCTTTTCGTCCGAGTCCTCCGGATATTGATACAGATTTTGCTGATGACAGAAGAGAGGATATGATTGCCTATGTGACGGAAAAATATGGCGCAGATAAGGTAGCTCAAATTATCACTTTTGGAACCATGGCTGCTAGGGCTAGTGTGCGTGACGTTGGTCGTGTACTGGCATTTTCTTATGGATTTTGTGATCAGGTTGCCAAGCTTATTCCTCAAGGTGCACAAGGTTTTCCGATGACAATTGCCCGTGCTTTGAAAGAGGAACCTGATTTAAAAAAACTTTATGATACCAATGAAGATGTCAAGCGTCTTTTAGGTTTGGCACAACAAGTAGAAGGCTGTGCTAGACATACTTCAATTCATGCTGCAGGAGTAGTAATTTCACCGACTCCTCTGACAGATTTTACTCCAATACAGCGTGAAACTGGAGGAGAAAAAATAATTACCCAGTTTGAGATGCACTCTGTTGAATCAGCAGGTTTATTAAAAAATGATTTTTTAGGAATTCGTAATTTGGCCATTCTTGGGAATGTTGTGGTAATTGTAAAGAAAACTACTGGAGATGATGTGGATATATACAATCTACCTATTGATGATAAACGTACTTTTGAAATGCTCGCTCGGGGAGAGACTATGGGCACTTTTCAGCTTGGTGGTTCGGGAATGACTAGGTGGCTGAAAGAACTAAAACCAACAACCATTGATGACATCATGGCAATGGTAGCATTGTATCGCCCAGGACCAATGGAATCCATACCCGAGTACATCAAAAGAAAGAACAATCCGGAGTCGGTGATTTTTTTGGATCCTCGTATGGAAAAATATTTGGATGCTTCTTTTGGTCTCTTGGTCTATCAAGAGGATGTTATGTTGTCGGCTATTCATCTCGCAGGTTATGATTGGCTGGAGGCTGACAAATTTCGTAAAGCAATGGGTAAAAAAATTCCTGAAGAAATGGCCAAACAAAAAATAAAATTTTATGATGGTTGTTTAAATTATGGAAAAATAAAAAAAGAAGTGATAGATGAAATGTGGCATGCTATTGAGCCTTTTGCTGCTTATGGTTTTGGTAAAGCGCACGCTGCCAGTTATGGCATTGTTGCTTACCAGACTTCATACATGAAAGCACATTATCCAGTGCAGTACATGACAGCAGTACTCCAGGCTGAATCAAATGACGCTGACAAAATATCTGCTATAGTAGGTGAGTGCCAAAGAACCAATATTATAGTTTTGCCACCAGATGTTAATGAGAGTTTTAAGTCTTTTGCTATGGTTTCCAAACAAGGCGAGCCAGGAAGAATTCGTTTTGGTCTGACAGCGATCAAAAATGTTGGTGAACATATCTGTGATGTGATCTACCGTGAGAGAAAGAAAAACGGACAATACGAAAATTTGGAAGACTTCCTAAAAAGAATAGAAGACAAAGATTTGAACAAAAAGTCTATTGAAAGTCTTGCTAAGACTGGTGCTTTGGATTGTTTTGGGATTGATCGAGGTATATTGATGGGCAACATTGAAAATATTTTGGGATTTGTTCGTCAAGAAAAAGAGAGAAGATATACGAATCAGGATTCCTTATTTGCTGGTACTAGTATCGCACTTGATTCAAAGGTGAGAATTGTAGAATCAAGAGAGGTTACATTGGATGAAAAGTTGGCTTGGGAAAAAGAGCTTTTAGGAATCTATGTTTCTTCGCATCCTTTTGCTTATTATCAAAAATTTTTGGGAGACCGAATTACTTCTATTTTGGATGTGGAGAGTTTGGAACGGGATTCATGGGTTGTGGTGGGTGGGGTGGTGGACGCTATCAAAAAGAAAATCACCAAAAAAGGCTCAATCATGATGTTTGCTACTCTTCAAGATATGTCTGGGAGTATTGAAATGCTTATTTTCCCCAAAGCATACGAAGAAACTAAAGAATCTTGGCAAGTAGGAAAAGTGATTTGCGTGGTCGGAAAGACCCCTAGAGAAGATGGGGACAACAAGATTTTTGTAGAAAAGGCTTACAATCTTTCCAGAGAAAATATTGAAGAAGTGATGCGTTATTTGTCATTAAGTAGTGGGGTAGCCAAAAAGGAGGAAAGTAAAAATGAAAATTTTATAACAATTAGACTTTCTCAAGAAGAGTTAGGTGAGAATGCAGATAAATTAAAGAATCTTTTTGAAGAATTTCCTGGTAACTATGATGTTTATGTTCAGGTTGGGTCGGACACTATCAAAGGTCAGTCTAAGGTTGGGTGGTGTAGTGAGTTAGAGAGTAGAATGGTTGATTTGTTTGGTGATGTGAGGATTAAGGTTGTTAGTTAAGTGTGGTGTATTGATACTATTATTCATATATTTTCCAGTTTGGATCAGCTTGTAAGTCTTGCCAGTTTGTGAATTCTTTTTTTATTGCATGATGATAAGATGCGACTGCGATCATGGTGGCGTTGTCCATACAGTAAGTAGAAAGTGGGAAGTAAAAAGTAGAAAGCCCTTGTGTTTCTTGTTCAAGGGTATTTCGCAGTTTTTTATTAGCAGAAACACCGCCACCGAGGATGACAGTTTTTGGATTATATTTTTTTACTGCTTTGATTGTTTTTGTAACAAGGAGGTCGATGATTGCTTGTTCAAAACTTGCACAGAAATTTTTTTTTGTGGTGATTGGTAACTGGTAACTGTTAACTAGTTTTTTTGCGTTATCTCTCAACCAATAAAGTGCAGAAGTTTTAAGGCCTGAAAAACTCATATCAAAGTCATCACTATTAATCATTGGACGAGGAAATTTTATTGCTTCTGGATTTCCTTTTTGTGCAAACTCTGAAATTTTTGGCCCACCAGGGTAATCAAACCCAAGCAGTTTTGCAACTTTATCAAAACATTCTCCAGCTGCATCATCGCGTGTTCCGCCGATTTTTTCATAATGATTTTCTTTTTTTGATAGGATTAATTCTGTGTGGCCACCACTTGCCACAAGAGATAAAACTGGATATTCAACTGGATATTCAAAATGACTTTTGATTTTCGACTTTCGACTTTCGACTAACACCGAGTGAATATGTCCTTCAATATGATTAACGCTCACAATCGGCACATCCCACAAATACGAAAGTGTTTTTGTTGTTTCCACACCAACAATAAGACCAGTAATTAATCCTGGGCCAGATGTAACGGCAATGACGTCCGGTTTGTTTTTGCTGTAGTCTGTAGTCTGTAGTCCGTTAGCTAACACTTCTTCAACCAATGGTATAATCTTTTCGGCATGTTTTCGACCAGCAATTTCTGGCACCACGCCACCATATTTTTTGTGTACGTCAATTTGGCTCGCAGTAAGTTCGGCTAGGATTTCAATTTTTTTGTTTGTTATATTGAGCAGGGCGACAGATGTGTCGTCACAAGATGATTCTATTCCGAGGATTATCATATTTTTTTTATCGAGTGAGGATGGTAAATAATCTATTATTTTTTTAGTCTATCTCCAATCCCCAATGCGTTTGTGTGGACCAGACGATTGTCCTATGTCAAACTTGCCAATGTTACTATCATGATTGTTTACTATTTCATCATACATTTGTTCTGTATCAAGATAAACTCGTAAAATCCAGTGTCTTTCGATTTTTTTAATAGTATTTCTTTTTCGCCATCAAAACCATTTGGTTGAATAATTACATGGTCATCAGGGATTACCATTTTCATGTATACATGTACATCCAACTTTTTGTCCCAAACTATCCTCATTAGCAGATTCAAGCATTTTTTTGCTGTCTTTCTTTTGTAAAGATTCCATTTAACAAATTTAGTTTTTCTAAAATCATTTCATCTATTTTTACATCAAAAGACTCTTCTGATTCTGGAACTTTGATATTTTCGTGATTATGTAGACTAAGTAAATTTATTTAGAGCATATAAATATTAATTTCATGATAATCTATAATGACACCCAATACTTTCTTTTCGTTCCAGGGCTGCTTTAGTATTAAAATGGCAACTCGATTTATATTTCTTAATTCAATTATTGGAGCACTTATTCCTTTATTAAATATTTTTTCGATTTCAATTTCTAAATTTAGTAATTTTTTTAATGTTTTTTTCATTTTTTTTTCTTCGCGGACTATCCCAACGTTGTTCCACATCATTTTTTGAATAGATCGTTTTTTATTTTTTATTTGATTAAATATTACAGTAGTTGGTTTAACGACTTTGTGTGTATGCGGGGTGTAGGTTGGAAGCTGCAGTTCGTTCTCAATATATTTTGCTACCGACCTTATTGCACGGTCACTAAAGACCAGACATTCGAGTAGGGAATTGGAAGCTAGACGATTGGCACCGTGTACACCAGTGTGGGCTACTTCGCCAAAAGCATAGAGGCCGGGAATATTTGTTTCGCCGTTGGTATCGGTGTGGATACCACCACAAATATAGTGAACAGCTGGCGCCACTGGGATCATGTTTTTATCCATCTTGATACCAAACCACCAGAGTTTTTCAAAAATATATGGGAATCTTTTTTTGATATAAGCACTTCCTTTGTGTCTAATATCTAGGAAGACATGGTTTGTTTGGTTTTTTTTCATTTCTGCAAAAATCGCTCTAGAAACAATGTCTCGCGGTGCTAGATTGTGAAGTTTGTGATATTTGTCCATGAATTCTTTACCATTTTTGTTTTTTAAGATTCCATCTTCACCGCGGACAGTTTCAGAAATTAGGAAGGCTGGTTTATTTTTGAGAGCCAGAGCTGTAGGGTGGAATTGGATAAACTCCATGTCACGAATTTTTGCCCCGATGCTAGCAGCCATCGCCACCCCATCGCCTGTAGCAATTTTTGGATTACAATTTCTGGAATAAACTTGTCCAGCACCACCTGTCGCAATAATTGTTGCTTTGGCAGAAAATTGTAAGATTTCATTTTTTTCCGTATCAAAAACTAGTGCGCCAATACATTTTTTATTTTTTATCAAAAGATCAAAAGCAATATGTGATTCAAAAGTGGAGATGTTTTTATGGTGTCTGATTTGGTGGAGGAGTGCACGTTCGATTTCTTTGCCTGTGGCGTCATTGACATAGGCGATACGTCTTTCACTGTGCCCACCTTCCTTAGTTAGACATAGTTTTCCATTTTCTCGACTAAATCCAACGCCCACATTGATCAAGTGTTCAATTTGTTTGGGGGCATTTTTTACTAATACCTCCACTGCTTTTTTGTCATTGATAAAACACCCTGTTGTCAAAGTATCTTTTATGTGTGATTTGAAACTGTCGTGTTTATCTAATACTGCTGCGATTCCACCTTGGGCATAGTTGCTATTACTTTCCATCAGTTCTTTTTTTGTGACAATTGCCACTGTGCCATACTTACTTACTTGCAATGCAAAATTAAGGCCAGCTATTCCGGAACCAATGACGAGAAAATCAGATTGAAAGTTGTCATACATATATAATACGGATTTTCGGATAATCCAGATTTTCCAGATACGCTATCCGTAAATTTGGATATCTGGATTGTTACAGAATATCTAAACTAATATCCAAAGATTTTACTGAATGAGTAAGGCTGCCGAGTGATATAATATTCACACCACTTTTTATATACCCGACAATATTTTTTTTTGTAATCCCGCCAGAGGCTTCAAAAATAATATTGGTCTTGCCAATTTGTTTGACTATTTTTTTAATTTCTTTTGGTTTGAAGTTATCAAACATTATTGCGTCGGGGGATAGTTTTGTAAATTGTAATATCTGTTTTTTTGTTTTGGCTTCAATTTCAGTAAAGTAATTGGAAATTGGAAATTGGAAATTGGAAATTTTCAAATGATTGTCTTTTATAAGAATCCAGTCATAAAGTCCAAGGCGGTGTGTTCCGCCGCCACCAAGTGTGACTGCGCGTTTGTCGACCAGTCCCCATTGTGTTTTGCGTGTTGGGCAAATCAATACTTTGTTTTTTGCTAGTGCCACAAGCCTACTTGTCTCAGTGGCAATACCAGACATGCGCTGCATTAGATTGAGTATAGCACGTTCAATTTTGAGAATGTCTTTTATTCCGCCATTTAATTTAAGAATATTTTCATTTTTTTTAATAGCAACACCATCTTTTTTGTACGTTGTTACATGTATTTTGTATTTTGACAAGAACCATTTTGTTTCTTCTATGCCTGCTATTATTCCGTTTTGTTTGGATTTTATAATGGCTATTGTTTTTGGATTTTCTTTGATAACTGTATCTGTTGTAATATCCCCGATATATTCCAAATCTTCAATTAAAAAATCTTCAGTCAATCTTTTGACCTGCCTCAAGTACTTACTATTTTTTAAAGTAAGTTTTTCTTTTTGGTTGAAGTATTTTTTTATTGTTTGTGATTTTTTCATAAGACTTGTTAGTCTTGCTAGACTTAAAAAGTAAGCATGGTAAGCTCTTGCAGTTAGGCAAGATTGTAAGCCTTGTGGGCATTACTTGCTTAATTCCATCATTTTATCCAAACTTTTTTTTGCTCTTTGCAATATATCGTTCGGAATATTTATAATTTGTTTTTTATTTGGATTTTTTAGAGCCATCAAGATTTGTCCAAGATTGATTTGTTTCATAAATGGGCAGAGTTGACAAGTGCCGACAATGTTTTTATCTGGAAATTCTGTTTTTACTCTATCAGTAATACCACATTCTGTAATGAGCATATAGTTGTCAGCAGGGTTTTTTTTCACATAGTTTAGCATGTCAGCGGTACTGCCGACTAAGTCAACGGAGTCTGTAACAGAAGAAGTGCATTCGTAGTGAGCAAGGATTTTTACACCAACATATTTGGTGCGGATATCTTCAATAGCTTTTTTATCAAATTTTTCGTGGACAATACAAGTACCATGCCAGAAGATTAGTTTTTTTTCGGTTCTTTTTTGCAAATTTTCTCCCATCAACCTGTCTGGAATGAATATTATTTTGTCTTCGTCAAATGACTCGATAATTTTTAGAGCATTGGAAGATGTGCAGCAGACATCACTTTCTGCCTTTACTTCTGCGCTAGTATTGATGTAAGTAACTATTGGTACATTTGGGTATTTTCTTTTTAATTCTCTAACATCTTCGGCTGTGATACTTTCGGCCAGTGAACATCCTGCCACATCGGGGACAAGCACTTTTTTTTTGGGACTAAGTATTTTAGCAGTTTCACCCATGAAATGTACTGAACAAAATACTATTTTCTCTGCATCGTGCTCAGCCGCAATTTTACTTAGACCGTAGGAGTCACCAATAAAATCAGCCACGCCGTACATGATGTCCGGAGTTTGGTAGGAGTGGGCGAGGATGATAGCGTTTTGTTCTTTTTTAAGTTCATTTATCTCGAGTGTCATGTGGGCGATGAGAGAGCAGTCTTCCTGTGACCAATTAACATTTTTTAATTTTTCAAATAGCCTCAGAGTTTCTTTTTGAAGTTGTTGTTTTGTATACGACATAGGTAATAGAACACGGATTTAACTGATTGAACAGATTTTTTTTGGTATATATTTTTGATAATTTTTATTATTTTCTTTTATCATTTGTCTCAATTCTGTTCCAGAAATATTAATTTTAATTTCAATATTTTTCACTTTGTATCCTTTTTCTTCAAACAATTTTTTTATATGAGGATTGCCAGTATATACGGTGTCAAAATCACCGACTATTTTTTCTACATGCGTAACCCAATTGTCTTCGTCATGAATATCGGGGATGGCGATAATTTTTATGTTTTTATTAGAAAGATTTATTAGATCATCCCCTTTGTAAGGGGATGTCCCCGAAGGGGGGATGGGTTGTCCACAAGCCGTCAAACTTTCTTCTATCATTTTTTTCCTTTCTTCAAAACTCCATGGATTTTCATCTGTTCCGCTGTATTGCGAACTGCCCATGCCAATAATAATTTCGTTTTCAGAAATTTGTTTTATAGCATCGAGATGCCCGAGGTGAAATGGTTGAAATCTTCCGATAAATAGAGCTTTTTTCATATTTGGAATTAGGGTACACAGATTTAACAGATGCAATAGATTTTAATAGATCTGTGTTGATCTGTTTGATCTGTTAGATCTGTGTACCCTTTATATTTTGCAGATAGGAGGTATTTTATTTTTATGTTCAGCATTTTTCATCATAGTCTTAACTTTTTCAACATCAATATCATTAAATTCATCTAAACTTTTTTTATTTTCAATTGCCATTAAAATTTTATCAAGTACATCATACGTTATTCCCATTTCATCTTCGTCAGTCTGCCCTTCCCATAGACCTGCGGTGGGTGGCCGGTCAATTATCTCTTGGGGTACTCCGAGATATTTAGCCAGTTCTCGTTCGTCTGTTTTGTATAGGTCACCAATTGGTAGGAGATCTACACCGCCGTCACCATATTTGGTGAAGTATCCGAGCGTTAGCTCTGTTTTGTTTCCTGTGCCAAGTACTATGCCATTGATTTCGTTTGCTTTGCCATAGAGTATGGACATTCTGGTTCGGGCTTTTAGGTTGCCGAGGGATTTTTGGTCCTTGTATAGATTGGTACTTTTTTGGAAGCTCTCTAATATTGGTTCGATATTGAAGACTGAAGACCGAAGACCGAAGATAGAGACGATTTTCTGAGCCAGTTCGAGATCTTGTGCAGTGTTTGTTGATGCGGGGGATAGGATAGCATGGACATTGTCGGCTCCCAGTGCCTCGACAGCCAAGAAAGCTATCAATGAGGAATCAATACCTCCAGATAGACCAATTACTACTGGTTTGTCACCAACATGGCTTCTGATAAATTGGATAATTTTGTCTTTTGTGGGGTCTAGTTGCATACTTGGCTGGTGGGTTGATTATCTAAGTTATAGCTAAAGGTATGGTTATTCTAGCAGAATTCCAGAATTTTTCCAGTCCTTATGTATCCTTTACAATATATTGACATTTTTGGGGAAATATTTTATAATTTTCTCGTCCTATTCAATTGTTAATTACTACAGGTTAACTGTTGATTATGGCGCCATCGTCTAGTGGTTAGGACACCAGGTTTTCATCCTGGGAACAGGGGTTCAATTCCCCTTGGCGCTACTTTATGACAATTAACAATTAACAATGAACAATTAACTGTGTTATTGCTTGTTTGTTGAGAGCCAGTTGTTAAAAGTTAAAAGTTGTTAAAATGACAGGGTAGCTCAGATGGTTAGAGCACAGGATTCATAACCCTGAGGTCGGGAGTTCGATTCTCCCTCCTGTCACCAAATAAAAAATCACCGCTGTGGGGCAGCCCCCCGTGAGGTGATTTTTTAAATTATTTGTACTATTTACACCACATGATTCTCTGCCTTCTTCTTGAGAGCATCTTTCAATCCTTTGCCAGCTTTGAATTTTGGCACTCTGACTGGTGGAATTTGAATTTTTTGGCTGGGGTTTTGTGGATTTACTCCGATTCTGCCAGCACGCATTTTGGCACTGAAAGCTCCAAACCCAGCAATCGTTACTTCCTCATCAGACTGTAGAGCGGTAGTGACAATTTGGACAAACGCTTCTAGCATTGCTTCTGCTTCTTTTTTTGATACCCCCACTTTGGAAGAGATGGCATCAGCCAAGGCAGCCTTGTTTAGTTTGGGCATATGTTTAAGGTCAATTACACTGTTTGCACAGTACCTGTTTGAAGGCAGGGATTTTATTGATTTATATAATTATATTGTACTGTGGATGGGTATTTGTGTCAATAGAGCCAAATTTTTTATCCACAGGAGTGAGATGTGCGAAATTGTGAGCAGTAAGAAAGATACGAAATGTGCTTTTTGAAATTTGTTGTTTGGAAAGTAGAATTGTGATAGTATTAAATACAGTAAGCCCAAAGATTAAGATAGGTTTTTTATAAATTATTTATGCCTAAAGAACTCAACAAATCTCAAAAACAAGCTGTTGACTATATTGATGGTCCTCTTCTAATTGTCGCTGGAGCAGGGACTGGCAAGACTACTGTGATTAGTGAGAAAATTGTTCATTTGATGAAAGACTTTGGGATCAAGCCAGAAGAAATATTGGCGCTCACCTTTACAGACAAATCTGCCGAAGAGATGCAAGAGCGAGTAGACGCACTACTCGATGTTGGATATTTGGATTTGCAGATTTCCACCTTCCATGTTTTTTGCCAAAATATTTTGGAGAGATATGGTCTAGACATTGGTTTACCAAATCAATTTAAATTAGTCACTGACACAGATGCATGGCTTCTTATGAAAAATAATTTGTATGATTTTGATCTCGATTATTATCGACCGCTTGGCAACCCTAGTCTTAATATCTACGCCCTGATTGCTCATTTTTCCAAATGCAAAGATGAGCTTGTCAATCCAGAACAATATTTGGGATATACAAAAAACATACAGTTAGACGATGATAATGCCGATGTGGAGAAGGGCAGAATAACTGAATTAGCCAACGCATACCACCGGTACAATCAATTGCTTCTTGAACATAATGCCTTGGATTTTGGTGATCTTATTTTTTATACAATAAAATTATTGCGTGAGCGACCAAATATTTTGAAGAATTTGCAGGAAAGATTCAAGTATATTTTGGTGGATGAGTTTCAAGATGTTAATTATGCCCAATATGAATTGGTAAAAATTTTGGCAGAAAATAGTCAACTAACTGTGGTGGGGGATGACGACCAATCTGTTTATGCTTTTCGTGGGGCTAGCGTTTCCAATATTTTACGTTTCAAAGATGATTTTCCAAAAGGAAAAGAAATTGTGTTGAAAAAAAATTATCGTTCTAACCAAGAAATCCTTGATTTTGCTTACGGGCTGATTCAAAATAATAATCCAGATCGACTGGAAGTGAAGTTGGAAATTGATAAAAAATTGGAGTCAGTGAACGACGACCAGAGATCGACAGTCAAGGACCAGAAGCCGTCAGTTGTTCAAGCCAGAGAGCCAAGTATTGAAAGTGAGGTACAATTTGTTGTTGAGGAAATTTTGAAATTGAAAAAAGAAGACAAAAAGTTTGTTTGGGATGACGTAGCAATTTTAGTGCGAGCCAATAGTCATGCTGGGCCGTTCATTCAGGCGTTGGAACAGTTTGGGATACCCTATGAATTTTTAGCTTCAGCTGGGCTCTATCGCCAACCAATTGTCATGGATTGTTTTAATTTTTTCAAAACAATCAGTGACTATCATGATTCTACTGCTGTCTACAGATTGCTTCGCTTGTCATTTTTGGAGATGAGAGAAAACGATATACAAAAGATTTTGTTTTTGGCTAAGAAAAAAAGTATTTCATATTATGAAGCTTTGAAACGTTGTCGAGAATTTCAATTGTCTGAACACGGTGTGGCAATTTGTGATAAACTTGTTGAGTTGATTCATCATGCGATGCAACGCTCTCGATTTGAAAAACCGACCACCGTATTGATTGAATTTTTAGAAAACAGTGGTTATCTAGCCTATTTGACTCAAACAGAAGAAGGTGGCGATCGAAATGCTATTAGAAAAATTAGATACCTAAAACAATTTTTTGAATTTATTGAGAGATACCAAGAGTCTGTACCTGATGCTAACGTATTTGGTTTTGTGGATTTTTACAATCAGGTTATTATTTCTGGTGATGACGGAAAGCTCTACCAACCGACTGACACTCCAGATTCAATTAACATCATGACTGTCCATGCCTCCAAAGGTTTGGAATTCAAGTATGTTTTTGTAGTTAATTGTGTAGAGGGTCGATTCCCAACTCGTCGCAAAGGTGGAGACATCGAACTGCCAG
>Ga0210006_1002080_pt1 | contig 13415 bp, 14 predicted proteins | sample CryGey02umfilter_2_FD_185452 | JGI IMG/M metagenome (GOLD analysis project Ga0210006, IMG submission 185452) | Groundwater microbial communities from aquifer in Utah, USA - Crystal Geyser 4/10/14 0.2 um filter (SPAdes) (version 3) | ecosystem: Environmental > Aquatic > Deep subsurface >... | reverse complement strand
TGTTGTTACATAGGGCACATTTCCGTTCGGGTTCATAGCATTTTGAGGAATTGTTGTTTTTTTATCAATATTACACAAGTCATATTTGTGTTTAAAAGTATGGACTAAAAAGGACTTATTAAACAAAACCTTATTTCTTAAACTTCCTAACAAAGAACCATATAATCCCTAAAACAACAATCCAAGGAATCAAAACAAATATCAACTTCAATAAGCCTGAGATGCTATTAACAAAACTCTTAACTAGTTCTCCGAATGTCACAAAAGTTATATTCGCAAAATCGCTCTCTTCTTCAACCAAATTAAAGCTAACTGTAGCATATTCTATTCTTTGATCCTGTCTTGACAAAGACTCTAGTATGTATTCAACCGTACTTTCTTGATTAGCAATCTGTTCATTTAACTGTACTTTATCACTTACATCTTCAGCTTCCAACAGAAACTCCTTTAATCTAGTCAGCTTATCTTGTTCTATCCTCAACCTTTCTTCGAGTCTAATATAATTGCCAGTAATATCTGAGGCATCTTTACTAAATTCTGTAACTTCTCCAATCTCCTTTAAATCATCCAACAATGGCTCAAGATTATCAACAGGAACTCTTAAGGAATAATATCCTTGTCTTCTTTCATCCTCATAAGTATTAACATTCCTATTCAAAACAATTGCATTCCCACTTTTAACAACATTTTCAAATTTATCCTCTGCCTCCGCAAAATCTCCTTTATCTATTTCAACACTGACAGAAGCATAATAAGTTATCCTCCTAGTTTCTACATCTGGTGCAAAATCATCTCCTCCTGGAAAATAAATACTCTCCGCGCCCCCTCCCCTTGAATAGTCCTCTGCAATAAACTGCCCTCCAGAACTAACACTACTATAACTATCAAGGCTAAAATTTCCTAAAAACAAAATAAGTGCTAATATCACTAAAACAATCAACCAATTCTCCTTAACAGTTTTCCATTGCTTTTTTAGAGTCATGCTAAATCCATTCATTCAGAATTATTAAACCTTGTGATAACTCCAACTAAAGTCAAACCTATCTCGTCAGAATCTCCAGCCCATCCCCGTGCTTTAACTTATAATCCTTACCCACAGCCTGTTTAGTCTTAATATGCACTGCTTTCACAAACGCCTTTCCTATGTCGGTATGGATTCTATAAGCAAAATCCAGTGCTGTGCTTCCAGATTTCATTAAATAACAATCCGGTAAGACATTTCCTTTGCTATCCACAAGCTTAGAACCTGCAGGATAAACAGCAATATATTCTAACAAATCAAACACTGCTTTATTCAAAACATCCTGAACTCCTGTACCATTATTACTTTTTATCACCTTATTTATATTATCAATAGCCTTCCCCTGCTCATCGCTTAATTTCTTAACAATATTAAATTCCGAAGAGCCAGGAATGTAATCTATCAACCCATGCTTGTCCGCTTCTCTCAAAGCTAACTCTCCATCAGCATAACAAGGAACAATCGGATAATCAAATTCCAATTTCACCTTTTCTAAATTTGATTTAGCATTTGGTCTATCAATTTTATTTGCTGCAATTATCATTGGTTTGGTTAATTGACGTAGAGTAACTGCAAATTTCCTTACTTCTTCCTGATTCCAGTGTCCAGATTTTTCTCCATCTAAGCCAGTTTTTAATAGAACTTGTTTTACATCTTCCTCGTTAACTTTTAATCCTGAAAATTGCTTAGCAACACTCTCAGCAAACTTATTTTTTTGCACTTCAATTGTCCTAGCAAACTTCTCCCATGTTTTATTTAGAATTCCTAGGTACCATTTATCTAATTCGGATTCAATCATTTTCAAATCCTCTCCAGGATAATGATTTTCGGCAGGCTTTCCCTCACTATTCAGTTCTCCAGACATATCAACAACATGAATAAAAGCATCTGCCCCAGCCAAATCATTCAAAAATTCGTTGCCTAGACCTTTCCCTTCACTAGCTCCTTCAACTAAACCAGCAACATCCATCAACTCAAAAGGCATGAATCTCCAATCGCCTTTAACAAATCCTTCTCTAGGATTGCTATGTTTACCAAAATCCACAGCCAAGTCTTTAATCTTAACATAACCCATTGCATGATTCGGCTTTATAGTTGTAAAAGGATAACTAGCAATATCAACATCTGCCAAAGTTGCGGCTTTGAAAAACGTGCTTTTTCCTGATGATGGGCGACCAACAAGTCCAATCAACATGCTAAATTGAAAAGAAAAGGGCTTATAAATCCTGCCTTCATAATGGGAACATGAAAAAAGCCCGGCTTTATTGGCTCCCACGAATCCTCACAATAGTATTAATAATATTCATATCCATATTTGCCCTTGATGTTTTCTCCGATTTTACTGGCGTGGAATTACTAGTTGCCTTGTTCATGCACCTCATTCCTTCATTAATCCTAATAGTAGTCCTTGTGGTTGCATGGAAATGGGAAAAAATTGGGGGGATATTATTTATCATAACTGCAATAGTTACAACAATCTTCTTCAAAACATATCAAGACATAATTGTATTTCTCCTAATCTCTCTACCTCCTTTAGCAATAGGAATCCTGTTCTTAATTAATTCAAAAAACAGAAAAAAGACTAAAAGAACTAAGAAATAGCGTTCAAAACCTCATCAATTCTTTCCCTCAAATCATTAAAGCTTCCATCGTTAACAATTATGCTATCAGCAAGCTCAAAACATTTAGCATTCTGCTGTCCGTGCTCTGGTTGACCAATTCCCAAATCTCTTTCCTCCATTTTCCTGAATCCCTCCAAGTCCAAAGGTTCTCCCTCCCTATTTCTCTCCACAGCCCTTGAAAATCTTAAATCAAATGGAGCATCAACCATTAAAACTTTGCTCCCAAACTCTCGTAATCTTTTAACTTCAGCAGGACTCCTAAACCCTGTAATAACACAATTCCCTTCAATTCTTCCTACAATCCTTTTCGCCAAAAAATCAATTCCTTCTTTCATTCTTAATTCATCACCAACATCTTGCATATTCTTTCTAGTTATTTCGACCCCTCTTCTATCTAATTCCCCTCGAAGTTCATCTGCTAAGGATAATCTTAGGAAACCCTTCTCAACTAATATAGAAGCCAATTCATCCTTTCCTGCACAGATAGGTCCAACAACAGAAATTATCATAAAATTCAAGAAACTCAAACTTTATATATGCTCTGCCAGTATTTTTAGAATGAGCCTGTAGCTCAGCCAGGTTAGAGCGCCGGTCTTATAGGATAAATGTTCGTTAGAGCATTACTCTCTCGGAAAAATCTAAGAGAGCCGGAGGCCCTGGGTTCAAATCCCAGCAGGCTCATAATTACTTCTTACAAAAAAGCAAGGCATAACCTTCGTCCTTATCAACTACAACCTTGACATCACAGAAATACATCTTACAAAACTTCTCCAACTCTTCCTTATAATACTTGTACAAGAAGAAAACTAATATTTCATCTCCTTTCCGAAACTCTAAAGTATTTCCATTATGTTTAACATTTTTATCAACTTTAAGTTTATAGAAAGATTCCATCCTGTTATTCCTAAATTCTGCATCATATTCAACCTCATTTTTTTCGAACCCTATGGTTTTCAACAAAGGCATAAACCAATCATCAAAAACTTTATCTTTATACTTGTCAATCTCGACCAATCTTTCCCCTTTCCTTATACCATTTCCAATAACTAGGTAATCACCATCTATCATCCCATTACTTAACTTAAAAAGATAATCATTTATTTCGTAACTCGCTAATATCGAACCATGCAATAAAATGACATTCTGAGGAAACTCCTGGTTTCTCATTCTTGGACCAATTTCACTTAAATGTTCAAAACCTGACTTGTACGGCTCAAAACTCAATTCAACGCCCTTAATTTTCTTCAAGGTTTCCACTGCCTTATCAAGCATAAATTTATCTGGAGAAACAGGACAATATCTGACCTTATGCACGCATTTACAAGAGTCAAAAAATGCTTTTGCCTTTACACCTTCTCCACAGCCAATATCAATCAAATTAAAAGGGTTCTTAATAACATCGGAAACAAAGTTATTCATATTGCTCAAGATTAAATCGAGCTCCTTATCATATATGTTCTTCTTGTAGGGAGGGTAATTCACAACCTTCAAAAACCCTTTTGACATCTCAGGAGTTAGCTGTAAGAAGCTTCTATTTGCCAAATTCCAAATTTTCTTTCCGCCGATTTCAGTATGACCCTTCTTAATCAACTCATCTAATAAAATCTTCTTTATAGGCATACAAAATCTACCAAAAATACCTTTTTATGTCTTCCGTTTTTATGTTGCTCCATACCAGTATAACACCAATAATAAGATTTAAAAGCCAAAATTCCATCATCAGAACAAGAGGAAATTTCAAGCCCCTGTAGTCTAGTGGCCAAGGATGTCGGCCTTTCGCGCCGGAGACCCGGGTTCAAATCCCGGCAGGGGCATTTGCAAAAAAGGGGTATTTTTATAAACCCTAGATGCTTCTGTATTTCATGCAAAAAATAGACCCTTACAAATCGAGGCAGAGATTTGAAGAATGGAAAAACCAAAAAATAACTGAAATATCAAAAAGTAATGCTGAACTTCTTAGGAATTATATTCTTGATATGGAAAAAGGAATTAACACAAACGGAACAGTTAAAGGTCCGAGAAGCCCGATTAAACTGCTTTCTCTGGTTTATAGAATTAAAAAAATAATGTTGCTGGCTGAAAACAAGTTTAAGCTGAAAGACTTATCCAGGATTACAGAAGAACAAATACATGATCTTTTTCTGGATATGCATTCCGGAAAAATAGTCAAAGCAAACAAACAGCCATATAAAGACGTTGCAGACTACATTAAGAGATTCAAAAGCTTCTGGCACTGGTATATGAAAAGAAGCAAAAAAGAAGGAAAGATGATTCTGGACATAACGACAGACCTAAGTGCAGAGAGCAGGAAAAAACCGACCTTCGTTTATTTTACAAATGAGCAGTTGGAAAAAATGATGAAAGAAGCAGACTATGAAACAAGAGTATTCATGATATTTCTCTTTGATACAGGAATCAGGTCTCCGACTGAAGCGCTAAATATCAGGGTTTCTGATTTTACAGGAGATTTTGAAGAACTCAATATAAGAGAAGAAATTGCAAAGACATTCGGAAGAAAAATAAGGCTGATGATGAGCAGAGACCATCTTAGAACTTATGTCAGGGAAAACCATCTTAAGGAAGACGATTTATTATTTACCTTCCAGAGCCCTGCTATGAACAAAAGATTAAAATTAATCGGAAAGAAAATATTAGGGAAGAATACAACTCTCGGAAGAGAAATTGGCTCTAATCTGACAATGTATGACTTCAGGCACTCCTCCGCTTGCTATTGGCTTCCAAGATACAAGTCAAGAAGCGCTCTTCTTTACAGGTTTGGATGGACACAGGAAAAAGAAATTCATTATTATACGGAACTATTAGGCATGAAAGACACGATAACAGAAGAAGACATGCTTATGAATGTTACAAAGACAGAATTGGAAAAGGAAATGGTCAGAATGAGAAATGAAATGGCCCTTGTACAAAAGCAGTTAGAGAAACGTAAGAAGCTTGACCCTATAATTAATAGAATCTTAAACAATCCGAAGTTATTATCAAAATTAGGCTAATCTTGATTTCTTTCTAATCTTATCTTTCATCTTTAGGTAAGCCTTAACGCAGGCAATTTCATTATAGTTTGCTTTGCCGACTCTTGATTTTATTTCTTTAAGAGATTCGTCCAAAGATTTAATTTTTCTCAAAATATGAACAATTCTTTTTTTAGGCATAATGTTCCATATCTGAAGTTGTCCGTGCTCAATCAGATTAGCAATATGCTCCCAAATAGTCCCTTCCTTAAATCTTCTAATTTCTGCTATTTCTTTTATACTTAATCCTTTTTTTACAAGCAGTAGTGTCTTTTGTGAGCTAAATTCAATCTTACTAGCATGAACTTTTCTGAAGAAATTAGTTATTTTTGCAGAGCGGATAATCTGGCTTTTATCCCTTATTCTAAAGTTTTTATTAAAATTGCGCAAAAGCTCTCTTCTATATCTGTAAGTATTTCCATGCCTCGCATAAGCCATCCATCCTTCAAGACACTCAACAATCTCCTCTCTGTTTAATTGATTTTCCTTGTATAGTATCTTAAGCTCTTTTAACTTACCCTCAAATTTTCTTATATTTGCTTTTCTTGGTATTTTGTGATAGTAGAATATCCTGAATCCTAAAAACGATATTCCTCTTTCAAGAAGGAGAACCTTGGATTTGTCAGGGTGAAGCGTGAGATTAAGTTTGTTTTTCAGGAAGTTATCAATCTTGTTCTTATAATCTTCAAGCTCTTTTTTTGAATTTGATAAAATAACGAAATCATCTACATATCTTATGTAATATTTTGCTTTCAATTCATGCTTTACAAATTTATCAAGCTCTCCTAGATAAACGTTAGCAAAAAACTGTGAGGTGTGATTTCCTAAAGGCATACCCTTATTTTTGGATAAATCCTGTTCGCCCCCCCCCCAGAAGCAGTTGTATTTGCCAAAATCTGCTTTATCAGCCAGACAATCTTTTCGTCCTTAATCTTTCTCTTTAGAATAGAAAGAAGGATTTCATGGTCAACTTCTTCAAAATAATGCCTTATATCTGCCTTGAGAACATAACAAGCCAGAGTGTTATTCTTCGATACTTTTCTCTTGAAAGAATCGAATCTTTCAATTGCTTTGAGTGTTCCTTTTCCTATCTGATTGGCGTGTGAATCATAAATAAATTCTTTTTGAAATAAAGGACCTATAATGTTGATTAAGACATGATGAACGATTCTGTCCCTAAATTTTGATTTTGAGATTTTCCTGGTCTTTGGGTCTCTCACAATAAAGGTTTTTAGAGGCTTTGGTTTGTATGTAAACTCTGCCAATTCCTTGCAGAGCTGTTTGAGATTTTCCTTAAGTTTTTTCTCAAATTTCAATACGTAATGCTTCTTTGTCTTTCTCTGCCTTGCTTTCTCATAAGCAGTAAGAAGATTTTCGTAAGAGCATAGTTTATCATACATTTTTATATCCTGACGGCAGACCATTCTATTCGACCCAGCGGGCATTGTTGTTGTCAATCCTGTTCCTGCCATTAAGCTGAGACCTGTTGTTCTCAAGCCTGTTCACAATAGCCGGCCGCAGAGTAGCCCTTTCACTCTATTTACTCACCACTGCTCTATTTCTGTTGCAGTTGTATTTTATGACAATTTATTGCCTTAGTGAAAGGACGTGTAGCCCGGTCTGCCCTATACATCCTTGTTGTATAGTTAGCCAGGACTTTACTGCATTAGAAAATCAGTATAAAAACATTAGCCAGATTGAACTTATATATCCAATAATAAGAATTATTACTTTCTTGGGAAAGCTGTAATTTCATAACCTGCATTTCTTAAAGTATCATTGACAACTCTTAATGAAGCTTCTAAACTAGGCCTTTGAATTGCCTTGCCTGGCGCACTAAGCGCCTCCGGCGCTACACCGACCCAGCGGGCATAGTCGTAGTCAACCCCGTCCCTGCCAAGAAGCCGAGACCCGTTGTCCCCAAGCCCGTACACAAAAGCCGGCCTTATGATTGCAGTTCCGCTCGTATTATCTGCAGGGAAAACTCCCATTGTCTTATCATAGCCGAATCTCTGTTTCATTTGTTCAGACATTCTATCTATATATTCATCTCTTAGAGCTTTATCAGTAATAAATGCGGCCCAGACAGGATTTCCTTTTACATCCTGTGGAGATAAATCCTTGCCAAGATATTCCTGAACTTTAGCAGTCACAAATTCTTCTCCTTCGAGGGTTTCATAGACTCCTTCTTCAAGAGGAATGGCTCCATTTGATAATCTTGTATTCTTATTAACTGCTCTTAAATGCTCTGAATTAAGAACTGCCCTGAATTTCTTTCCATCTGGGCTATAAGCAAAAGCGTCTCCCAAAAAGAAATAATTGTCTCTCCATGCATTCTTGGCTGAATTAATTCTTCTTTCTGCCAAAACTGTTGCCGGCAAAAGAATCCTTCCCTCTTTGACAAGTTCAGGAATTACATTTATTCCACTACCAACTTTATCTCTGTAAGGAGTTACTGCATCATTTAGGTCTAATCCCATACTTTTCATACAAAATTGAGCTTTTTAAATCTTTCGGTAGTGTTACCACTTAGCAGAAACACATTGTTTCCTTAACTCTAAAAATTATCACAGCACGCCTCATAAAACGGCATAACTGATCCTGCATATTCAGGATGCTTCCTTAATGGCCCCATAAACTCATTATACAGATACTCTTCTAAGAACTCTTCCCCATGCCTCTGTATCTCTGCCCCACTCTCTAAAACGCACTGGGCTAACTGCCCGGCTATCGGCTTCCCGGAGCCATTAACCTGCATTTTAAGCTCTTTAAACCTGCTTTTCATTATGGAAGCCAGCTCAAGATTAAATGCTCTTATTCTTTCTTCTGTTTCAGAATCATGAATCATTTTTCCTCAATCCCAATATGGAATAATATAGGAACAATTTTTGTCTTTTCCAGTTCTGCTATATGTTTCTTAAAATCTTCATAGTTACTGCAGAGGTGCATTTCATAGATGAATTTGGCTGAAGATTTATCTTTTAATTGCGGGAATTTCTGAAGAATTTCTTTTTTCAGGCGAAGCATGCTCCAGGCCTGGTCTCCTTCACTATAAGATAATTTACCCTTTATCTTCTGCAATACCTCCTGCCTTGGAGCCAGAAATCTCGGCTCTTCGGTGGCTTCCTTCTCAGAGATCACCTCTCTGGAATTTTTGGCCATAGGTGTATTAATTTTATAGTAATACTAAAGTATATAAACATTTCGTTCCATACAAATGTATACAATTACAACATTTAAATAACTAAAGAAACGACACTAAACACTATGAGCACAAAAGTAAAATACAGCAAACCTGTATCAGTAAGATTTCCTGATGAAGTCTGGAAAGCGGTAATAAAGAGAACAGAGCATAAGAGGAAGATTTTCGGAAAATACCGGGAAGCTGATGTTATCAGGACAGCCGTTGTCAATCATCTGAAGAAGAAGGGTTATCTGGAAAAGGGCAAGGACTATCTTTAAAAATAGTTAAAAAGGCATTATTCTATTGTAGCTTATGGCTGGGAAGAAGGAAATTAAGACAAAATATGGCACGAAATCAAAGTTAGTATTGTCTGATAATGAAGTAAGAGACATTATCAATCATTTAGAGAAAGGCATACCCTTGCCTGATGAATATCGTTTCTTGCTGTTTGGAGACAAAAGAGAAGTGGAGTTGCTTTGGAATGGGAAATCTGGAGAAGTATCAAATATTGTTCTTCCATTTCAGACAATTGAACAAGTAGATGAGCCACGAAAAGAAGGTTCAGGAGAAGAAAAACAAGTTAGTTTATTTGATTTTAAAACTGATACAAGTGGGAGGCAAATTGGTGGATGGGTAAACAAATTAATCTGGGGAGACAATAAATTAGTTCTCTCAAGTTTAAAGAATGGACCTTTAAGACAAGAAATTGAAAAGCAAGGAGGAATAAAATTGATTTATATTGACCCTCCTTTTGATGTTGGTGCAGACTTTTCTATGAAGATAAATATTGGTGATGATGAATTTACAAAACAACCGAATGTTTTAGAAGAATTAGCGTATAGAGATACATGGGGAAAAGGTGCAGATAGTTTTATTGCGATGATGTATGAGAGGTTAATGTTGATGCGAGATTTACTTGCAGAAGATGGAAGTATTTACGTTCATTGCGATTGGAGAATGGAAGCTTACGTAAGATTAATTCTTGAGGAAATATTTGGAAAAGATAATTTTATGAATACACTTACTTGGAAAAGAGATTCTGCCGCCAAAGGGGCAAAGAAGTTTGCTAGTCAATGGTCAAGAGAAGGGGATACTATAATTGTTTTTAGAAAAAGTAAAGATGCAATATTTAACACTGTATTTATGAAAGAGCTGACAGAAACTCAATTAAGAGAATATATGTACCAAGATCCTGATGGAAGAAAGTTTAAAAAAGTACAATTGGGAGATTACTCTCAAAAATCTATAGAAGAGTTTAGGAAACAAAATTTAATTTATAAAACCAGTTCTGGAAGGGAATATAAAAAGTATTATTTAGATGAAGCACAATTCGCAATAGGATCTATATGGACAGATATAGTTAATTTGTCTAAAGGACAACATGAACAATTAGGGTATCCTACGCAAAAACCAGAAGAATTAACTCAAAGGATAGTTGAAGCATCATCAAATTCTGGCGACCTCATCGCAGATTTCTTCTGCGGTTCTGGCACTATGTTAGCGGTCGCTGAAAAACTGGGTAGAAAATGGATTGGTTCTGATTTAGGAAAATTCTCAATTCATACAACAAGAAAAAGATTGATTAATGTTCAAAGAGATTTAAAGAAAGAAGGAAAAGATTTTAGGGCATTTGAGATATTAAATTTAGGTAAATATGAAAGACAGCATTATGTTGGGATTAATCCAAATCTAAGAGATGAAGAAAAGCAAAGACAATTAGCAAAGAAAGAAAAAGATTTTGTAAAATTAATTCTTCACGCTTACAGAGCTGAAGGTGTTACAGGATACAAAACTTTTTCTGGAAAAAAATTAAACAGATTAGTGGCAATTGGTCCTATAAACTTACCAGTTGGTAGATTGTTTGTTGAAGAATCTATTGAAGAGGCAATTAAAAATAAAATAACCAAAATAGATGTTCTTGCATTTGAATTTGAAATGGGATTATTTCCCCACATTCAGGAAGAAGCAAAAGCTAAGGGGGTAGATTTAGCATTAAAGCATATCCCAAGAGAAGTATTTGATAAAAGAGCAGTAGAAAAAAATCAAGTAGTTTTCACAGATGTTTCATATATTGAAGTAACTCCTTATTATGACGGAGATAAAATTTCAATACAACTAGCTGATTTTTCAGTATTTTATAATCAAAATTCAGTAAAGGACGCAGAGGAAAATCTAAAAAATAATTCCAATAAAATTGTTATTGAAAGTGGAAATATTATCAAAGTTTCAAAAGATAAAGATGGAATTGTAACAAGAGAACCTTTAGTTAAAAAATGGACTGATTGGATTGATTATTGGGCTGTTGATTTTAATTTTGAGAGTAAAAAGGAAATTATCAAAGTTGAAAAACAAAAAGACCAAACGGGAAAGCTGGATTTTGTAAAAGAATACGAAGAAAAATGGACTGGAGATTATATCTTTGAGAATGAATGGCAATCTTTTAGAACAAAGAAAAACAGAGATTTAGAACTTAAAACTCCTTTTAGAAAAATAGAAGGAAAAAAGAAGATTGCAATTAAAGTAGTAGATATTTTTGGAAATGACACCATGAAAATAATCGAAATAAGAGGAGGGAGGAGATGAAAAAAGTAAGTCAGGAAAATAAAATTAAAGCAGAGTTCTTGGAAAAAGCAAACCTCTACCGGAAAGAAAATTGTAATCTCCCAGACTATCATGGAGATTTAATAGGGGAAAATATTAATTCATATTGTAAAATTTGTCAAAGCACTCAAACTTTTATTTTAAGTGCTCCTTTTTTTGAGGGAAAAAATCTCTGGAGCGGACCGAAAAGTTTTCATTCTAGTTATGTGCCCCACAAAGAAAACATTAGTGGCTTTTTATTTTTAGGTTATCATTGTGCTAAATGTCAACAAGAAAGGGTAGTTTTTTTAATAAAAATAAGCGATGAAAAAATTGAAAAAATTGGTCAGTATCCTCCAATAGATATTTCTCTTCCGTATGAAATTGAGATATTGAAAGACAAAACAATTGAAAACCTTTATAAAAAAGGAAAAATTTGTGAAAGTCAAAGTTATGGGATTGGCTCTTTTGCTTATTATCGTCGTATTGTAGAACTAAAGATAGATGAATTATTAGAAAAGATTAAAGAATTTTTCCCAATAGAAAAGAAAGAAGCATACGATAAGTGCATGAAAGAAGTGAGGAAAGAGAAAAATGTTGAAAAGAAAATAGAGATTGTTAAAGATGTTATTACAGACAAAATTATTCAAAATAATCCTCTGAAGAATATTTATACTTTGTTAAGTATTGGGATCCATTCTCTCACAGATGAAGAATGTTTAGCATCTGCCCAGTCGCTTAGAGAATTAATGGTTTTACTAATAAAGCAGATAGAACAAAAGAAGAATGATGAAGAGAAATTAATCTCTTCTCAAAAAAACATAGAAAAGATTATAAAAAAACAAGGAGGAAAGAAATAATGGCACTTCACAAAGATTTTCCAAAATCACCTCATGAAATTCTTGACCCTTCGATTAGATGGTTTCCAGCAGATGAAGCACTAAGAAAAGAAGGTTATGAAAAACTTCTTCCCCCATTAGTCGATAAGATTAGAAAAGAAGTCAAACAATGGAGAGATTCAAATTATGAAGGTGCAAGTGAGACAAGCAAAGCTCTATTGAAATGGTGGTTTGAAACAGAACATCCGGTTGAAGATTCTGATGGAAATATATCTAATTTCAAATATTATTTTTGTCAAAGAGAAGCAATTGAATCAATCATTTATTTATACGAAGTTGTTGGCGTTCAAGACAAACACGATTTATTGAGATATGATAGTTCTGGAGCAGTCTCTACTGGAATGTTTGCAGAAACGTGGAGAAGATTTGTCATAAAGATGGCGACAGGTTCAGGAAAGACCAAGGTTTTAAGTTTAGTACTTGCTTGGAGCTACTTTCATAAACTTTACGAAGAAGATTCAGATCTAGCAAGAAATTTTTTAATAATTACTCCAAACATTATTGTATTAGATAGAATAAGAAATGATTTTGATGGGTTAAGAATTTTTTATGAAGACCCAATCATTCCACCAAATGGTTTTGAAGGACAAAACTGGAACGATGATTTTCAATTAAGTTTACACATACAAGATGATGCGAATGTTGTAAGAAAAGTTGGAAATATCTTCTTAACAAATATTCATAGAATCTTTGATAGCAGAGATAAAACTCCTTCTGCTGATGATGAAGACACCACGGATTATTTTTTGGGAGATAAACCTGTTGGAGCAACAAATGAATCTAAGGTCGATTTAAGTGAAATAGTTAGAGATGTTGATGAATTATTAATTATGAATGATGAAGCACATCATATTCACGATGAAAGATTAGTTTGGTTTAAATCTCTTGAAGATATTAATAATAAACTTCTACAAAAAGGAAGCAAAGTTTCATTACAATTAGATACAACAGCAACACCTAAACAAACAAACGGAGCTATTTTTGTTCAAACAATATCAGATTATCCTCTTGTTGAAGCAATTTATCAAGATGTTGTAAAAAAACCAATTGTTCCAGACGAGGCAAGTAGAGCAAAATTAA
>Ga0210006_1002079_pt1 | contig 13416 bp, 17 predicted proteins | sample CryGey02umfilter_2_FD_185452 | JGI IMG/M metagenome (GOLD analysis project Ga0210006, IMG submission 185452) | Groundwater microbial communities from aquifer in Utah, USA - Crystal Geyser 4/10/14 0.2 um filter (SPAdes) (version 3) | ecosystem: Environmental > Aquatic > Deep subsurface >... | reverse complement strand
AGTGATTAATCCTAGAAACCTATTCTTCTGAAGTCAATTATTTCAGCTGAGCTTACCTGGGCAACTTTCCTTAAAGCATCAAGCAATGGGTCTTGTTCAAAGTTTTCATCTATACTAAGAGTTATTATTACTGCCTTTAAACCAAAAGCTATTGGTTCTTGTTCTATAGATGCAACTTTTCCACCTTTATCTGTTATTATCTCCTTTGCATTTCCCTCTATTTCTGCTAAATCTGCATCAGGGGCATCTGGCATTATTTTAATTTTAATAGCTGCATGACTCATAATTTTGTTTAGGTAGGAGTGTTTTTAAAAGTTGTTGTTTATCTGACATAATACTTAAAAACAACCTTTTTGTAAAAGGATTAGACAAAATATTAAAAGAGGAAAATGACAAATTACAATCAGCTTGTTGAGAAAATATCTAAGTCATCTGGGCTTTCTGTTGAAGAAATTAATAGAATGGTCGAAACCAAATGCGCCAAATTATCTGGTCTAATAAGCAAAGAGGGAAGTGCCCAGATTGTAGCTTCTGAACTAGGAATTAGTTTTGATAAAGATAAGTTAAAGATTAATGAACTGATGTCTGGAATGAAGAAGGTGAATCTTATTGGCAAGGTAATAAGCATTGCTCCGATAAGGAACTTTACAACTAAAAGCGGAGTTGAAAGCAAGGTTATGGCTATGACTCTTGCAGATGAAACAGGAAATGTCAGGACTGTTTTATGGGATACTAACCACATATCTTTATTTGAAACTAATAAAATAAAAGAAGGAGAGGTTATTGAGATAAGCAATGGAAGTATAAGAAACGATGAACTTCATTTAGGCAGTTTTTCTGATATAAAGGTGAGTAAAGAACAGATAGCTAATGTGAAAACAGAGAGTTTTAGTCCTGAAAGAACTCTCGAATCTGTTAAAGCTGGTCAAAACATAAAGAATAGGGCATTTATTGTACAGGTTTTTGAGCCAAGATTTTTTGAGATTTGCCCGCAGTGTAATAAAAAAGCTGTAAGTAATACATGTGTAGAACATGGCGTAATTGTTGCCCTGAAAAGAGCTTTACTTACTTTAGTGCTGGATGATGGCAGTGAAAATATGCGGGGAGTTTTATTTAGTGAAGGAATTAAAGGGCTTGGAATTGAAGATGGTGAGCTAGAAAATAAAGAATTGTTTGAAAAAAGAAAAAATGACCTGCTTGGAGAGGAATTTTTATTTGAGGGAAGTGTGAGGAGCAATAATGTTTTTAATACCAGCGAATTGATTATTAATAAAGTCAGTAAAGTTGAAATAGATCCTTTAATCGAGCAATTGAGAGTATAATTTGAAATAGATTTAGTACTGAAATAATCTTTATATATAGTAATCTTTTGGAAAGATTAGACAAACCAGAGTTTTTATATAAATAAATTTTTTGAGATAAAATGACAGACAAAGAAGAGGCAAAAAAAATCAAAGGTGCAGTTGAAGAAGAAGCTAAGATAAGTGATCTTCCAGGAATAGGTGTAGCTGCAGTTGCCAAGCTTGAATCTGCAGGTATTTTTGATTTAATGGGTGTTGCTACTTTATCACCTCCTGTCTTATCAGAATTGACTGGTATTGGAGAAGCTGTTTGTAGAAAAGCTATTCAGGCATCTAGAAAGATGCTAAATCTTGGATTTATGGATGCCTTTGAGTATGGGAAAAAGAGAGAAGATATTAATTATATTCCTACTGGAAGCAAGAATATTGATAACCTCTTGGGGGGAAAAGGAGTTGAAAGCAAGGCCATTACTGAAGTTTTTGGTGCATTTGGCAGTGGAAAGACGCAGTTGGCATTATCTCTTGCAGTTAATGTACAGTTGCCTAAGGAAAAAGGAGGACCAAGTGGCAAAGCAGTTTATATTGATACAGAGGGAACATTCAGGCCTGAAAGAGTTAAACAATTTGCTGAAGGTATGGGAGCAAATCCTGAAAAAGTGTTAAAAAATATTTTTGTTGCAAGAGCTTTTAATAGCGATCACCAGATTCTTTTAGTTGAAAAGATAGGCGAGATGATTAAAAATGGCGAGCCAATAAAACTTGTTATAATAGATTCTTTAACAGCTCATTTCAGAGCAGAGTATGCTGGAAGAGGACAGCTAGCTGACAGACAGCAAAGACTTAACAAGTATTTACATGATTTAATGAAACTGGCAGAGCAGAGAAATTTAGCTGTTTTTGTTACAAATCAGGTAATGGCTAATCCTGCAATGATGTTTGGAGACCCTACAACTGCTATTGGTGGAAATATTGTTGGTCATGCTTCGACATATAGAATGTACTTAAGAAGAGGAAAGAAGGACACAAGAGTTGCCAAGCTTATTGATAGTCCTAATTTGCCAGATAACGAAACTGTGTTTATGGTTACAACTGATGGCTTGAAGGATGTTATTTTGAAGGGAGAGGATTAACTAAATCTTTTTATATTATTATCCTATTGTTTTTTTATAAGAGGTGAACTATGGAGATTATTGCAGATTTACAAATACATTCTAAGTATGCAAGAGCAACTTCTAAAGATTTAAGCTTTGAAAATTTGGAGAAATATGCAAGGATGAAAGGTATTAATCTTCTTGGCGTTGGAGATTTTCAGCATCCGGAACATAGAGAAGAGATAACAAAGAAATTGAAAGAAGATGATAAAGGGATTTTATGGACAAAAACTGGATTTGCTTTTTTATGGCAGACTGAAATTAGTTTAATGTATTCTGAAAATGGAAAAAGAAGAGCTGTTCATTTGCTTGTTTTTGCACCAAATGGAAAAATTGCTGATAAAATAATCTTATATTTGGGGAGCAAGGGAAGATTAGATTATGATGGAAGGCCTATATTTGGGATTACATGCAGAGATGCTGTTAAAGATTTAAAGGAAATAGATGATAGAATTGAAATAATTCCTGCACATTGCATGACTCCTTGGTTTGGCTTGTTTGGAAGCAAGTCTGGATTTGATTCCCTGAAAGAGTGTTTTGGAGAGCAGTTGGATAAAATACATGCAATAGAGTCTGGCATGTCTGCAGATCCCTCAATGCTCTGGAGATTTGAAGAAGTGGCTAATGGCAAAGTAAGGGTTGTTAGTTTTAGTGATGCACATAGTTTTTGGCCATGGAGAATTGGAAGGGAGGCAACAATATTTGATATTGAAGAGCTAAGTTATGATAATATAATAAAAGCTATAAGAACTGGACAGGGTTTAAAGGGAACAATTGAAACTCCTCCTGAATATGGAAGATATCACTGGGATGGGCATAGAAACTGTAATTTTTCATGTGGTCCTGAAGAAACGAAAAAATTAAATAGAATATGCCCTAAGTGCGGAGGTAAACTAATTATTGGAGTTGAGTATAGGGTTGAAGAACTGGCTAAGAAAAATAAAGGATTTACCCCTAAAAATTCTGTGCAATTTCGTAAGTTACTTCCTTTGCATGAGTTGCTTGTTTTACATACTGGTTCAGGGATTGCAAGTAAGGGAAACTGGGAAATGTATAATAGTTTAATTGAAAAGTTTGGAAATGAATTTAATATTTTGCTTAGGGTTAACAAGGAAGATTTAATTTCTAAAGAAGTTAAGCTAAAGCTTATTGATTTGATTATAAGGAATAGGGAAGGTAAAATAAAAATCAAGCCTGGATATGACGGAGAGTATGGCGTTGCAATGCTTGAAGAGCAGAAGAAGCTGTTTTAATTAAACCCCACAAATGAGATAGTTAACTATTTCTTTCTTTAACAAACCTCTCCCTGAATTTCAAACCCGCAGGTTTTGTCTCTGAATTGCATTTTGGGCATTTGTCTTTAAATGTGTATGAATTACAGCTTTTGTTTGGGCATTTTTTTAATAACATTTTATTTTTTACTTTTTTAGAATAAAGTTGCACTTTGATTTTTCAGCGTTTTCTTCTATTGTTTTTAGTATTTCTCTTATTTCCTGATCAGCTTTTTTTGGGTCATGCGATTTTTTTATTATTACATACATTGAATTTCCTAAGTATTTTATTCCGTCATATTTTCCAAGTACATTTTTTATTATTTCTATTCCATTTGGAGAAATACAGTTTAGAGAGAATTCTTTTTTTAATTCTTTTTCTTTTTCTTTTTTAGAAACAAGTATTTTCTCTATTTTCTCAGATTCCTCTTCTGAGAAAAATTCTTTTAGTATTTCAGGGTTTTCTTTAGAATTATCCAAGAACTCCCTTAGAGAGTATTTTTCAGATATTTTTTTTATTAGCACTTCTGCATTTTTTGATATTGTTTTTATTATTCCTTCATAACTTTTCTCCTTTTTAAAATCCTCGAGCACTTCTTTTTGTTCGCTTAATTTAACTCTTCTTAAACTTAGGAACAGGTGATTATCTTTAACCTGTAAAACCTTACAAACAATTACTTTATTCGGAACCACATAGTCTCTTATATTCCTTATTCTTCCGGGAGCTATTTCACTCATCACAATGCTTCCCTTTATTCCATCAAAAGTTTCCACAAACACAGTTGTTTTAACTATGCCCATTACTCTACAAATTATTATTTCTCCTTCTTGATAGTCCATTAAAAGACACCTCTGGTTTCTTTTAGAAACTTCCTTTTAATAGCCAGTGTTTCTATGCGTCCAGCAACCATTACTTTATTTTCCATTATAATAGAATAAAAGATGTCTTTAAAAGTCTTTTTGGCACTAGAATTATACTTTAACTAACTCAATTTCCAGTTTCTTTTTCAATTCTTCTAAAAATTCACTTTCTTTTTCCTTTGTTATTAAACAGCCTGCAGCAGCATGATGTCCTCCAACCTCTCCCCCAACTATTTCAATTACCGAGTTCAACAGTTCCCTGATATTTCTTTCTGATTTTCCAACCATTCTTGCAGATACTTTTATTTTATCTTCATTGTAAGCCATTGCTATTATTGCCTTTCCCTGAGGGTACTCTTTTGAGTTGGAGATAATGCTTGCTATAGTTCCTATTAAAGTGTCTTTTATTTTATCTTCTGCATTAATAATAAGATAGTTTTCTCTTTCTATTCTTTTTAGTATCGGCAGTGAGTTTAAAGCTTTCACTATATTCTGCTTGTGCTTTGTGTAAATACTATCTACTTTTTCTTTAGAATTTCTTTTTTGCAGGCAAAAAGAGATGGCTGTTGCACTTTCCCCAAGACGGCTGCATGAGTTTATCATCGCGCTAATTTGTCTTGCATCTTCCAAACGACTGAAGAAACTAATTAAGAATATGTTTCCTATAAGATCTTCTATTGATCCCTTGTCTGTTCTGTGAACTGTTATAGCAGTTATTAACTTTGATGTTTCTTCCTCATTTAGTTCTATAATACTTTTATATTTCCCATTAATTGTTCCTATTCCAATTTCTCTTAAAAATACAGCAGCTCCTTCTGAAGAGCCTGTTACTTCTGGAATAAATATATCTGAACTATACTCAAGTATTTTATTTAATGGTCTTGTGGCAGGGTATAGTGTAATTCCTTTCTTTACATCAATACTGGCATCTTTTAGAATTTGGTTGTATATTTTACCAATATTCTTGTCCATTTGATCTCCAACCATTCCAATTATTGCAAGGTAAGCTAAATCTGTATTTTCTTCGCTAAGTTCTTTGGCAAATAAGTATGCAAGTCCTGCTCCACTTATCTCTTCTTCGTTAAACAAATGCGGATTTATTATAGTAACATTTTCCGGAATTTCAGAAATTAGTTCGTGATGATCTAAAATGAAAACTTTTGTTTTTAATTCCTTTAAATAATTAAAACTGTTAGAAGCTAGGTCTATAAATAGAATAATATGGTCTTCTGGCAACCCTTTTATTGTTGATTCTTCAAGTTGCTTAACAACTGTCAAGGAAAATTCTTTATCAAGTCTTTGTAAAGCCATTGTAATTATTGATGCTGAGGTTATTCCGTCGGTATCATGGTGACTTATGACTTTTATCGGACTATTTTCAGTTTCCTTGAGGAATTGGTAAGCAAAGTCTTTTATTGCTTTTAACATCCTCTCTTTTCTTTATTTTAATTGTTTTTTGATTGATAGATTTCTAGCTTTCTTCTTAGACCAACAAACTTCACAAGCTCTCTTTTAGCTCTCTTGTCCTGTTTGTTTTTGCTTAAGTGTTTTTCCAAGGTAGATATTTTTTTGCCAACAATCTTTAAATCATTATCATAGTTAACTTTATTTTTATCAAGTATTGCAGTTATGCTTATTCCAAGAGTCTTTATTTTATCAACTCCATAATTCTTTTTTAGTTCAATGCCTATTTTAGATGGAGTTAAACCCTTTTTACCCAAGTCTACAACTGTTTTTTCTATATCTTCCAGTTTAGCTCTTTCTGTTGTTTTTTTGCCAACATCTTTGCTTGTTTTTTTCTTTGCCATCTTATACTCTTCTTTCTTTTTCTTGGTTTTTAAAGATTTGGTTTTTGGCTGTTTTTAGCTTCTAAAACCTATAGGAAAGTTTTTTAATACTTTAAATTTAAGTTGTGATATAGCCCTGTAGGATAGCGGTCAAGTCTACGAGCCTTTGGAGCTTGTGACCCAGGTTCGAATCCTGGCAGGGCTATTTCTCTTCTTTTAATAGCATTTTTAATTAATTGGCTTGTAACACTTTCTAAACTTTCAATTGCCAAGTTATATGCTTCAGGACCGTTGAAATAATCTCCTTTATATTTCCCATTTTTATTGAAGAAAGTTACAGCAGCATTTACATTTGTTGCAGGGTTTTCTCCAAGTCTGAAATCTGACCTAATACCAAACACTGGACCATGTACAGAGGCAAAGTAAGCTACTTCTGAGCTTAATCCGTCATCAACTCCATGGCTTCCATCATAGAGAGCTATCATTATTTTTGAATGAGGCATTAAACACCCATAATTTACCTCACCTATTGATTGGTTAAACTCTCCCCATAGTCTTTTATTTTCTTCTACAGGTAACCTTTCATCAAATACTGCCTGATTCAAAAATTCTTCGCAAGCCTGGAAAGGACATAATGCAAGTATACTTATCTGAGATAGTTGTTGATAGAATCTTTGAAGAAATTGTCTTCCAGGAACATTAAATCCCATTTGGCTTCCTACATATGCAGGAACCATAAGTCCAGAATCGGTTTCCACAAGTTTATCTTCACTAAAAGTGTTATTTCTTATTATAGAAGGAACTTTTCTTGAGTCCATTTTATTGGCAATTTTATAATGCTTAAAAGTATTTCTGTGGTCTATTTTTAATATTTATCTTTGTATCTTCCTCTAGACTCTACTTTTTTTAGCTGTTCAAAAATTTTTGAGTAATCTTTTGAGGTTTTATAGCCCAATTCAATATTTTTCCAGTATTCCTGCCAATTTTTGAAATGCTTTGCTTCTAATGCTTGTTTTATTAAATGCAAATCTACTGCTTTATCTTCTATTCTTAGAGAGATAAATCCTAAACCAAAATCAATAAACCAGACTTCATTATTTTTATCTAATATCATATTTGAAGTTGTTAAGTCTCCATGAATGATATTATTGTTGTGAAGTTTCGCTATTGATTCTCCTATTTTTTTACATGTTTCTTTTGCTATTTTTTTATTTAAATTATCCAGATGTTCAGATAGCTTTTTACCCCTAATATAACCAAGAGTAATTTTTGATTCTTCAATTTTTTTTAATTTTGGTACGTTAATTATTTTAGAGGCTGTTGCCAGTAGTTTGGCTTCTTTTCTTGTTCTTTTAACCCTTATTTTATTGTCTAATTCGGGCAAGCGATATTTTTTCACAATTCTATCTTTTATTATTTCATTTCCCCTTTTTATTATGACTGCTTCTGCACCCTGCTGGATTATTTTAAGTTTTTCAGGTTTCATTTTAGAATTATTAGTTAAGAAAAAAGTTCTTCAGAAGTTAGTTCTGCTGATTTAATTATTTGGTGTAAAGTTCCTAATTTAAGGTTTGGATGGTTTGGAACTGTTATTTTTATTGTTTTATTTTCTAAATTTTTTTCTAACCTTATATGAGAACCTTTTTGCCTTGTAACAACGAAACCAAATTTTCTGAGTTTTTTAATTAATTCTTTGCCAGAAATTTGGGGTAATTTCATATTTCAATGACTTTTTCCTTTATGTTATCCTTATAGATAACTATTTCATTTTCATCGGCTTCTAAATACAATCCTATTGCTTCTTTTATGTTAGCTATAGCTTCATCTACTGTTTCTCCTTGAGAGATACATCCGGGAAGTGAAGGAACATATACTGTATACCCCCCTTCTTTCTGTTCTTCTAACATAATTTTAATTTCCATTATTTCCATAGTTTGACATTGTTTATAAATTTTGCTTCTGCACCTTGCTGGATTATTTCCTGTTTCATTGTATATTTTTTAGTTCTATAATACTTAAATAGCCTTTTATAATTTTTTTGTAATGGAAATTCCAAGAGGAAATTTAATTATGAGAACAAGAGGGAATTTGGATTATTTAGTTGACAAACTGGTAGTTGATAGATTGGTTAGAGAAGGGATGATTACTACAGGGGGTTTAAGACTATTAAAACCAGATTACTGTTCAATTCCAGAGGTTAAATTTTCTTTTTTGTCAGATAAAAGATTTTTTGATTCTAGATATTATAAAGAATTTGAAAGTTTTATGCCTAATGGATTCAGTATAGTCGGAGAGCCTAAAGATGAAAGTGCTTTTGTTTATGTATTAAGAGAAACAGGACTTGCAAGAAATGGAATGAGAAATATCCATAGTGCTAATTTTTTAGATATTATTGGGAAGGGGGGATTTAAATCTGTTAATTCTTTGTCTCCGGTTAAAGAAGATATTGTCCTGTATTCTCCTGTTAAAGAAGATATTGTCCTATATTCTCCCTTTGAAGCTGATTTTACAGGTTATAATCATGCTGGAATTTATAATGGAGATGATAAAGTCAGGTCCAGATGGGGGTTTGGAAGTCCTGTAATTGAACATCCTTTAAAAGATTATATAGGAAATATCATAAAAGTTGGTTGTGGGGAGCATGAAGAATTTATGAATGGACAGACTATTTTTTATCGAAAATCAAAAGCGGCATAATGTCAAGAACTCTGCGCTAAATCACCTCGTGCCCGGATTTTTGTTATGCTTAAAAATGCCTCTGCTTTTTTTGGACTAAAATCACAAAGTGTGTGAAAAGAGCATTTTTAATTATTCTTTTTTTCTTACTTAAATTTCATGAACTTTTTCTTCCCAAATTTCTTGGCTAGTTTCATCATGTCTTTTTGAGACATTTGAGATAGGTCCGATATATCACCAAGACCTTTAGCTCCTTTTGCTAAGTCTTTAATCATTTTGAATTGTTTTATTAACTGACGGATATCACCAGTAGTTGTGCCAGATCCCTTTGAAATTCTGCTTAAACGAGATGTCTGCTTTTCAAGGAGGTCTGGATTTTCTTTTTCTTCCAAGGTCATTGAGTCTATTGCATGTTTCCATTTTTTTAATTTTTCTTCCTGTGCCCCAAGAAGTTCATCTGGAATTTTTGCTTTTCCAAATCCAGGAATTAATTCTTTAATTTTGCTTAAAGAACCCATAGACTGCATAGAGTTTAGTTGTTCGTAAAAGTCATTTAGTGTAAACTTTCCCTCTTCTAAATTTTGCAGAGTTTTTTTCTGTGCTTTTTCGTCTGTTACTGAGCGAACTTTTTCCAACAAACTTTCAAGATCTCCCATTCCCAAAAGTCTTGAAACAAATGTTTTAGGATTAAACAGTTCTACATCACCAGTGTGTTCCCCTGTTCCTATAAAATAAACAGGCGCGTTTACTTCATGGCAGGCTGTAAGTGCTCCTCCTGCTTTTGCACTTGAGTCCATTCTGGTTATTATTACTCCATCTACTTTAGCAGATTCTTTAAATTTTTGAGCTTGAATTTTAGCTGCCTGACCTATGTCTGCAGCAATAATCAAAATAGTATGTGTTGGGCTTATTTTTTTAGAAAGCAATTGTATTTCTTTTGTTAAAGACTCTTCCAGAGCATCTCTTCCAGCCGTGTCTATTAGTATCAGGTCATATTTTTCCAGTTTATTTTCATGCTTTTCATATATTGAAGTTGGGTTTTTTGTTTCTTTATCTATGAAAACTGGAACATCAATTTTTTTCCCTAACTGCTCAAGTTGTTCACTTGCAGCTGGACGATGGACATCTAAACCTAAGATAGCAACGCTTCTTCCTCTTTTTTTATAATAGGCTGCCAGCTTTGCAATTGTTGTTGTTTTTCCAGTTCCATAAAGACCTACAAACATAATTTTTTCCTTTTTTCCTAAAATGAGCTCTTTTTTATCTCCACCCAAAATATTTGTTATTTCATCATTCAGCAGTTTTATGAGATGTTCCTTTTTCTCAACACCTTTAGTGTATTTTTCTCCTTCTTTCTTAATCTTATCTGATATTTCCTTAACTAAAGAGAGATTTACATCTGCTGTAATCAGCGATCTTTGTAAGTCTTTTGCAATTGATTCGACAAGAGTTTTATCTACAAAAATGGCAGAGCTAATCTTATCTACACTTTTTCTTAGTACATTCCCTAATCCTTCCAGTACCATGTAAAAATGAGCTAAATTAAGGTTAATAAAGTTGCGGTTTAGTGTTTTAATCTAAGCCTAAATTAGATATTATTTCTTCTTCTGAAAATACTTCAAGGTCTTCATAATTTTGGCCAACTCCCAGCATTAGTATGGGCTTTCCAGTTACAAATCCCACAGATATAGCTGTTCCGCCCTTTTCATCTACATCTGCCTTTGTGAGTATTGTGCCGTCTATGTCAAAATTTTCATCGAATGTTTTTGCCTGTTCTGTTGCATCGTTTCCTGTAATAGCTTCTGCGACAAATATTTTCAAATCAGGCTTAGTAACCCTGATTATTTTTTCCATTTCTTTTAGCAAATTGTCTTTAGTATGCATCCTTCCAGCTGTGTCTATTAGCACTACTTTAATTCCATGAGACTTGGCGTATTTTATCGCGTCAAAAGCCACTGCTGTAGGATCTGCGCCATAATCCTGACTTATTACTTTAATTCCAATTTTCTCTCCATGTTTGTTTAATTGCTCTATTGAAGCTGCTCTAAAAGTGTCTCCTGCTGCCAGAACGCATGAGAGGTTGTTTTTCTTAAGTTTATGGGCCAGTTTTGCAATTGTTGTTGTTTTTCCGCTGCCATTTATTCCAAAAAATAGTATTACAAAAGGCTCGTCTTCTTTATCCTTTATTTTTTCAATAATATCAAAAGGATTTACGAGTATTCTTTGTATAGAGTTTTTCAGAGATTTTTTTATCTCTTCTTCTATATCACTTTTTTTTATTTCAATATCAATCAGGTCTTTCCCCATGTCTTCTTTTATTTTGTCTACTACTGACAGGGCAACATTGTTTTCTAATAAAATCTGTTCAAGTTTTTCGAAGAATTCATTAAATGTTTCATGATCTAGCTTAGAAGTAAATTTTTTCTTAAACTTTGAAAAAAACCCAATCTTTTCTTCAGAATCAGGCTTTTCCATTTCTTCTGCTTTTTCTTCTATTTCCTGTTCTAGCCTATTGATTTCTTTCTCTTTTTTAAGTCCAGTTTCTGTAATGTAGTCTATTTTTTCTTGATTTTCTTCCTTATTCTCTTGCTTTTCTAATGTAGCTGATTCTTCCTTCTCTTTTTTCTTGATTTTTTCTTTTTTTGCCCTTTCTAAACTTTTCTTTTCTTTTTTCAGTGATTTTGCTTCTTTAGTTTCCTCTATGTCTTTGGTCTCTTTGCTACCCTTTATTAAACTACTTAACTTTTCTTTTAAGAACTTAAACATGTAATTATAATAAATAGATGACTTATAAATTTTGTTTTATCTATCACTCCATAACCATAATGATTTTAAATTTTCCAAAACTAGGATAATCATGGTTAGCTATAATGATATATATGAATGCCTGAGAAAAGAGAGATACAGCGAGCAGTTGCAGCCATTGCCAGCGAAATTTGTCAGCCAGACAGCTGAGTATATTCAAGAAAAGAAGAAACTTGCAAGCCAATCTGGAGATCTGTTTTCTGATGAGATTGTAAAAACCAAGAAGCAACTTGAGAATGCAATATCTATATTTAAAGAGCTTATTCTAATAAGGAAGAAGAAGCTTCTTGGTCTTGTCTTTGTTGCCTCTGAAACTGGAATAAGCAAGAGAGACTTTGAAAATATGCTTCCGTTTGAGAAAGAGCTTTTTGACAATGTTATGATTTCTATAGAGCAGGCTGAAAAAGTTGTATCAAGGGAGTTCAGCAACGGCAATGGTGTTTCAAATGAAGAAAGAGAATTAAAGTTAGTTTTATTTCTTGAAGATATGGAGAAATTTGTTGGTTTAGATGGCAGAGATTTTGGACCATATAAAAAAGGAGACATTGTGAATATTCATAAAAAAATAGCAGAAATACTTATTGGAAGCGATAAAGCTGAGTTAGTCATAGACGAGTAAGTTTATTAACTCTGCACAAGTTTATTTATTATGGATACTGCCAGAGTAACTAGTGGAATTATTCTGCTAATTGCAGGAATTAGTTTATGTATAGCTGGTTTTTTTAGCCATTGGTTTTTTATATATGGAGCAATTTTAATTATTGTAGGAATTTTACTTTTAATTGATATTGGAAAAGAGAATAAAATTGAACAAATAACTTATGGAAAGAGAAAAGTTAAATAGCAAGAATTATTTGATTTAACATGGCGAAAGGAAAAATTATTGTTACAAATGCATTTGAAATTCCTGGCAAAAAGATAGTTGAAAATTTAGGGGTTGTCAAAGGCAATACAGTTAGGGCTAGAAATATTGGAAGAGATATTGTAGCTGCATTAAAAAATGTTGTTGGCGGAGAGATTAAGACTTATACTGAGTTAATAAGCCAGGCAAGAGATGAAGCTTATAATAGGATGGTTAACGAAGCTATTAAGCTTGGTGCTGATGCAGTAATAAGCGTTAGGTTTACTACTTCTCCAATAATGCAAGGAGCTAGTGAAATGCTTGTTTATGGTACTGCTGTAAAGCTTAGGTAATTATTTTCTTTCAAATCTTTTGTTATTTCTTTGTATAATTCTTCCAATTATTTTCATTAATTTTTAGTAGTAATTATCTGTGCCAATGTTGTATCAAAAAGTAGTAGTAAATATTTATATACAAAGTTCATTACCTTTAATTGATGAAAAAACTACTATTAGTTATTTCAGTGTTTGCAATGCTGGTAGTTGGAGTCTATGCTTTTCATGATTCAACCCCTATTTTTGTTAAAATTAACAATGCAGGATATACTAACGGAGATTTTTTAATTAGGTATACGGATTTTAATCTTGAAGAAGTAAATTTATATGTTAATGATGAAAAAACTGAAAGTTTTGATTATTGTGATTCTGGCAGGAATGTAGAATG